>Ga0307517_10014569_pt1 | contig 10549 bp, 8 predicted proteins | sample 23_EM_MG_FD_194515 | JGI IMG/M metagenome (GOLD analysis project Ga0307517, IMG submission 194515) | Populus trichocarpa ectomycorrhiza microbial communities from riparian zone in the Pacific Northwest, United States - 23_EM | ecosystem: Host-associated > Plants > Roots > Unclassified | place...
TATTTTCGGCTAAAAGGAGAAGAAAATTAGACAATGGAGTTTAATAATATTATTATTGAGAAATCTTGCCAAATTGAAGATAATTGATGTTGATAGGTTAAATTGAATAAGGATTTTTGTGAAAAAAAAATAAATGTATAATTGGTATTAGAATTTTACCGGTTCAAATGAATGAACAATGACAAAGTAAATTATGTTGGTGCAGAGGAGGCCGCAGGACCTAATCAGCAACAAGAGACCTATTTAAATGCACAAACACCAGGTATTCATTGATCAACCAATTATATATATTCTCTAACAAATGTATAGCAACTGAGCTCTCAAAGTATGTCTGGTCATACAATCTGAAGAACACAAAATAAGAAAAATGTACGAAGAAAAGATAAAGAGAAAAAAAAACTTTGAGAAGAAAACCCTGTCAATTTTTAGAAGAATTGTTTTTGCAAACAAGGTACACTTAGATAGTTAATAAAAAACACAATTCTTTATTGTTTAATGTAATTATTCTTAGACAAGTGATACAAGTTTCATGTGACATGGTTATATTATTTCTTCCTTATGCTATTTTCTACTATTTTTCTCCCATAATTATAAAATATTTTAGATTTATCATGAAGTTTTATTAAATATTTTACGATACAATAATAAAATTTTTGTTTCATCATTATGTAAGATTTTAATGTTTAGTTTTACTAGACTAATTTACATGAATATAAAATTAAAATTCTTATTTTGTTAATCTTGTAAACTTAACGTTGTATTATAACTACAAACAACACATATAATAGAATTAAATATAAACATACAATAAATTATATATAATTTATTTCAAAAATAAAGTATATTCTAAAACTTAGTTTAAATAAAATACTGAGTATCTTTTCTTCTTAAAGATTTATTGCTTGTTACTTGGTGCAAATGAATGATTACAATTAGCTTTTTAGAATTCCAACAACACCACCGTAATTAGTTGCACTATTAATCAAGGTCTAGATCTTAGAAAGATAGATTCAAAATCTCAAGAATAGAATAAAACAAAGAAAATAAAAGAGTAAAACAAGGCCGGAAAAACATAAGAGAATAAGGCATAAGAGTTATTGCTTGGTGTGCAGAACAAACCCCCATCAACCTCCATTTTATAGTGATTTTTAAAACCAAAATTATTACAAAATTAATTATGATAATTATTAGAATCAATTCTTGTTGTTTTAACCATCATAAAACAAAATAAAACCTCATCGTTTTTCACCTTAAAAACCAAATATTTTATCATTAAAAAATAAATTATTTAGGTAGTGGAAGGTAACTAATCATAAAATGATACAAACCAAGTCAGGTTCGAATTTGACCTTAAAATGTCTGCTGACCAGTTTTGCAAGATTGAACATATCTCTCAAACCGTACATCAGAATAAGCTGAAAGTTTATAAGAAGATATTAGACACATGAAAATAAATTTTGGTAAATTTTCAGATCCAATAGAGTTCAAGAACATATTATTTCAGAGGATTAAATTTATTAGACAAATATTGTCAAATCTACCAGACTATACCTTTGTATATTGTTTGGGACATATTTGAAGCTATAAGGGACTTTTGCTACGATTCAGTTTAGGCTGAAACCTAAACATTTCAGGCTTTTCATCCATATATGGTAGGCCCAATAATTTATCTAGACGAGAGAGAATAACGTGTTTGAAGTCGAGACTAAAAATCTACCAAAATTGTGTGAAAATTAGAGATTCTGGCTACATGGAGGAATTTTGGCATGAAAACTTTGTTTTTATTATTCTATTCTATTTATTTATTTAATTTTGAAAAATTATTTTTTAATTTGGGTTTGTTCTGACCTATTAGACATTGTTTAATGATTTATTTTATTATTGGACTTATGTTAATTGATTGCTAGTTTAAGCCCATTAACTTGCAACCAAAAAAGGGTCCAATAAGGGTTAGTTTGAGGAGACTATATTATGTTTTTTTCTAGCTGCAAAATTCAGTAGCAAGTCGGAGACTAAACATGAGTTTTTTTTTTTTGGTTTGTGGCAAAACAACCTTTCTTTATAGGGACAAAAATCGTACATTGACTTATCGAAAATTAACTGGTTTCATGGGATCATTCACATACTTAGGATTCTTAGTTACAAGGTTATCTAAAGGTCCAAGTTTTTTTTCCAATACTTTTGGTCCTTAGGTATATGGTTACCTCTAGGTCAATCTCTATCAAACTTGATTTTTGACTTACCGGGTTATTATCTACTTCGTTGGGGGTTGGTTAACTACATGATCAAAAGGTTCGCATAAGTTGGTATTAGAGTTAGGTTCGAAAAATCAAGTTATATCCTTTATTTTCATCTTGTTAGTTTCGGCTTCTTTAAATTTAGTTGTCTTCGATTCAGTTTTTGATTATTTTGTGTCTAGAACTTAGTAGTTTGTATCTAGAGTTCCTTAAAAAAAAAGGTTTTATTTTACTTTTTTACTATCTCAGAATATATCAGTAGCATAAAGAGTAAAAAAAAAAGAAGTCTAAAAGTCATTTTTTTTAATATGTCACATACAAAAATAAGGGAGAATTTGGAACAAACCAATTCATATAATTCTAAAATTTTATATACTGGTTCTAAGATCCCTAATTGCACCCCATATAGAATTTGAGCTCATTTTAAGATTTTTTTTTCTATAGTAACCAAGGTCGGGATTAAAACTTGTCTTAACAAGTCAGATTCATATCGAAAAGGAATCTCGGGTCAAATAAATTTATAAAACTCTCAAATTTTATATACTAGGTTTGAAGGTTCTAATAACACCTCATATAAAATTTGAGGTCATTTGGAGTTCTTTTTTCTATAGGAACTAAATTCAGGATTAGAACTTGTCATAACATGTCTAATTCGCGTCAGTAATTCAAACTTGGTTTGCTTTTGTTATTTTTCAATTATTACACTATAATAATATCATAATTGACATATTTAAGTGTTAATCAAATTTTCTTTATATAACCTTTACATCATTTTTCTTTCGCGTCTTCAAAAACATATATTTTTCGTATAAATTCATTTATTACTCATGAAATTATAATTATAGTTTCGTCTTTGCTTGTTTTTATATTTTCCTTACTTCTTAAATTATATACACATATTTAGATACACTGCTACAACTGTTATATTTGGCGTTGATTTCAGTTCTGCAAGAGTCAAAGAAAGGTGAGATGAGAGGAAAAAGGCGTAGTGAACATATTTTGAGTGAAAAATCTATATTTGAGTGAAACACGAGGAGTGTAAACATGTGAGGGAGTGAGTGAGGAATATATATTTCTTGTCAACTAACCAATTTCTAGATTCAAAGATATCGAAGGCAAGCAACAACATGGAACCGCAGATAGGAGACGATGAAATTATAATTCAATTACGCATTATAAATCAATGGATGGATTGAATGGCCAATGAATTTGAAGATAGGTTGGAGAGGAAATGTGTTAATGATCATGGTAGGGTTTAAATTAGGTTCGAGTGAAGATAATTTAATGTTAGGAGGGCTGTTACGCGAGTTAACACTAATGTGGATGAGTTTATGGTTGATAATGCGAACATGAGTGATGTTGATTTTAAAGATATGTCCGTGGGACATGGGAAATGTTTTAGACAACACTAGAAATGTCAGTTTATAAGGGAAATATATGGTAATAATTTTCACCAGAGGGGTAATTATAGGTACTAGAACCATAATGCCGAGTTAGATGGATATTTGAATACAATTAAGCTGAAAATACTGACTTTTTATGGAAGAATGATTCTGAAGTTTATTTAGAATATGAGAAGAAGATGTATTGTATATTTCAGTTCATAATTATCCGGAAGCCAAGAAAGTCAAGCTTGCTTTGATTGCTTTTACTAACCATGCCATTATGTGGTGGGATCAATTAGTGACAAATAACATGAGAAATTATGAGGTAAGTTAATACTTGGGATGAGATGAAATCCCTTATGAGGAGGATATTTGTGCCTAGCCACTATTATAGAGAATTGTATCAAAAGTTACAAAGTTTTACAGGTGATACGTCCTCTTTATTCACAACCTGTCCCTTTATCCAGACTCTCGTAGACTAATAAATTCCATAGTGACCGTAATAATAGGTGGCGACTCCCATTTCTTTTTTACTAATAATAAACAAGAATTCCTTGTTCTTCCCCATTTCATGCTAAGTCTTGCTCTGGGAGGACGATCGTCATGACGTCGTACATGTGCGACAGAATGACGACTCCACTGCGGACTTCCATGGACTAAGCTTTGTTTGTTTGTCTGATTGTTGTGTTTTTTTTTTAATCTGCACATTTTTATTCTTTTATGCTTTAATTTTTTATTGTTTTTGTCTATCATTTTTATTATCAACATGCATTCTTTTATGCTTTAATTTTTTTATATCACATATGTATTTGTATATTAAATATAGATTAGTGCTTCATGCATCACTTGCTTTAGTTTTTAAAAGCGCACACAAGCTTCTAAGTTTGGTGGGGGATTAACGGTTTGCCTTATGAATATGGGTCAAGGTACAGATTCATGAAACACCCAACTCATATCTAAGTGCCTGCTTGGTAATGGTGGATATATGTGCCTTAACCATTCCTCATAATGCCTCCATACTATCTTTACGAAGACCGTCACTGGACAAATATGACGAGGTAGAAAACCTACCCTGACTCACTTAACGAATAGATCATGTTCTTAGGATTGTATGTACCATTTGTAATTTACATCAAGAAAAACCTGATCATAACGTAAGTAACTCAGTGCTTCATACGGGGGAAATGAAAGCAGAATTCGTTCGGATCCTCCTATATGTTCAATCTTTTTTTAGCGGTTTCCCCAGAGATCTTTATCATTTGCTAATCCTATATTGCAGGATCTTGAACTAAAATCATGACTTCCATAAAATACCCATCTTTTCAAGAATTTGGGTAAGAATTTGAGCTGGCATACTTAGCTGAAAGAAACTGTCCAAGAATCGATGCTAGTAAATTACCATGCATTACACAGGTGAATTGCATGATAAATGATCTAGAGAAACTGCTACCCATCCTGGAGTATGTTGATGAGACTATCTTTGAGAGGTAATATGGGAGGATTGCACAGCTAATGAGACTATCGGTACAAACAAAAGCTATAAAAGCCCTATTAATCTTTTGGGATCCTAATTATAGGCATTTTACCTTTGCGAATATTGATATGACACCTACATTGAAGTAATACGACAAGATCTTGTATTTTTCAAATAATAGCCATAAGATTTACTTCAGACAAAGATTCAAAAATACAGCTTCATAGGTAGTCAGATTGTTGTGCCTGGGAAAAGTCAACTAGTGTGGGGTAGCTGATGGGGGATTTAAGTGGAAGGCCATCGAAGCCAAGATGAAGAAGAATGTCGAGGAAGGAAAACTAGGAAATGAATGGTACAAACTAGTAGCTTTTGCTACATTTGGTCTAGTTCTATTTCCATTTGAAATTGGGGCTATCAGTCTAGAAGCTGCAAATGCATTCGTGGAATATAAGCATACTCGAATTAACCATTCTACAATCATTTTGGCCAAAACCATGCTACCACTCAATCATTATAGGACGCACGAGAAAGAAGCTTTAAGGTGTTGTATTCCATTATTGCATTTATGGATTGTCAGTCACATCGAAACACCAAAAGATATTTTTAATAACTTTTGGTGGTTTGATCTTGAACCACCAAAAGATCGTGTACTAGATAAGACTTGAAAGAATCTGGATGAGAAAGCATGGGTAGAGAAGTACGCTGCATGACCATTAAGCAACTTTAAATGGAAAACACCATGGATGAATGACACGGTCTGCATAATAAGTTATGGTAGCAAGATCTAGGTTCCTTTGGTTGGTGTAACTGGATATGTTAGCTATGCATCTGCGCTTGTAACAAGACAATTGGGTGGAATGTAGTATGTACCAAGGAATTTAGGGTTAGCGGATTTCTCTAGTATATTTAGACATCAGTCATCCCTCAGGGAGATGGAACTCATTAAGTAAAATTGGGAAAGGCTCCTATTAGTGAAAAGAGGAGAGGAAAGCAGGGCTAAATCCTTATTCAGCCAAAATTACGTAACTTTGAGAAATAAAAAGCTTTCTGAAATGATTGCACTCCCAGAACCCAGAAGTTCAGAATTAGAATAACCAAAAATGAAAAGGGTATCAACAAGGAAAATTTGAGAAGGCAGATATAAAAGTGCAAAATCGGTCTTTGTCATAGCAAATGGCAGCAAGCCAGCAACAACTCTTAGAGAAACAACTGGAAGAAAAAGATAAGATGTGAAACTTCTTGAATCGACAGTTAAGAGGGAACGATGAACAGTTGGCAACTTTGGCAAGGGATCTTGAGATAGCAAGAGGTTGGAAGAAAAAAGCTGAGATTATCAAAGAGGTGACCGCAGGGATCCAAAATGAGTAAGCAACTCTAATGGCCAAACATGATGAACTGGTTAACAAATGCGTACAAATGGAAAAAGAAAGGGTCCAGATCAAAAAGTTAGCTAAGAGTAGGATGGTTTCTGATAAAGAAATGATAGATTCCTTGAAAAAAAAGGACTACCTTAAGAAGAAATTAGATAATGAAAAAGAGAAGAATAAACTAGCTAGAATGGATATATAAAAAGGAAAAAGGATTCAAACCTAATATATAGCACAATCAGAAAAAAAAATGCTAGGAAGGACGTTGAATTTGACATGAGAGATTGCAAGGAGAGGGCTGAGTATGCAAAAGAACAACTTATGGTGGTACAGACTGAGTTGGGAATTCGAGAAGAAGAGTTGAAGAAGCTAAAAGGCCAATGCTTTAAGATGGAAAAAGAGCTAAGCAGATTTGAGCAAGAACATCATGAATGTCGAGATTACATACACAGTTTTGGAGTCCAGATTAATTCCAAATAGCCAAGCTTGACATTGAAAAAGAAGAGTTACGATGAGCAATGGCTAAAATGGCTTACTTGGAAGACACAATACGAGTACTCGAAAGGAACAATGAGGCTTTGTTTTCCAGTGATGCAACCATATTATTTGATTGTTTTACCCATATTTACCTAGTATTTTGCCTATGTTATATATATAAAATGTCTTGATATTCTTGGTTTTATGTTTTGAAGGCAGTTTTGGATGTAAGATTCAAAAATAAGTAAATTGGAAATAATTGGTAGATTTGACCTCCGATAGATGTTTTATGCAGAACTTGAGCTCTAGAAGTCGAAACGAAGTGATTCCAGTGGAATTAGAAAACTAACATCCATACCATTCTATACATATATGGCAAGAAAATACGAGATTTGAATATCTTGAGTTACAGAAGTCCATTTGATGCAAACTTAATTGTTTTGGATTTTTTACTCGAAGATCTATTAGCCTACTGAAGTTTAGCAGAAAACGAGCTCATATGAGAGAGATATGAGTTTTATAAGATGACACATGAATTCTGCAAAGCATCCAAACCGAGATCCAAATCTTTATTTCGGCAATTTAGCTCCTCTAAGTCAAAAGTCAAAGCTTGAAGATTTTATGCAAGACTATTTCTCTTTTTTTTTAGAAAAATAGTTATTTAAATGTAAATTGTCTACTTAGGAAATGACTATTTTATAGAAAAGAGATTAGGGTTTCCTAGGATATAAAAAGAAAGAGAGAAAGGAAGAGGGGCAGCCAGCCAAGAGAGAAAAAACACCCATTTCCTCCACAAACCCGAAATCATGCATTCTTCTTTCTTTTTGATTAGTTGTTAATAGACATGCAAGGTTAAACTTTTTTTCTTGGTTGCAAGGACACAGGAACCTTTGGATTTCAAGAATTGTGAGATTTATTTTACCTTTTCTTTTCAGTTTATATGATGAATGAATATGTTTGTTCTCCTATGCTTATTTCCTATAATTATTTATTTTAATTGCTAGAGCGGACTCTAAGTTATTATTATGAACAATCTATTGCTAAGTTTGCTATCAAAACCGAAGTTGTGGTATATAAACTTGTGAAGCGACTGAGATTAATAATTGTGGCGGATCCAGATTAGTAATCTTAGGGAGAACATTCGATCAATTAAATCAAACATGGACTGCAGACAGTTATGTTGTCTAGATTAATCAACTCATCTAGTTCTTAATGCTGCCATTGAATTAAATTACTAGTACGAACACTGTGGTTATTTGATGGTTAGGATTAGTTATACAGCGGATCTGATCTGTTAACTAATCAACATAAGAAAAGATAGATGTTCAGAGTATAAATTGATGTTTTGTTTCTATGATCAATTCTGATTTCTGTAGGTGGATGTTTACTTGCGACCAAAGTTTGTTTTTCTTGATAAATTTCGGTTTTCTTTGATTTAATATTGATTGTTTCTTTCTGTTTACTATAGCTGTATATAACTTCACAATTCCCCCCCACCCCCCAAATTACACATCGCATAGAATAAAAATCTGAACTAAAACTTTATCGTGGGATCAACCCCTTGCTTGCTCTACTATCTTGTTTATTTAAGCTAGGGTAATTAATTTGTGCGACCATGACATCACAATAAAATTTGACGTCGTTGTCGGGGAAGTGATTTTAGTTGATTCTTGTGCTGTGGTTGTTATTTTCTGTGATTGTTATTTATTTTGTTTTTAAAAAAAAAAGAGAAACAGATTTTTTGCTTGCGGCGGTACTGTACAGTATGGTACCGGTACTGTTCAAAATCGATTTTTTGTATTGTACAAAGTAAAAATACAACCCAATACTAAACAAAATTGATAAAAAAAACAGGCATGAAAAACGCGCAAGTCAATTGAGCGCCTATAGTTTGGCATCTTTTGCAAAATAATCTTTGGCTATGAATTTCTTTAATTTAACCCCTAATTGACTCCAAAAGTTTAATTTTTATTTTAGAAGAAAAAACAAATTTAAAAAATAATCTAGAAATAAATTATGATGGTATCCATGTCTTACTGATAGAAAGCGTGAAAGCTACACCCATACTTTCAAGCATATATAATTAATATCTGAACTGACCAGTCATTATGACAAATAATATTGCTAAAGCATGACTTAGTGGGAAGAATGTTCTACTGGTTGAAGAATTCAACATGAACCTCCCTCGTGACATATTCCATTTCCTTCTTTGTTAAACACCTGAACAATGGCTGGGTAGCCATCCTCCTGTGTACCACATCTCCGACAAGCGTACAGTTTATAACCTTTTGTTCCTCTGTAATTTCATATGGAAACTCCCTTGTTCTTAGAAATTATCAGATCTCAATAACAAGGATCCACAGGCTGCTAGTCCTTGATTTTAAGAGTTGAAATACTTGTACACAATAATTGCTTAAATCATACTCAGTGAACGTGATGATCCATAACTACAGTTGCTGCTACAAGATACATTGAAGGGTTTTGTGGGGTTTGGCCCCAAGTGGGCAACACAATATCGTTGAACATATATCCAAGCACAACAGACTTGAGGAAAATCTATAGGAAAAGCTGCCTTTTCTGGTCCTAACTTGTAGTTTGCGTTACAGTCAAGAGAGAGACTATTTATAAACGGATATATCCATGCCCAGAAGACATATTATATAGCAAGTGTATACTTATTTTATTCATGCCCTCGATCTTTGATAAATATTGATAGTACAGATACTCAGCTTCATGTTGGGCTCATTGTCATCTTTATGTTAGAACGGTCAGTAATGGTAAAGGGTTTGAGATCTGTATAGTAGATCTTGAGTTCGAGTCAGGGCATGTATTTTTTATAAAAGTTTGGGACAGCCGGGATTTTACTCGCTCACCTGGACCCATAAAATACACTTTCCGGAAAGTAGGGTTTTCTCGAATCCAAAAAACAAAAAAAAAAGGGTCACTAATGGTTATTATGCGCAGTTTATAAAACTAATTGTCGCAGTTCTAGTGTTGGTAACAATAGAGTTCTTGTGAGCCATGAAGTGTTTTAAGATTAAGACTAATGCATGTGATTTATAATTAATAAATACCGAGAGAGAGATATGCTAAAAACAATATCTTAATTAAAGGCAGTCCAATCGACTCAAGAGCAATCGTATGTATAGACTTAAATATTTCTCCAAATGATCATATCATGAAAGTGTTATGGACCTATTCATGATAGAGATCCATTTGTTACCTCACAGACTGTGAGATCAGGAAAGAAAAGAGTTTGAATGGTTCCTTGACAGCAACTTTTCCTTTTTCATAATTCAGGATTATGGTATTTCGGATTTTTGGTCCAACTAGTCTCTCTATTCCTCAAGTACTCCTCTACACGGTGCCTGTGAGGTTTATGGTGTCATATTACACGGTGGATCATCTCATTAAACGCTGTGGACTTATTCTTCGTAATGTTCTTTTTTTCTTCTAGTCCCAATTCTTCTTCTTTTTTAATTTTGCTCTTTCTAGACTAAATTGATGGCTGATTTAAGTAAGATTGTTAAGGGAGGGCAAAATAAAAAAAACAAAGGAGCAAAGTTCAAAAAAAAAAAAAGCAAAGAAAATAGATGGTGGTTTAAAAGT
>Ga0307517_10014570_pt1 | contig 10547 bp, 9 predicted proteins | sample 23_EM_MG_FD_194515 | JGI IMG/M metagenome (GOLD analysis project Ga0307517, IMG submission 194515) | Populus trichocarpa ectomycorrhiza microbial communities from riparian zone in the Pacific Northwest, United States - 23_EM | ecosystem: Host-associated > Plants > Roots > Unclassified | place...
CTCTCTCTCTATCTGAAAGGAAAAAAAAGAAAAAAAAAATTCAAAGCTAAGCGAGAGAATTCATCAGTTTTTGAAAAAAGATTTAAGAGAAAAAATCGATTTTGATTCGATCAGTCACCATCAGATCCCACCTCCACCAGCGATTGCCATGTCCTCAACAACCACTGCTCAATCCCTTCTTCTCCTCGCCTTTATTTCCCTCCTTCTCCTCTCTCCTGCTCTCACCTTCGACGCAGATCACAGGGTAAACGGAAGATTTGATAGCTCAAACCCTATTTGCTCTGTTTTGTTTCGTTTTGACTCAGGTGTACTCCCCTGAGTCAGTTGTAACTCGCAGATCTCGTTGTTTAGATTTTGTGTGTTTTGTTGCCGAGTTTGACTCAGATCTGTTAATTTTTGCAGGATTTAAATGTTAGGTTGATTGGTGTTCATGGATCGAGTTTTGATTTTGCAAATGGCAGTTGATGCATTACAAATGCCGGGTCTCGTCTGGGTTTGCCTGGGTCGCCCTGGTCATGGGTTGACCCGCCGGGTCGACCCGCCGGGTCGACCGGGTCTTGCCGGTTTTTTACACTTACCGGTCTTTTTCCTAACCCGGACCGGTTCAGCCACCGGGTCGACCCACCGGGCCGGTTCGGGTTTAATAACTATGATTCTCAACGAATATTTTTAGTTAGTAGCTCTGGGCCAGATCAATGGATTAGAAAAAAGAGCTCAACTTAATGGACCAATAATTAAAATAAATCTACGGGCCTCACAGTAAAAGCCTCCTTAAAGCATAATTTACTGTACTATAATATTTTAAAAATTGTATTTGCACCACGTGTATAAATAGAGTTGAAACTAAAATAAAAACTCAACTAATTCATGTAATATGCAATGATCGGATTTTAAATCACAATTGATGGCAGCATGGAATTACTAGAAAACAGAAAGGAAGAGGATAATATATTTTTTAAAAAAAAGAAGAAAAAAGAATAGGTAAACAACCAAACTGAACTGAAATTAAGAAAGGGAATTTTAACTCGATGTCTGTCTGCAAACTCATATTATATAGTTGCTAACTTTGTTTCGGAGAATTTGTTCCGTTGATGGCTACTTTGTTTCGGAGAATTTGTTCCGTGGATGACTACATTTCTGTCTGACTCTGTTTTGTGCAGGCCGACTTGTCTATTATCCTTGGACTCTATTTTCAACCTTGTCCAGTTTTTGGCATGTCCTTTAATTTGGTTCCGCTCTCATATCAATACAATTTAAGTCCAATGTTGAAGTAATCATGTTCGAGTGTATTGCCACCGAAATTATTAAAAAATAAAAATCAAAGCCCGTTACTTGACCGTCCAGATTTTGGTGCGTGTTTCAACGGGATAAGCATAATAGAGCCAATCCACCAATAAGCTATCTGTTGCGGTGGTTAGTCACCTTGTTGATACTCTGAATTGATATTTACTCGTTTTTTTAAGCATAATAGAGCCAATCCAATGAATTTCGGACTTTCTTAACTCCAAGATCTTATGTCAGATTGTCGGATCAATTGAAACAAATGTTGCAGACAGGTAAAAGACGTTCACAAAGCATACAGCGCTATTAATATTCCTTAGACTTGGATGGATCTAATTTACCTGCGTTCTCTGCACCCTCTGAAAAAGCGTTGGCCTTTATATATGGTTCTTCTGTATTTTGCAGTCCATGCTTAGTTGGAGCCCATAGAATTTTACGACCCAACATGACCATGAACAGAGACCAAAATCTCGAGCACGAAGGAATGAATGAGGATGACGTTTTTTATGCTGAAATTAGAAAGCAGGTTTTGCTTTTGACAGAAGATGAAGATGAAGATTTCCTCCAAACCAGACATCTAAACTCCACAAGTGCTAACAAGCAAAGATTGAAGAGGTTAACAACCACCGTAACCATTGCAGCACAACCAGGAAGCTACTTTAGTTGCTGGGAAAGCGAGAATAGCAGTTCAGTTCCAAAGTGGCTTGGAAGCTTGTGGAGAAATGACAATGCAGGAACTGGGGTGTTTATACCCCAACTTGTCAATCCTAGAACAAGACAAAGATCAGGTATATCCTGCTTAACTCGATGAATGACCAAACTAACTGTCTCGAAGATTTTAATCTTTAAATTGCTCAAGTTTGACAACTGATTTGCAGGTAAGAAGAGAAATGGAAGAAGAACAGTATACAACCAAGTCGAGAGAAAGCAATCATGAATATTTCTCAAGAGGGCTGAAGATACGAAAATATTACTTTGTTCAAATACGTTACATGACTATAAATAATACGTTACGAAAATGCACCAAATTGTACTTCATTCCATTGTCCATCTTAATTCAACTTTTGAGTTTCACTTTATATCCTGCCTCATTAACTCAATTTCAGAAACTTCATGGTGAGCTAAGGCCATCAAAATGTCGAAAATATATTCTATTTCAACATTATTGCTCTGTTTTTGTAAGCCTTGTAACGGGGCTGGCAGCCCTATCAAGTGTTTAGCCATAAAAAAATTTAGAATTATCTCTGCTCGAACTTGCACAACAAATATCTTTCAATGTTCCTGTGGAGATATGTAGTTCTAATAAACAGGTAGATTCTGATAGCAAGTCATTCGATGATGAAGACCCTTGAAAAAGACGAAAATCATTAGAATTTTTATTGAGATTCAACAGAAGAAAATTCAGTTTTAAATTGCCGGAATTTTTTTTTATCAAGACACAATTGATGTCATGAAGCTTTTAAATGTGCAGTACAAGAGGGTTTCTTTTTTATTTTATTTTTGTCCCCAGTGATTTTCAACCTTATTCTTTTTATCAATCGTATTAATGCACGCGGCTCATAATTGATTCACAATTAAGCCTATCTCTTGCACACAACTCCTTCACCATCAATCCCACTTGCACATCTCATGCTTGGTAACTCAAGACCCCCCATGTAGCCTGCCCCTTCAAAGCCATTACCACCTCTGAAACGGGCTACAGCACAATCTGGGGTGGATAAGCTTGAAGTCGCAAACTCTTTGTTTCCTCCCATCACAGCCATCTTCGCACCCACATTTACACGACTCACATATCCTGGTCTATATGTTTGGCCCAGCACACCGTCGACTTCGTTACTTAAAGAGTAAAACTTGAAACCAAGATCAAGATGAGCAAAACAATCGTCCTTGGTTATGCCATAATTGTGAATTCTTGAATCCTCTTCAGTTATAGGCACAACCTTTGCTGTGATCTTTAGGAGTCCTTCAACTTCAACTACGACATTATTGCTGTCACTAATTCTAGTGATGGATACCCTTGGCACACTTGTGGATTGCCATTTGGAGCCTTCATTGCCTGGGAAGTTCAGGGGCTCTCCGTCAAAAGCGAGAGAGAGGCGGTCCGCAGAGTCATCCCATGTAGATGCTTTAATTGCACCAAGGAAGAGTTGGTGTTTGTCGAAGAAGATAGAAATGGACTGGACCCAAGTGAAGTCCCGCGTTAGGTTCTCATTTCGCTTTCCAATGAAATGTGCGTTGATGTGGAGGTTCGGGTCAGATACAAGGCAGAAATCGTGGTCCTTCTTGCCATGGAAGTAGAAGGTAATGCCATCACCACCAATGAAACGAGGGTCTTGGCACACTGCTCCTGGTCTATCACACTCTGCCAAACAGAAAAGCAACTATAATTCGATGATACAATGGATCCCTCGAACCATTTATAAACCAAAAACTTGGCTAAAGAAGCATCATATTTCATCATGTTATGAAATTAAACTAATGGAATTTAAACTTAGATGATTGTGTAAGAATATTAATTGCTTTGAACTACTTACTGCAAACAGGCTTGCAAGTGGCGCAATCAATTTCACATCCACCAGGGCATGCACTGGGACACACATGCTCAGTGTTGTAACATCTGGGGTAGTACTTGTTTTTACACCGGGCTGTCTTGGGTGAGGTAGAAGGAGTCGATGGAGGGGGAGAAGAGGAAGTAGGTGGAGTGGGAGTATGTGGAGATGGAGTAGGACTTGATGGTGGAGAAGGATTAGATGGTGTTGTAGGAGGTGTTGGAGTAGGTGTAGATGGTGAAGCAGTAGTGTTGGGAGGTGTTGATGAAGATTGAGGTGAAGGCGAAGGTGGAGTGGTAGTAGGAGGTGTTGGAGAAGGTGTGGATTGAGATGGAGGTGAAGGTGAAGAGGGAGTTGTAGTAGGAGGTGTTGGTGAAGGTGAAGATGGAGTGGTGGTAGGAGGTGTTGGAGAAGGTGTGGATTGAGATGGAGGTGAAGGCGAAGTAGGAGTGGTAGTAGGAGGTGTTGGTGAAGGAGTGGATGAAGATGGAGGTGAAGGTGAAGAGGGAGTGGTAGTAGGAGGTGTTGGTGAAGGTGAAGATGGAGTGGTGGGAGGAGGTGTTGGAGAAGGTGTGGATTGAGATGGAGGTGAAGGCGAAGTAGGAGTGATAGTAGGAGGTGTTGACCATGGCGGTGAAGATGGAGTGGTAGTAGGAGGTGAGTGTGATGATGGCGAAGATGATGGAGTTGAGGGCGGAGTTACATAAATTGGAGGGGTTTGAGATGGTGGATGATCAGAATTTGGTGGTGGAGGCGTTTTGTGAGATCCTTCAGATTTGTCATGGCCGTTGTCTTCTGGAGGGGAAGGCTTTTTGTTAGAACCTTCAGATTCATCATGATTGCTGTCTTCTGGAGGTGAAGGCTTTTTGTTAGATCCTTCAGATTCACCACCATCATCGCCGCTATGTTCTGGAGGTGATGGCTTTTCATTAGATCCTTCAGATTCACCACCATCATCGCCGCTCTGTTCTGGAGGTGATGGCTTTTCATTAGATCCTTCAGATTTTGGTGGACCTTTGCCATCATTGCCATCAGACTCTGATGGATGAACATTTAGCAACGAACGGGTATGAGATTTTGGGAATTCTAGTGGAAGAAGAGTGAGAGGGTTTGGCAAAGAAATAGAATAGTCTAGGATCGGGCTCGAGTCTCCAACACACATAGGCATGCAAGAGACACATTCGACTATGCAGCCATTATGGCAGAATGAAGGGCAAGTCTGCTCCAGGTTATAGCAATGCCTGTATCTCTTGATCATGCATCTTGCATAACCTGGGGCGCTAGCCATGCCTGATGCATCTGATACAGCGACAAGCATTAGGAGTAAACTTGGCACAAAAAGCAGTTTTGTGAATGGAGTCATTGGTAACTGCAGAACTGTACTCGAGCAAGACCTGAGTTGATTCTTCATAGTTAAAGGCTAGTTTGCTACTTTGGGAATGAAATTGTCATTGATAACAACTCCTTTTATAGTTGTCAAAAACGACCATATATGAGGATTGAGCTAATATCACGTATCATAATTCTTGATCAAGTAAATGTTCGCTTGAGAGTTAATCTTTCACATGGTTCTTCAACAAGTTAAAGTCAGCTCCACCTCCTTTCTGTTTAGTTTATTTTTCCTGTGTAGTTATTTCATACACCTCATCAGTTTATTTGAGCTTCTGTTGCGTTTATCATGAACATAAATAGAATCACTTATCCATGAAGAACGTGAGCAAACTTTCAGCAGATGCTACTCCTCCTTTTAAGAATTGTTCCTTAATCCTTATCGTCGGGTAGAAGGAAGGCTAAGGTGCTAAACCGCACCCCATCATACATGTACGAGGATCCTAAGAGGAAATATTAAAATGTTATTAATGCTTCCATCTTGAAAAGCAAGATATATCTAGCATGCAAAGAAAGATGCTGTAAGAGCTCCTTTCCTTCTCCTGCTCATTACCTGGGTTTCAACGTCACCAGTTAACCTTTACAACCATGCACTGTAGTCCAAAGAAAGCGTTGGAATCACAAGTATTCATGAAATTGATTATCTCTGTTGTTACATAAATTCTGAGTTACTCCTCGCTTTTCAGTGCGTAAGCTGCTATTCAAGTGTAGAGTATTGTTAGCACTTTCATATGTCAATAACCCCATAGACGCTAAAGACTTGATGGGATTCTTGTTTATCTGAAAGTTATTAGAATACCTGGTATATATTAAGCTTTTAACTCGTGGTTTGGATCACGATAATTTGTTGCAGACGAACTTTAAGATCACCTGATCCGCCTCACGCATTCTTATGAGACATTTGAATTGAGTTATGGCTGTTGTTTTTACACGTGCTGTTCAAGTTCAAGGTTGTTGAACGTGCTTGAACCTCACCATAACGAAACAGATCTTCACAGCGTTCAGTTTTGGCTCAGATCTCCATGTAACTTTGAAGGTGTGTTGCAAGTATATGTTATTGATTTACTGAAGAAGTTGAGGCTGATATGGTAACTTACCTTGTAACAAGTATTAATCATAACTTTAGACGTGGATCAGATTTTTCACTGAACATTGTTAAATTATTTTTTGTTTGAAAAAATATTAAATTAATATTTTTTATTTTAAAAAAAATTATATTAATATTTTTTTAGATGATTTTGATATGTTAACATAAAAAATAAAAAAAATAAATAATATCATTTTAATATATTTTTTTATTAAAAAACACTTTTAAACACCAGTTTATACTACAATATTAAACACACACTAGGACACATAATTAAAATGGATTATACAAAGCCACAAATTTGATTTTTTTTCACTCAAGTTTTTTTTTTAAAATTTTATCCTTTCAAATTAAAGGTTGATTTGAGATATCGGATTTAATAATTTGCTTTAATTAGCTTCGTGCGGGGTTTTACCGGTGTCAAGAAAAAAATCTGACATTCGGTTTATCAATTCGGTAAATTAAAATTTTATTTTATTAATTTAAAACAATTTGAATATTTGAGGATAGAATTTGGAAAAAAAAAATGTTCACAGACTGATTTGAGCAAAAATTAGAAAAGTTGCTGGCCCGCAACGATCCTGATGTAATGTCCCAGACCGTTCTTGGATTCCCATGTGGGCGTGTTAGGATTTATCTCGTGGGTGATATCAAAGACTCTCCCATTACCGTATGCCTCAGCACTCTCTCTTGTCCCATGAACAGGATCATCAGCTGTTGAAAGGGTTGCTAGAGATAGCACGCCAGTGCATAGCAGCAGCAGAAACTGCTAGAATGTTCTCATGTTTTTTATCCAAGGGAGGAATTTGGCTACCAGGGTGCTAATTAAAGTGCAGGCAAAGACACATTACACGTATATATATATATAGATAGGTAGTTGTTTGGACGAATGCACTTAGAGATAAGTCGTGGAGAAGAGCAATTACTGGGTAGACTTCGTCTTCCACCGCAATATCACGTGAGGATCATTATATTCTTTTTATTTATGTGATTTTTGTGTTCATTACCCAGGTTACAGACTTAATCTTCCTAACAATTTTTTTATGCTGAAGGACAAGAATGGGAAATTGATGGAAGTTGCTTTCTTATGAAAGGTCTTGCCTGATAATTTTGCCTTCGGCTTAGATACAGAAATCCAAAACCATAGTTATCATAGTTAGCCAGTTATTGAGAAAAGTTTCATGACTGATGCTGCATATCAGAGTTTTTTTCCAGCTGTCGTTCAATATTGATGCATATGAACATTATCCTGACATCAACATACAAATTCAAAGTTTCACAGTGAACAAGAGAGATGATTCCCTAGGTAATTATTGACTGACAGATATAATGATACTTCACCTTCAAAAATCAAATAACTTGCAACCGTTGAAAAGGATAATTAAATAGCTTACAAGTTACAGAGTTCAAATATCATTTGATAAGAATGCATCTTGCTGGTGATCCATCAGCGTCAAGCATCCTCAGAGGTAAACAATGGACATTATAATGTCCTGGTATAATGTTGTCAAGTTTTAGGCCTTCCACAAGAATGATTTGCTGCAACATTTGTGCACAGTCAATTAGTTTCAGCTTTTGACATAATCTTTAATTTCCATTTTATATCCAGAAAGGAATCCATATTCATGCAAGGCAGTAAGCTGAAAGAGCAGACGGTTATTAAGAGAAAAACAAGTGTTCTCAGAAGTAATTGTAATCAAAATAATTTCTTACTCTTTTTTTCAGAAAAATAAGATGAGGTGGGATTGTATTAACATATGCAGCAGAGGATAAGTAATCAACTCCTGCATTTCATAACAGAAAGACCATCAGTTTTGTAAAATAATGATACAGAGATGTACAGTATCTTACAATGCAGAGAGAATTTGGATACCATAAGCAAAACAGGGGACTAATCTAATCTTACCAACTAGTTTGATGTCTGTGTTCTCAACCAACCATTTTGCCCCGTCCTCCATGAATGCAACATAACTCGAGTCAAATTCCTTTTTATACATAAGCTTCCTGAAATTCGATTAAATCCAATATCTGTAAAGTGCTGTTTCCTTTAGATTTAGCAGCATTTTATGCTATTTGAATCAAACTAATGACAGAAACGAATTAATTTCTATGTTTCTGCTAAATTAGTATAGAAAAGAATCTGCAGAAAACATTTCTGGATTTCGTTATCAGTATTAAAACTTGAGATGCAGAAACTTAATACACGAATTAAGTAAAAAATTACCTGTCAGTATTTAAAGTTCTGAATAGCACACGACGCACTCCCCTTGGAATATTCAAGGACTTCATAACCTCCGCTGATGCAAGAAGCTTGACTTATTATAGCATGATGTATTAAAAAACTATTAAGATAGGTCTTATCAGTCATCATCAATGTAAAAGGCGAGTGGATATTCAAGAATTTCTTTTAAGCAATTCCAAACATTAAAATTGATACATGGGCAAAATCTAACAAGCACTTTGACCTTGTCTAATTAGACATACATGGTTAACTCATTGGCTCTAGAGAAACTAGAATTTTCTAACACACAAACCAATAGTATGGATTGCAGAGTAGAAATGAGTCCAACTTAAACACATACCAGTTATGTTACTATCCCTTGGAACATCAACCAGCAGTGCAGGGCCTGTTGAAGAAAAAGAAACACAACAATGATCGGTGATCTCCAACATGAAATTGCAGGAACTAAGATTGTAAAACACACCTCCAAACCATTATAACCATCCGACTAACACCTTGAAAATCGATATTTAAACACCAGCAATAACACAATATGAGCTAATCTTTAAGGCAAATTTTATTTTCCTAAAATCATCATATAACGTCCTAAGAATATGCTATCGTCTATTTAAGCAATTAAAGTATACAATCAACAAGCAAAAAACAAAGGAAACAGAAGCACGGAGAAATTTGCATTACCATTAAGCACACCCAAGTCAAGTGAATTGACGTTATATCCAGCTTCATAGTATTCCTCGTAGACATGTCCAGGTGCATCAATATGCGTGCCTGTGTGTGTGGACAGCTTAAACTGAGAAGAATTAAGTTTGGAACCGTTCTTCATGCTATCAACAAGCCAAATGAACTGGCCCAGACCGTCCTTGGATTCCCATGTGGGCATGTTAGGATTGATCTCGTGGGTGATATCGAAGATTCTCCCATTACCATACACCTCACGATCTCTGATCTCTCTTCTAGGTTTACGAGCTAGTGAAAGGGTGACTGGAGATAGCAGCAAGCCTAGTAGCATCAGAAGCTGCAATGCCCTCATGGTTTTGTCAAAGGGAGGAATTTTGGCTATCAGAGTTCTTGGTGCTTAGCAAGCAGGTAGATGCACGGGCACATATATATTGACTGTTGGATATTTAGGGCATCATTTTCAAATCAAAATGGTCCATTAATATAGAATCAGATAACGATAACAAGATCTCAAATGGTGAAAGGAAAGATAGGGAAATTGCGGATAAATAATTAAGGTTAAGGTAAATGCTTAGAAAATAGTTGAAAAATGATTAACGGGTGTTTTTATTTGACTCTCTCGTCACTCATCGTCTTCTTTGATGGCTCTGGCTACGTTCTTGATTTATTCGAACTTTGGATCTGCTTCCTTTTGTGATGTGGCAACAATTATCATTGATTGGGATGATAGTCGTAATATAAAATCAACCAATTTAATTATTTTTTTCAACGTTCGGAATTTCTCAAGCGGGTGAATTATCTAATTCATAAACAAAGTTTTCTTACATGTTCTTCTTGACGAGAAACAGTTCCCTCGTGGCATTCCGTTACACATACAGCTTCCATAGATTTAACTTACCAGTGGAAAGTTTTCTAGTGTTGATTGCTTTGTTTAATTTGGGAAAATATTTAATTTCCACTCTTAGAGTTCTAATGAAAAATTACTCGTTGGGGTTACAGTGTTATTTACTTGTTAGGGTTCAAACAAGAATTATTGCTAAGTATTATAAAATTAATATTTCAATAAAATTGATGAGTGTCTCTGAAACGTGAAAGTTAAGGCATCTTAGAAAAAGGCAAAACTAATTCAAAGATATGATTTTATTTTTTTAAGAAAAAAAAAAAGATATTGCCGGTTGAAAATTAGTCTCTTGAGATAGAGTTGATTCATCACAAACACATCGGACGCAAATAAAAAATGTGATGCATGAGATTTTAAAAATAAATATTTTTCTTATTTAATTTTATATTTTTAATTATGATAAACAATGTGATGGATAGA
>Ga0307517_10014571_pt1 | contig 10546 bp, 12 predicted proteins | sample 23_EM_MG_FD_194515 | JGI IMG/M metagenome (GOLD analysis project Ga0307517, IMG submission 194515) | Populus trichocarpa ectomycorrhiza microbial communities from riparian zone in the Pacific Northwest, United States - 23_EM | ecosystem: Host-associated > Plants > Roots > Unclassified | place...
TCTTAAGATTCTGCGGCAGGAGGATCCTCTCTGACGTTACTGCCAAAGCCGAGCCACGTTCCAGCCGCGGCCGTTCCGAACCCCGCAACCGTCGCAAAGACCGCCGATTGCAGACATGCTATGATACTTCCTGCAAGGGGGTATTAGTGGGGGAATCCTTGAGAAGTAACGAGGAATATACCGACCAGCTACCACTCCGCCTGGACAAAACCCAATCACTCCTAATATTCCAACAGCCACTGCAGGTAAGGCTACCGCTGAACCTACTCCAATCAGAGTAACAGCCAGTGCTGCTGCCGCGTACGGATGCTGAGAGCGAAAGCCCCCACCCTTGACACTTTGCGGAGCATCTATAAAGTGATGTAGGCACAGTTGCTCCGGGCTGTTGAATACCAGGCACTAACCCTTCATGTTCTGCCTGTAGTTGTCTGTCACGGTTAGTTAGTACAACTCAAAATCGTGGCCAACATGGTTGACCGTACTCACCCTCGATTTGAATTACGCACCCCTTGAAATCTTCCCACAACCACACTCCTACCTCGGTAACCTTGGCCTCAAACATGGCCGTCAGGACCAAGCTTGCTTCTCCAGCTGTGCACTTGACAGCCATCTCCGTCATTTGGATCAGCGGAATGCCGTATATCCGGCAGAGGTCCTCGATCGCCTTCAGCCATAGACGCACGTCTTGCGACCCGTCATACTTTGGCGCACCCCAGTTGTTGAGAATGGCCGTAATGGTATCTGGATGAAGGACCATCGCGGAGGAGGTGGGTGGAGATTCCTGAGATATTTACGTCACGCCGACCGCACCCGGACCTGACAAACTCGCGCGGACATTGCCGAGTCCGAATCCGAGGACCCGGTGACGTCGGGGAGATAACGGGCTCGGGTGGGGGGCCACAAGTTTCACCACAAACCACACTGAGGGATGAGTTTGAAGGGCGTCGTGTCCAATTTCCCTGCAATCGACAATCACTCTCACCCACTGCTCAGGGAAGAGCATCGCCGGAGCCTTCCTTTCGAAGAGGTGATATCGGAGGCGCGACCGAACGCGATCAAGGATGCGGTTCACTCCCTCCCAGGATATCGTGCAACCCGACAGCTCGCCGAGCTCTACGGATTAGACCCCGGTGCAGGTTGGGAGGGGATAAAAAGCCACAGAGATACTCTGGACTACGATCAACTATGCAACATAAATATGCAAAGGTCGGGGGTCCAGTGCCTGCTCTTGGATGACGGATTGCGGGGAGTGCAAGAGATGGCGAACAATTTGAGTTGGCATGGGAGGTTTACAAACGGCTCGGTGTACCGGCTCGTCCGAATCGAGTCAGTCGCAGAGGTGGGAGTCCAATATTCTCGAAGGTATTGGTGTGGTATTGACGGTAACTGAAGGATATCCTGGGATCCCTCTCTCCAACGGATCCAAACGTGTTTGGAGCTTTCTGCTCAGCGCTTTCCGCCACGCTGCGGGATCTTGCACGCGACCCGGCCGTTGTGGGCTTCAAATCCGTCGTTGGTTATCGAACTGGCCTTAATATCAACGTCGACTCCGATGACTTGACCGGTGTTGAGAGGAGTGTTATCGCCACAGTTTCTTCTTGGGGAACGAAAACCGGGGGATCAACCGCACCGCGTTTGGCAGACAAGAAGCTGAACGACTTCGTGGTCTGCACGGCGCTGTTCATAGCCACAAAATTCAACAAGCCAGGCGAGTACTCACTGTTGTTCATCCACGGTTACACCACATCTGAACAGAAAGGTACCCTCGTCCAGTTCAATTCCATACTGGTCTCGGTGACGCGGACATCATCCTCACGCTGTCCTCTCCAGCGCACATGCAACCAGTTATCGAGGCGTACCCAAACGCAACATTTGTCCTTCTCCACGGCAGTTACCCGTACAGCCGTGATGCGGGTTACCTCGCATCCATGTACAAGAACGTCTACGTTGATTTCGGGGAGGTGTTTCCGGTCGTAAGTCGACACGGCCAGTGTTCAGTCGTGAAACAGTTGTTGGAAATGACACCTACCAACAAGATTATGTGGTCGAGTAAGCAATAGTGCACTCCATCAGGCGTTCCACCCCTGATGACTCCTAGCTGACGGGCGATGGTGGCCTGAAACGTTCTATCTGGCTTCCGTTCAAGCCCGGGAAGTTCTCTACGAGGTAGGTTGTGTCTAGGTCTAGTGCCCAAGAGCAAGATGGTAACTGGTTTCGCATGTCAGGTGTTATCAGAGTTCGTCCAGAAGGGTGACATGAGCGAAATACAAGCGATCAGTCTGACGAAGAGGGCTTTGTTTGAGAACGCCAATATGGTCTACAACTTGGGTCTGGAGCCGGTCTGGGACGAGTAATGGGAGTTCAACGAGTAAATGCGAACAAAGAAACTATATCAGCTGCACTCTTTGAGAATATGCGTATCTTGAGATGTGACGTCGGGGATATGGCGGGAGGACAGGAGTTCGTGTCATGGAGAGTCACCTCTGGCCGTCTCAGGCATGTCCAGACCTACTCTCCTGGCGGTCGCCTCTATTCGCTCCTCTGCTGTGAGATCTATGAGGGGGTTATAGCGTTCCAGCAACTCCTGCGTTGTCCCCATAGTCCCCTTCAGTAAGTAACAGACCAGGTTAAACGTCGGAAACCGCTCACCTTGTGCTTCCTTTGGTGTCTTAGGAATGCCACAGCGTTCTCAACCCTGCGACTCAAGCCGGTCGCGTTGGGTCCATCCCGAGGTTGTTCGAACAAAGCCTTGTAGTGGCCAGCAAGTGCTTTGTTTCTTTGCGGACGAGAAACAAGCGACTGAGGGCCATGTATCAACAAATCCACTCGAGGAAGCTCCTGACGAATCGGGTACTCACGGACTTGCCAACCTCGCGGAGGAAATGTCTGTAGAGCCTCGCAGCCTCGGTCATGGTCTAGATCAAGTTGGGTGCCGGTACTACTGGACGCGGCGGCGCTTCCCCCATGCGTCGGCGTCCCGGCCCGCTGCTTTCATCACAGGCTTCGATCTCGCTTCGATCACTCCCTGACCTTGCATGGTTGGAAGCCCACGGTCGTATCACGCGTAGACTCAAAGCGGGACGACCATGAATACCCGCCAAGGTTGGTTGGACAATGGGTGGCTTAGCAACATTCGTTACCAGATCCATCCGACCGTGGAGGCGTATCCAAGCACGCAGGCCATGATCGATTTCACCACAGTGGGCCATGGATTTCAACAGAACCCTCTGGCCTGTAAATAAAAACCAGAGGGCGGGGTTTGTCCTCTAAGGCCTCTCCTCACCCACTTCTCTCGCTCCTCAAGACCTCAAGACTACGATCTCACAATCTCAAGATCCTCAGTATGGGATGTTTTCGTGCCCCTTCCCTCACTCCCAGTGTCGGCTCAGACGCTCCCATTCCTGAGACCCTGCAGGATGATCCCCTTGCACCACAGGTACCGAAAACCGCTTCCGTTTGGATCTTCACGGCACTCATGGTTCCTCCCAGATTCCGCCTGTCAGGACCAGGCGGTTGTCTGAGGCCTTCTCCGGAGGCGAAGCAGAGCAGCCGGCAGCGAAAAAACCCAAGGTGGATGATTCGTGGGTGGTCTTCGTCGGTAACGTGAGTGTCGGTACTGTTTCTGCGCAGTACACCGAATGCTGATTCGCGAGGAAAGCTTCACCCCCATGTGAAGGAGGTTGACTTGCACAACCTATTCAATGGTGGTGACACCATTGTGAACATCGCCATCCGTACCACTCGTGGTTGTGGTGTAATTCCCATCCCCGAGGAAGCCATGGTGCCCAGCGATCGCTGCTACGCTTCGGTCGCGTTCAATGATTACGATGCATACTGCAGGGCTTTGGAAATGGATGATCCGCAAAATCCTCCGATCCTTCGCGGTCTCCCCGTCCTGATCAAGCTTAGCGCTGCGGACATGCCTGAGGTCCCTGAGATCCTGAAACGGACCATAGGATTATTGCCGAGGCCAGGGACTAAGACCAAGTATGTCAAGGTTATTCGCTTGTTCGTTCGGGTATTCGCTGACGATAGATTCAGACGCACTAAAAAACAAACAGGCAAGTCGAAGCGAATCGCAGTCCAGAAAACGGAAATAATTGAGGATCAACCGAGTCCGCCGGCCGGACCTTCCAAGAAGAGGGCTCTGCAAAAGGCGAGGTAGAATTTCACCAGTGGTGCTTGTCCGCCTGGCGTCGTGACTGAGCTTAACTGTAACCGCTTGCAACCGAAACCCTCCGCTCGTTTGTGATTTTTCTCCTTTCTCTCCTACCCACCGTACCGTATCAATCTCTGTTGGTAGTCAATGTCGTCTCTACGCTCTTTTCGTTATACAACACCACGGTCTCCTATGCCTCCCTATGATGAATGCGATTTGTGGTGCATGGCTACAGATGGTTTCAGTTGATGGTTTGATGGCGCCTAATCTCCAGACCCGCCAGGGTTGGTTGTTCGCTCTCTCCACCCTTCGACCCCATCACCCTCCGCACAGCAGAACTCGTCCTCAACGTATCCTTGCGGCTTCTTCTGTATGGGAGGGGAGAGGTGATATATCAGACTTGCGGCTTCCAGCGGTAAGGATGACACAAGCAGTCACAACTCACCGTTTGTAAGTCAATGAGGCTGATGCCGCGCTTTTTAGTCTCCTTATTTTCACTCTCTTGTTCTCGAACTATGATGAGAAGCCCTGGTCTGAATCCCTCTTCGACGCCATTCTTCCCTGGTGGGACAGCAACTGGGAAGGACGAAGGAGGATCTGGCTTTCTCAGACAAGCTGCTAATCGTATGGACCCAGATCGTGCCTCCACAGCATCATCATCTCTGTCCATCTCTTCTTCCGACTTCCGTTCTGTTCGCTCTTCTCCAAGCCCACCTCAAGCAGACACCAACGGTGGAGACAAGGATTCGCCGACCATGTTCAGGCGCTCCCCCACGTTATCCATAGAAGACTCTCGCGGATCTCCATCCATTCGCGCTTTCGAGGCCAGCCGAAGCTATCCGAACGTCGAAACGAGGAACGGACGGGAACACAGCCTTGCGGCCAATCTGGAAATTGGAGGTTACTCGGAGGCTGAAACCCCAGGTGTAGCTACCGATAGCGGAATCATAACCGGTGCTACGCGTCAGGGACGCGAGTCGTTTTTCCCCGCTGGCGTTCTTGCCTCCGCTCGCGAGAGACTGTCCACCCCGCCCGTTTCGAGCGACTCGGATGCTTTCAGATCAACTATCATCGCCAACAACATTTACGCGCCCAAGGCAATTTCCTCTCATTCATCCCTAGATTCGGCCGGATTCTCCAACTCGTTCATGGACCAGCTCAGTTTCGACGCACAGCTCAAGGCATCGCCCTTGATTAACGACATTGTCAAACGATTGATCCGGTACGAGAGCAACCTAGCCGAAATCAAACGTAACCTCGACGAGGTGAACCGCAAGGTTGACTCTCTCCTGGATCAGCCCACTGCGAACCACACGCCGGAATTCAACGATCCCTTCGCTCCCGGAAACATTGCAACTTTGAACGGATCAAGGCCTTCCCTAGCTCTCGCCCCCAACCAACTCCCATCCAACCCCGTCGCTCCCAACCAGATCCTGGCACAGAACGGTTCGGCACCTGACGAAGTTGGGCAAATTTCCCAGCGCTTGAACGCACTTACCTCATCAGTCGGTCAACTCCTCGCTTTGCAAACACAGCAAATCCAAGCCACGAGCGCAACCTTGTCAACCACGTCAAGCTTGACCGGTATCTCTCCTGATGTCATTACCACTCAGCCGATTGGTCCCTCTTTGAGCCAACACGTGCTCGGGAACGGTTTGCCGTCCACTCGTTCAGATCCGCGTAATTCACCTCGTCACCCCCCTCAACCAATGAGGACATGGTCCGCTGGAAGCCTTGACCTCCCTCCCCGGGGCAGTATAGATTCATCCGCCACCACCACCACAAGACAGGAAGCTTTACTTCGTGACAAGCGCCGCTCTACGGTCGCTTTGCTTCGTCGAGATTCCGCTGGGGTACGTCCGCCATCTTTCCCCGCTTGAGTTAGACTAAATTCAACTGTTGATAGGCTGATGGTTTGGCTGGAGCAAATGGTCGTGACAACGGACCTTCGGTGACCAAGTGGGATCAGTTGGCGGTCCACCCAGAGCTCCTGCGGTCCCTGGTTAGATTTGGGTACGCAGATTTACTGGCCTGTTCAGCACACGACTTCTGACTGCCTCGATCATTCAGCGTTGGACCCCCAAACAAAATCCAACAGCGCGCTCTTCCATTCTTGTTGCGCGGCGCAGACATCATTGCTCAGGCACCACCCACTCAGGAGCGGATCGCCGCATATGTCATCCCCGCTATCCACATCGCCTTGACGGTTCCCATGAGTCGCATCCCACGTGGCCCATTGGTTATCATGATCTCAACGACCGTCGATCAAGCTACTCAAGCACAACGCATGATCCGTGACTTGGGCGGACCCATCGGAGTCAGGTCCGCTCTTGGCGTCGGTTCTACTTCCAATACCAGTGACATTGCTCAGGAACTCAACAATCTCCGTCAGAATATGCCACACATCATTTGTGGTACTCCTCAGAAATTACACGCTCTTTTTACCTCGAACGGTGGTATCGCCGGCTCTGAGGTCCGATTCCTGGTGTTGGACGAGGTCGATCAGTTGATTGCGCGCAATCTTCACGATTTCGTGTTCAATATCGTCAAGCTCCTCCCCCCACCTCGCTCCCGGCCCCTCGGCAATGGACCCTCGAACGGCAGTACTTCCTCTTTGATACAGCCGTTCGACTCCAGTCCTTCGCTACCTCGCAGATTTTCGAGTATCGGAGAAGCCCCCGACCCCAGCACATCGGCTCCCAACGTGGTTGAGAGACAGAGTGCACTATTCTCCAATACCGTCCCACAAGACGTGTTGAATCTCGCAACCGCGATTCAGTTGAGAGAGCCAGTCCGAGTTCTGGTCAGGCGAGACGGGAATGTCCAACCTGACTCTGGGCAAAGCGCTAGAGGGTTGCGCCAGTACTATTTGTATCTTGCATTCACTGCTGGTGGGAGGTCTGATGCTCCGTCACCCACATCCGGGTTGGGAATCATCGGTTCTGGTCGTGGCGCTTCCAGTGCTGAGACCGCTCAGGCTCGGGAGTGGAAGCTAGATGCATTGGCTGATGTGTTTGGTGACATCGAAGTCCCCCAGGCTATTGTTCACGTTGGTGGGATGACTGCGCTAGATGCCGTCGTGTATAAGCTTGCCAGCAGAGGACTGGAGGCAATCCCTTTGGTCGGTCCCTTGAACTGGTCGTAGCGATTTGCTGACCCTTTGGTGTAGCACGGGGATATGAGCTCGAGCAACAAGCTCACTGCCTTGAATAAGTTCAGAAGCGCAGTCACGAACACCCTGAGACCCACGCCGACAAAAGTCCTTGTGGTTTACGATGTACAAGTCAAGACCCCAGAAGTGTCCCAAGTACCATTGGTATTGAACTACGGCAAGGGTTCCATTCCATCACCACATGGACGTATTTAGCTCACCGATCCCTTATCTTAGATCTCCCAAAAGCCGTCGAAGAGTACGCGCATCGGTTCGTTGTTCTGTATTCATTTGAGATCGATCGGGGCTGATCATCCCTCACAGCGTGGCACCAGCAATCGCCTCGAGCTACACTCGCGCAGGCGTCGTCATCAACTTCGTTACCGCTACGGGTGGTGACGTCGAGATGTTGCGATCCATAGAATGCTTCTACAAGTGAGTCTTTGCCTTTTCCTTCCTCCGTGTGACTGATAACTGACATGTGCTCTCCAGAATCAAATGCGTACGTTAAACCGCAGTCTCCTTGCTTTCACCTCATTGACGCACTGACGAAAATTTCCCACATATAGCCTGAAGTCCCCATGAGCCTCCGTGACATCATTTAATTCTGCATTCAAGAACCTCCCTTCCCTGTATCCCTACGTGCACATCTATCTGGGCCTCTTGGCTCCCTTTGTCTCCTTGTTTTCTGAAGTTTCGATCCCTTCTGTTTCAACCTTCATCCCGCCCACCTGTGTCATATTTTTACTGGTCCCTTTCAATTCGCAAGCTTACTGTTTCGATACCCTCCCCTTCACGGTCGATGACTCATTCCACACACATTTAAGTATCACAGATTGTTTCCGTATAGTTTGGCAACCCCTCCCTCACCCCATTGTATAGTAATCGGAGCTGTTCTCCTTACGTTATTTCCACCCCACCCCCGAGATTCTCTTCATTTTTCATCCACGCATTCGGTTTTCTTTCAAAGTCCCCCTGTTTTTAGTCATTACACTTTTAGTAGGACATTTAGTATCCTCAATGTATGATCTTCACCACAACTCGCGAGCTGCTTCTTGATTACGCCTCCGCCCTCGTCTTCCTTCGTGATGAGCGGCCGCCAAGCGATGCGGTGGATTTGGTCAACGTGGGCGTTCCTGAAGTCCTGTCAATGGGGTACAAGGATCCTTCATGGTGCGGCAGGACATACGATGAGTCAATTGCCAACTCGAGTTCCCATTCCGAAGGGTTTGCACTTGTCGAGGAGTAGATTAAAATGTGTCCGTTTTCTTGTCCGATGGCGACTCTTCGTCTGCGGTTAATAACAAGAAGGATTAGCATCCCCGGCTAGACGTGATGAGCATCGTGCGGAATCGTGCACACCTTTGATCAAAATCGGTGGGGGAGAAGGCAACGGCAGTGGCGGCCTCTGCCATTCTGAGGACCGCGACCGAAGTCCATTTCCCCGCGTGATTATTCCAGATCCTCACCTGCTCGGTTGTCAGACTTAATCGCTCCTTCGAAATCGCTGGTTCCACGTACCGTCTTGTCGCGCGAAGCCGTGGCAAAAACATCACCCTCAACAGACCAGGCGCAGTCCCAGATAATCCTCGCGTGGGACTTATCCGTCGCGACGAGGGTGTATTTGGGATCTACGGAACGGCAGGGGTGAGATTGCGTGTTTTGTCACCTCCCGTGTGATAAGAGACAGTCCTGTTACCTGTCGCATCCCCCTGCCTCTCGTACAATCTCCACGATCGGTCCCTTGAAACACTCAATATGTACTTATCATCCGGCGGACTGAAAGCCACCCTCGTCACCGTCAACGAGTGCCCATCCAGTGGAGTCCCCATAGATCGGTAATTGTCGTGTGCAGAATTGATACGGACGACGGCGTGCGTCGGAGATGTCGATTTACAGGTGGAAGCGAACATAGTTTTCGACGTCGACACGGCGAGGGAAATGGACTGGAATAGAGAAGAGAGGGAGTTGTCGGCGACTTCGATGGAGCGTCATAGATAAAGGAGCCCATACCTCGTAGCCGTGTCCAAACACCTTCTCCACCTCTGGCCAGAGGGTCATGGAAGACAATTCTCCCTCATATGGCGGACGGGTGGCGATCGCTGAGCACGACTCCGTGGTTTGTGTGATGACCTCGCTGACGGCCTTATTGGATAAACCCAACGGCGGGACCGTTGCTCCAACCGGTCTCGTGTCCTGGAGACCCGGATAAGTGAGGGACAACAGAAGAAAGGTGAAGGATCCACCTCGTCGACATCGATTCTCGCCACTTGAAGATTCCTTATAAGTTGCACGAACGCCTTCGGGGCCTCGAAAACTCGAGCCACCTTCTCGTCCGCTATGCTAACGAGCTTTAAAGCGTCTAGAAACTGCACACCGACGAGGTCGTAACCATGGACCTGGGGGCGCGCGATCTCGCGCCATATATTTGTAGGTAGAAGTCCATGAACCCTCGCGGTTTGGTCCAGACTGGGGCAAGTCTCAGGTCAGATTTTCTGCCCTCGGACAACTTGGAGCGGTTCAGACTAACCTGGTTGACGCCAAGAATTCGCCCTGTGGACTCCAGCAAATGTCTTTCACGACATTGTTATGTCCGGTGACCGCATTTGCCTCTGCCCAAGCTTGAACTGCTCCTTTATCGATGTGTGCGTCGTGCCTCCACCGTCGCCACCCACCATTCCACCCCCACGCAAGGATCTCTTCCCCGTTCGTGTTCCACAAGCCACCGACAAAGCCTCCAAGCCTTTGTCCGCCTATGTCACCGAAACGATTCCGGTTGACCCACAGAGAATCAAACGGAGACCACAGGATCAAAGAGGAATCCGTAGATGTGGACAGGAGAGCCGGCAAACTGGCGGTTGGGCCGCCCGGCTTCCAAGACAGCGAAGTTACTCCGGATTCGTGACCGACGAGGAGAGCGTCGAACGTGATCGAGTACTTCTGGATGGTGTCACCTGGCAACGCTGGGTCCTTTACAGACACGATGTGGCGCTTCAAGGAAATCTGTCTCCCCCCTTCTTCTCCTGAGCCCATATCTCCCAACGATGCTTCGAAGGCATCGAGAAGCTCGTCGCCTCCTTCCGCTGCCGAGTCAAACTTAAGAGGTTCAATATTCCATAGCCTGATTGTAGCGTCTTGGGAACCAGACGCTAGTATGAGAGGATCACCCTTTGCGCACGGGGGTTGGAACGCGAGGCACTTGACCCAATCCTCATGGCCAGGCAAAGACGCTACGG
>Ga0307517_10014572_pt1 | contig 10546 bp, 11 predicted proteins | sample 23_EM_MG_FD_194515 | JGI IMG/M metagenome (GOLD analysis project Ga0307517, IMG submission 194515) | Populus trichocarpa ectomycorrhiza microbial communities from riparian zone in the Pacific Northwest, United States - 23_EM | ecosystem: Host-associated > Plants > Roots > Unclassified | place...
TATGTGCAAAACCCAATGACCATTCACAAGCGCACCTTGTCCTGCCACGGACCGTGCCTTAACCTTGAGTCGGACGTGTGTTCTGTGGGTTTTATTCTAATTCATGGGGTCTCCTGCGACGGACCCCCGTGGGAACGTCACATGTCGGAAGCAAATTTGGCAGAGCGTTGCCGGTCCCCACGTTTAGTACGGGTGATTTTCCCCCATGGATAGGCGCCAACCCGCCGCAAATGTTTCTCTTACGAGAGCGGTAATACATCTGCATCAGGAACGACGGGGAAGGCTACTTCTTACATATCGCTCTATGTTTCTTCCAATCCTCTTTCTGACATTCGGCCGAGCAATATTTGGTGGTCTTGCAAGCCCCACAAACAAGTAACTTCGGCTTGCCCCGACCACCACATCGTGTACACTTATCGCGGTGTCCGTCGAGCTCCTCGTCGATGCCACCAAAACCTTGAACATATGGCACCTCGAAGATTGGGCTGATAGCGATACGAGTGACGAACGGCGTCGCAGACTCCCACTTCCTTTCCTTCATAAACAGTGGACTGACGTCCTTCCCTTTACCGCAACTGCACAAAGGGTCGTTCCCGTGTTCCAATGACAGCGGAACCAATTTCTTGGCTAGGAATTCGCAGTTCGGACCATGCTTCCACGTGCGACACCTTTCGGCCAGAACTGGCAAGAGCCGCTTCCAGGCTGCAATATTGTCGCCCTGTAATTCCACATGAGGCGAGTCCCCGATGATGGCCGCTAACTTTCCCCCGACCTTCCCAAGACGGTCCCGATTGAGGGGGAGCACATATGCGTCGGCAACGAGGGTGTGCGATGCGAGATCAAAGCGGAGCGTAGGGACGAAAATGACGGCATCGATGTTCCCTCTAAAATATAGCCCAAAAACCCGTGATTGATGCTGCTGTACCCCGGCTGCACCGATGAGGACGGCGTTGATGGTTGTTTCGACAGTGGCGAGCGCGTCGGTGCGAATGTCCCGTACCCCTAGAGCTCTCCCTCTGTCAGTCGTAGTGAGCCCTAGATGCGGACCAATCCAATCCAGGCGGGGTCGACCGGAAACACCCAAAACAGGGAGGCGATCCAGCTGTAGGTAGTGAAAGTTCCAAGGGGCTCCGACCTTGTCGGTGAGTGGGATTGGGAATTGATTGAGTGCGAAGCCCTCCGGTTGAAGCGGGTCTGCGATTGGAATGACAACCTACACCGTACATTGTGAGGTAGAGTCAAGGGTGCGGGGATATAAGCGACATACCTCCACATACGATGACTTTCGAGCAATCCTGAGTTTCGAACGGCTACCGACCACTGGGAGGGGGTAGACCAGGTGATTTCTCGTCTGGCCAATTCTAACCTCCATGACACATGAGGACACTTGGCGCGACGAGACCTCCACACCGCTCGAGAGAATATCTTTGGTCGGAGGGTGTGTGATGTTGACTCGGGCAGTGAAAGTGGTAGCACGGCGGCTCTGGTGGTCAGTCGTCACGGAGACGCTGTCCTCTGGATGGTCAGCATTGGCGAAAACCTTATCGAACGACTCATCCAATCCTCGAGGCTCGTCCGGGACCACAAATACTTGAGAGCGATCCATCAGTGGAACAGTGAAGACTGTAATGGACGTGCCCTGCTTCAGTCCGAACTTCGGAGTTGATTTTGGCGTCGAACTGAGGCTGAGAGCGACAGCTGTCCCACCCGGGTCCTTGGCATGTAACATACCCGACGGGACCGAGAAGGCGACGATGAGAGGAGATGTTCCGGCCCAGGAAGATGGATCTGGCTCAAAGACGACCCCGGGACAGGCATCCGTTCCGGAGGGAGTGAGCTTCCCGAATCCCACTCTCACGGAAGTGAAGAGACTCCGTGTTTGACCAAACTGATCTTCACCGAGCAGCTTTCCGCGAAAAGCGGGTATCGCTACTTTTTTGAGGTCCACGTCCAATAAAACCCGGAGTTCACTGCGAGGGACTACCAGGGTGATGGAAACCGTGAGGGGAACTCGGGTCCATCCCCGAAATCTTCCTTCTTTCCTCACAGGGGTGCGCATGAACTCGACAGTATACACTCCCGCCAGATGCAGCTGGGTGCAAAAGTCATAGTAGTTCGCAAGACCCATCGGTAGGGTCCTGTCGTTGTCCAACCGGTCAGAAAAAGATGCCATCGTGGAGTCCCAGTCGACGTTCACACGCGCTTTAACGAGTGCAAGGAGAGCCGCGAATGTTTCCCGTGTGTAATGCATTGTTTCTGTGTCGTATAAATCTTGTAGGAGGTGGAATGGGCGTTCCATATTCTCATCAGATGCGAACATCTCGAGGTATATGTCGAACAACAGGTTGCAGAGATTCTGGGGTTCGAAAGAGATGGGAATGCGAAGTGGGTAGCGTGGTTGTGACGTGATCATCGAGTCGCCGGTCTTTGGCCGTTTCCATGCGACCCGTTCGTGATAAGGTCTGAAGCGTACGTTAAACTTTGTCGCCATGATTTCCTCGGTGTTGGAGCGTGTGTTGAAGTTCGAGAGGTAGTTTACGGGAATAAGGTCCAGAAGTAGGCTCATTGTGGACACGTCAGCGCAAACCTCCGTGGTGATGTGTTTGGCCACGCCTTCTCTGGCGTACAGGAGGGCTCCGGTAAATAAAGTGGCGGACGGATTGGGAGACAGAAGCGGAACCGCGGCAATGAGGATGTTCAACAGTCCGATGTGGTCCATTATGTTGGAGGCCTCAATGACATTGAAGGACGTGGGAGCACCGCCGCAATCTCCACCATCAAGGACGAGAGGAGTTAAATTCCACGGTGCGACGGTGAGATTCGAGGGAAATTTCCCGGTGCCGACGTGGTGGACGAGAGCTCGGCAAAGAAAGAGGGCGTCACCAGCGAAGAGTCGGATGGTGAGCTTTCCCGGTTTGTCTTGAACAAATGTGCGGAAGCGCTTGACCCAACTTGAAAATTGTGATTTTGCGCAGTCGAAAAGCTCTGCCATCGTAGGGGTATCTTTTTCGCTGTTCGAAAACGCAGGGGCCAGATGGAAGGGTGAGATCGGAGTTGTGTCGTGATGCAAGGCGAACCCTTCGCCGGCTAAGGAATAGAAGAACGTCGGGTTGACGAGCGTCGCGGCGAGGACATCTCGCGGGTTAAGAGACGTAGTCCCAGTCCCCCAGAAATGGCGGGAGACATGACTGGCAGGTTCTGCGGACTGGAGAAGATATGGGCCTGCGGAGTGACATGAGTGAGGTGGAATAAGGCTGGCTCCCTTGCGGTAGGTGGCTTCTATGGTCCTAATACCAGAAAAGACCATCTCCCTTGATTGCTTCTTCCCAGCGGGCGAAAGTTGGCCCGCCTGAACATAGAGCTCCCAGTGACGACGGAGCTCGAAAAGGGTATTCGCGTTGCACATCTGGATGAACTTGGAGTACTTGGAGTCGTTCCACGCCGTGATGGAGTCGGAAACCTCGACGAGGGTTTGGCATTGTGCAATCAGGAACGAGAGCGACTCTTCGTCGAGGAAGAAGTGGAAAAAGGAGTTCCAGATTTTTGAAAGCAATTCATCGGACAATTCGTTGTCCGTAACCATCGCCAAGAGAAGGACGTTACGGGCTACCGAGCGCGAAAGGTACATCTTTAGCTGAAATGTTTATGATGTAGGAGAGAGGATCTATACCCAAGACCGCAGGTTCGATGTCACAGCAAGTAAAGTCCAACGGTCTCTCTGCTGGAAATCGACCGGTAAGCATATTGAACAAGGAGGGAATCACCAGCGCTCACATTCATCCGCTTGGTTGTAGATGGTGAAAAGGATATTGCAGGGATCACTGCAGCCTAACAACAGAAGGTCTGCCGGTTCTTCAGGTGCAAGCGTGTCGGTTAGGACGACTGCTGAGGTATTTCCGATGGGATGGAAGCGGTTTTTCGCGGGATACAAGACGGTATGCGCCATGGTTGACGGTAGACGCAAAGTTGAGTGTACAGTTCGCCCCGCTTTCGAAGTATGCCATAATGCAGGCAGCAATTGTTACTAGGGATGCATGATGCAAGATGCGTGCCAATGGGCGACGTCGCTGTGGCGGCGGTTCCCATGATCGATCGATATCATATATCATCCCTCAGGCCGTCAGGGTGGGAATTTAACCTGCTGGGGCGCGTTGTACTCTCTACATGCGCCTGGTGCGGGCTCAGTGTGATCCCTGATTCAAGGGCCCCACCCCTTCGAAGAAATCCGCTTCTTCTTTGTCAGTGACAATGGTCACCTTCAAGGGGGGGATAGGCAACCCTAGGGAAGTTCGATGCGATTGAACATTACAGCACCAGCATGTGGCGCCTCTTCAAAGTCGGTATCTACACTAAACATATATATAAGTACGCGAGAAACGAAACCGGCGATAGGGAAAAAGAGTCAGTGGTAGGTGTGGAGAAATGACAGGAAATGCATATCGGCGGCGTGGCAACGACGAGTACGGCTCGAGGATCTTGTCCTTGTACAAAACGCGAGAGATGTGAGGATGCGTGAGGGGGATATGCAACACAAGAGTCCCTTTCGATACTTATGCGGATAAGGTAAAAAAGAAAAACCCCTTCCAGGGATGTCTATTGTACAGGGGCTACGACAGGCCGCCTGGACATCCATGAGTCAAAATCAGTCCCCTGAAGATTGCTAGCTAGCGGCGGACTTGCTGGCGGTGAGTCTACGGACTCTGGGGGAGAAGGGTACGGGGCGACCACGTCACCATCATTGGGTGAGACCGGAACAGAGGGTGGGTGAATTTTGATGTGGAGGTTGTGGGATTGATGGGGTTGGGGGTGATTATGCGGGGGTGGCGAATAGTCGGAAGCGGGAGGAAAGATTTCAAATGGCTTTTGAGCTTGGGTATGGTGGGACATGAAAGGGAAGTTGTCCGTAGGGTGTGCCTGCACGGGGGAAGTCCAGGAACGATCTCGGGCGGACGTAACGGATACGTTGATGGCGGTTGGGTGGAAAGCGGTAACCAAGTCGTCAGAAGAACCCTTGGCGACGGGGAGCCTCATGTCACGAGCGGCTTCCACTCTGCGCATCTTGTGTTCGCCCTTTTCGACGTCGCTCTTGGCCTGGTTATACATGTATAGGCCGGTGAAGGTCATGGCGATGCCAAAGGCCTGGACGGGGTGAACGGGCTGGGCAAACCACAGGATGGCGATGCATATGACGGCGACACGTTTGATCAAGGAAGCGATGGAGTAAGTGACGGGAGAGGTGGATGCGAGGATGATGAAGGCGATGATGTTTTGGGCAAAGTGGACGGTCCCGTTGAGGAAGAAATAGTACATGACCGAGTGGGTGGCGGCGGCACGTTCTTCATCGTCACCTCCGAGGTAGGTGTAATGTTTGGGGGCATAATATGCGGCCATGAGTTTTGGGAAATCGTAGCAGAGCCAAACGGGGATCATGAGAACGAAAGCCATGCCGGAGGAATAGAATAATAGGTTTAATTTATCCAATTTGTGGGAGGATGTCTGGTTTCCGGAGGGCATGACCTTTTTGAAGAAGATGTTGGAACTGACGAATATCATGGCAGATCCAAAGGCGCAAGACAGACCGAGCAAGTTGGAACCAGAGACATCGAACGTACAGACGAGCATTACGCCAGCGGTGAGGGGTAAAAGGGAAATGTAGGTCTTTGCGGAGTAGCTGACGTTGAAGAGAAAGGCGTATGCTGCAACAGTGAATAAAGGAGAGAGCGCCTAAAGGAAAGGTTAGAAAGGGGGGGGGGGATTGTGGGGTGTGTGGGTGTGCGTACCTTGATGGTATGAACGGTGCTAACGGGGATCCTAGAGATGGCCATGCTGGAAAAGATGTGACCGCCGACTTGGAAGGCACCCATGGGTAAGGTTGCGCTGAAGATTGCACGAGTGGGCGGGCGGAGCTTGGAGAAACCGACGAGGGGGGACATGGAAAGGGCGCAGAAGGAAGCGACGAAGAAGAATTGGACAAAGGTGAGGGTGATGGGGTAGCGAAACTGATTCATGATTGATTTTCCGGTGTTGGATGACATGGCGGACGAAGCATACCAGATGCAACACTGGAGGATGAATTTGAGGGTGGCTGGGGAAGGAATGGGAGATATGGAGGAGGACCTTGAATGGCTTTTCCTGGCAGAAGGATCCCAGAATGCCAGCGTTCTACGGAGCGAGAGGAGCCATCTGTCGCGAGTGGGGATGTGCTGGTGATGTGCGCGGCTCATGCCAAGTAAGTATCGGGGAGGGGGATGGCTTGAGGGGGAAATTCCGGACGGACGACGGAGAGACGAAGGAATGTTGCCGGGGATTGCCGGTCAAGCCGAGGAGAAACGGTGCCGAGGCAGGCTTGGCGGGAGGATGGGTGCACTTACGTCTATTGTTAGTCATTGGTCGGCGGAAGAAACCCCGCCAAGATGAATGGAAGATGCCGAAAGATACTCTTGTCCAACGCCTGCGGGCAAAAAAAGAAAAAAGCGAAAGGTACGTGTTCAACGTTGAACCATATGTGAAACCTGCATTTGGAAACCATTGGAGAAGCAATACGATAAATAGAAAAAGCAAAGCAGGACTCGGTTCGTCCGCTTCCTCTTCCATGGTTCTCTCAGAACAACCCGAGGCGTCTCCTCGGCCAAAGAGACGTTCGTGGATCTATGGTGGTCCCAGACCTGGAAGCAGTGGCAGCGCGTTCAGCTCGATAAGCTCGGATTCAAACTCTTTCTTCTCTATATTCCGTGGATCTTCGACATGCACGCTCACACAACCACAGCAGCGACAGGATCTTTTTACGCCTCCAAAGACCCCGACACCTCCCGAACCAGCCTCGCCCAGCTCATCGCGCAGGAACAGAATGTCTGTCAGATCCATGATGGGTGCTCTCTCGCTCTTCCCTTCCAACGATCCAGCTCCAGACAAGGAGCGCGGCAGATCTTGGTCAAAGAAGTCCTCTCCCGTCCAGGAGGACTCGATCACCGACAGCAGGGCATCCAGTCGATCTCGCAGCAGGTCCCCCTTCGTATTCCGAAGGACACGCACCAGGGATCCCTCCCCGGCCGTAGGAGCTCTCAAGACGGACGTCGACTCCGACTACGAGCCATCCGCCCGGATCCGTCCCAGAAACGCATTCAGCACTCAAGAGGACGACGAGACCTCCGGAGACGAAACGGAAGGCTACGACGATTCCGAAGATTCTTGGAGTGACGATCACTTTGACCCAATAACCGAAAGAAACACGGAAACCAACGCTGCCCTCATCTCCCCATCGGCCAACGAAGAAGGCACGTTTGCAGACCCTCTTGGTGAAGGTGTCAACGTCGTCATCCCTCCCGAGCCCTATTTCCCCTCCACTCTCAACAATTCCACTCGTCAACCCCGCCGCAGGAAATCTACTAAACTCCACGTCCACGACCGGCTACCCCTCGCCACCTCTCGGCCCGTGTTCCAGAGGGACCGATGCAGCATCAGGCTGGCACAAGGCGACCCAGAGGCAGCGTTGGACAAGCGAAGGGGGAGAACGTACATGTTGTTAAGCGATCTGAGCGACGAGAGCCGATACGCGATGGAGTGGGGAATAGGAACAGTGATCAGGGACGGGGACGAACTGTACGTCATACCCACCCTCTTTCACAACCTCACCCAGCTCATTTCATCAGAATCATCGTCACCGTTGTCGAGAGCGAGACCAAAGGCATGTCGATTTTTTATAAATAAAAAAACGCTCGTCCTGACTGATCCGTCTCCAGTGGATCCTCCGACAGCCAACCCGGCAGACCGCTCGACCAAGATCCGGAATCAGCAAGAGGTCTGTCCTTTCCTTTCGCTCGAGATCGAGTCCGAGATGCTTAAACTCCGTGCAGCGCCAAGGCCTGGCCTACATCCTCGCCAGGCAGGCAACCAGCCTTTTGCAGAGGACCCAGCTCAACGTGACCATATCTTGCCAAGCGTGGCACGCCAAAAACTCGCGGCACATGTTGCTCGACATCGTTGACTTTGTGGAGCCAACCATGGTCATCGTCGGCTCAAGGGGTATTGGGAAACTCCAAGGGTATTTTTATTTATTTCCCGCTTTTATTCCCACTCACCCCCGTATCCCAGCATCCTTCTCGGTTCCACCTCCCACTACCTCGTCCAAAAATGCTCTGTCCCGGTCATGGTCGCCCGTCGTCGCTTGAAACGTCCCCCACGCAAGTCTGCCCATCTCACCCAACACCGCGCAAGGGTCTCTCTCGCAGAGGCTGCCGGTAAAGATACCATGGCAAGAAAGGTCGATCAGGATGTTGCCGCCATCCGAGACCAGATGGCCAGAGATGAGAGGGAAGCCGACCCTCACGCCCCTCCCCAGACCAATCCCGAAGAATTCGACGATCTCGACGACGACTCCCTCATCATCGGTTCCAGGAAGGTCGCCGGTGAATGACCACTCCCCCAACTCCCCTTTTCTTTTCTCGATGGGTTCTTATGCCTCGGTAATTTATGGGTATATTCGATTTATCAGTACCGCTGCTCTCTCATCTCTTATCAACATTGATCCCCACCAATCTCCCCCCCCCCCCTGTGAATCATATTACCATCATGGTCTGTACCCTATTAGATGCGGAGTGGTGCGTGAACATAATGCGATTAGATCTACGAACAACATGAGCTCTCATCACCGCCTGTCCCCCCCTACGCTCACCCCGATGACCCTGATGTCTTTGTCGACCGGGACGGCTTCTTCACACTTGACTAACGGTTCCCCAGCCATCTCGCTAGCCTCTGCCACCTCTGCCTCTGTCGGCACCCCGTCCGAATCTACCTGATCGATGTATGCCTCAGGTTCACCCCAGATCAACTTTGGCTGACCTTTCGCCTTCTCCGACATCAACTCCATGTCAGCTTTCCCCTTCATCGACAGCTCCCTCAGCAACTCTACATTCTTGCTCGGGGGCGCGAAGAACGACGGATCGAACGTCGACTCCTTCTCCTCCACAGACGAGTGTGGTCTGGAAGATGAGGCATATCCGCTGCCCCCGGACTCTGACCACCCCTCCAACCGCCGCTGCTTTCCGCCAAAGTCGAGCTGGTTCCAAATCTCTTCCATCTCCTCAACGGAAACCCCAGGCGGGAGACTGTAGGCTCGCCACTGTCTGTCCTTCGCTTTACTGAGCTTGTGCTCCTTCTCCTCTTGTGAGTGAGACGTATGAGCAATCGTCCAGTGCAAGTCCCCTACCGGCACCAACACATTATCAAGTATGTGAAGCTGAACAGGGGGAATGACCACCTACATGTCCCTGGCTTGGCTACAGCACTCTCGCTGACCGTGCGACTTCCGTCGATGTAACTCGTAGACTGCACCACGATATGAACGATTGGGCGGGGTCCTTTGTTCTCCTCATGGGCTTCGGGTTCAACAAAAACATCCAGCTTGTCGCCACGAGTTTCGAACAAGCAGCGGATAGTCTGTTGATGAAATAAATAAAAAAGAGTCAGCCAAAAGCGGCACCATAGTCCGATGTTTGAGTCTCACCTGGTCAGGGAATATACTTATGACTTTCATCAAGATCTCCTCAAGCAACAACACGCACTTCTCAAACACAGCTTCTCCCCGGTCCTCACCCCCAAATAGACACGCATCCATCTCTGAGAGCGGGATGTACCTGAAACCGAATATCCTCGCGGTGTTGTGGTGCGCCACGAGGATCCCATCCATGTTCCCGATTCGCGCTTGGAAGCTGTACTTCAGAAACGCGGAACGCATCAGATCGTGATACTCTCGTTCAAAGCTCTCGGCCCCTCCCTGCAACGTCCGTATCAGATACGTCGAGTGCTGCTTGTAATTCATAATGTCCATTCGGACCGGTAATGCCGCCCGCGTCTTGAGGTCGAAAACGCCCGTGCCAGGCAGCCGGGGATCGTAACAGTCAAGTTGTGAGCGCATCACGAATCTCCGTGACTACGTCCAGGTCGTCAGGGTTTCGAAAAAATTCCCAACTGACCCAACCTACCTTGGCGTAACGATACGCTTCGCGAGTTCCCCCGGAATCCGCTGCGGGGTTAGGGGAATCACGAAGCAGCCGGCGGAATTCGTCTGGAGGCATCGTCAGAAACTTCTCGAGCAGCGTACCCTGCAAACTGTGTCAACTGTAGGTCCTCCCGGCCAGACTTGAGACTTACAAGCCACGTGAGGACGTTCTTGTCCGGGTCATCCCTCTCACTATAACCCGAGTCGATTGCATACACCCCATCCTTGTAATTCAAAACGACCGAGGCCGGCATCCGCTGACCAGGTGTGAAATCTCCAGGCTTGACGTGTCGTAAGGTGAGCAGACTCAACAGCAAAGCAACGAAAGATACGAACAATACTTTGGAAAGGTCGACTGAGAAGTGAGGCATCCGGCGCTCGGATGCCAGAGACGAGGAAGTACACTTGCGACAGCATCCCGGTCAAAGATGAGGTCGAACCGCCAAATATTCTTCCTTCCCGTTTTGCAAGCTCCCACAAGTCCTGGAAACCGTGGGGGTTTTTTTTGGCATACGAGCACAAAATAAATCCAGATCGCACACACCTTAT
>Ga0307517_10014573_pt1 | contig 10546 bp, 7 predicted proteins | sample 23_EM_MG_FD_194515 | JGI IMG/M metagenome (GOLD analysis project Ga0307517, IMG submission 194515) | Populus trichocarpa ectomycorrhiza microbial communities from riparian zone in the Pacific Northwest, United States - 23_EM | ecosystem: Host-associated > Plants > Roots > Unclassified | place...
ATTTAATCATTCGCTACTCCATGCTAAATGAATGCTATCTAGCTAATTGCCAATTACATCGCCATGTGCTTTCGTATTCTGACTTTTACAGGGTAAAGGAACTAAGTACTTTATTTAAGTAGTTACCAATGATTACTGCTGCATGGAGTGGTTCAACCCTCCCACCCATCGCAGCGTTTGTTCGGACACCCTGGATTAGGTCAGGATCCGAGAGCATGTGTCGGGAAAGTGCTTTGCACTTTCGCCCACATCGCTCCTCTCTGCTATGCTTCAAATCTTGATAAATCCCTTCCGAGGATTTAGCTTCTATTTAACGCGGAAGCTGTGAGCGCCGTCAAAGTGGATAGATTGGGTCTCTTATCAACAATTCTGGTTGGCGCCAATATTCTACACTCAAAAGTTTTCCCCCAGGAATGAAAGCTGGCATATTTGTTACCGTTTCCTCGAAATCTACCTCAAATGTGATTATATAAGTGTTGAAGCACACTCGGTAATGAGGCTTTTGATAAGTACTACCAACCACTGGATGGGTCTAGAGCAGACAGTCGGTGAGGAAGTCCGGTGTCTGTTAAAAGGATTTACCCGAGGCCACCCCCCGCGGTACGTCAATTCCTTAACACAGATTCAGACACAGACTTCGAGTACCACTTGACATGGGCACAATTAACAGGCTAAGCCACGGAATCACCACAAGATACTGACCGATCCAAAGAACGAGGCGTTTGGTATAAAACCAGTCTTCCAAGCGGTTTGAGTCCTTACGGCTCGATCCAAGCGGTCAGCCATCGACTCCCTTCCCCTATAATATGCACTCTAAAGCTTTATTTTCCACATTGTTCTCTGCATATAGCATCATTTCAGGTAAGCAATGCTTCTGCGCATCTGAAATATTCTGACTTGAAGTCTTCGTATACCTAGTCCACGCCGGATTATGCGATAACAAGCACATTATCGAATCAAAGCCTCTTACTATGCCGTCTGGAAACGTGATCACGATGGAGATATTCAACTGTTCCAACACCGTGGCAGTCCCCTTCCAACAACAGCCCTCTGAATCCAGTGCGACGGACAGACGTCATTTCTTGGATTTGAGCAGTAGCAGTCCGAGAGACGCGTCCCGGCGTACCGCATCCAATTCTGTATGTGGTATTCCATGTAAGTGATATCAATTATTAATTAATTTTATCTGCTTTGAAATTACCTTGCCGCCGTCTCATATCGTATATGATGTAGGCTTCTTCACCGGTTGTTTCCCTACAAACGGGGCCAGTACTCTCGAAGACTGCCCTGACCTCGCACTTTCACTAATGCAGAGAAGTGAGTTTATTTATATGTCAAGTCCTCCGAGATTTTTCTTATATATTATCTATGTCAGCTGGCACGTTCATAATCCCAGCCAACCTAATCTTAGGCTTCATGAGTGCTAATTGTATATTCGGGGCTTACGCCAGTTCAACCGAAGACACTCAATATTGTTTTAATGACATGGTACACTTTTAGTTTTATTTTCAGTTTGTTCTTGCTGGGTTCATTTCAGACATCCTAGGGTGTGGCTGCCTACCAGATTGTCAGCGTTTGCAGCCGCCCTCGGCAGCAAGGTTCCTGTGAGTCAATCGGGGGTGAATTAGGCGTCCTGCACGTCCACATCCCCCTCATCATATTGACTTTAATCTGATCCGGTTATATCAATGAATCAAGTCTACTTGATTGGGCATAGAAAATTGGGGTGGCAAGCGCAAAAAGAAATCTTCTACTTAACGACAATTGTTGAATACTATGTCCAAAGAAAGAAAAATCACAGAAATGTTACAGAGTACTGCCTTGAATCCTGATCAGCCCTTGTTCCCAAATCGAAAAGAACTTACCAGCCCAAGTAGATCTTGTGCGTCCACGAATCTGTGCCAATCTAGGTCTGTCATCTAGAATGCAGTCCCGGGCATGTGTTTCACGAGGCGATTATTGCGGCGTAACGTGGTAATGGGATCATACATCTCATCTGTAGATGTCAACAAGATGTCAAGAAAAATCCCATAGGCTATTATAATAAAATATTTCAGTGTAAGCTTGTTCGCCTGGTCAAGCATCTTGATGCTGTGCTCCATCAAACATTGCTGTGCAAAGAAATATTGAATGCTTGAGGAAGGCCGCATCATATCTGAGTACTTAATGCATTATTAACCGATCTTCCGCTTTCAAGGTACATACAGCGTCAAGTCTGTGCTTGGATCCTTTCCGTCACTTGCTATCTCGCCCTACGAATTTGACCTGCTCCCTTCTGGCTATATATGACCTTATGAATCGAGCTGCAAGCATAGCAAACTCACATTGCATATAGGTGGTCATATGACCTTATACGTTTCTCCAAAATTGAGTGATGGGACCCATACCTTTTCTTGCCACTCACTCCTTTCTCGTGATCTTCGTATACCTAATCATGGTAGCTTGTGTACATGTCAGCCATCACCTTTTCTGTTATTGAACCGAACCAGCATGAATAAATAAAACAGAACGACATGTATCAAGATTGGATTCTGCCAAACTCCTACATAACCCTTTCCTGAAGCGCATTGATTATCCCTAAGAGGTGAGTGCTCAATCGCAATTCGAGTTGCAGGCGTCGAGTGATTTCGAGCAATCCTTGAGGCAATTATCAGTCGGCCCAAGGCACGTTGCCAAGCACGCATCGTTTTGGGTCGTACAGTTGATGTAGCATGTCGAATCCGCAACGGCACTACCAATTAGGATGGCCATAATGATGAAGATTGTCGCAATGAACTTCATGTTGGAAGGTAGTTGGGCAAGGGCCTCGATATAATACTTGAGCGGTCTCGTGGGCATTCGAGAGGGAAATAAGTCTTACTTGCTCGAAAGCAGGCTCGGGGGTTTCTGGATCAGTGCCCAGAGTCGGCCAGAGTTTAAATAGTAATCACCTGAACCTCGGAAGGCTGTTTATCACCATTACTAGCGCATTATTCCACCCAGAAACTCCGTATGTGGGGTTTCTGTGAAACCCCTCCCGAAATAACTTTGCAAGTCAGGCGATCACATGGTGGGTGAAGAACTGGAGGGGGAACTAAGGCCATGAGTTGGGCTAGGGCTTGAGCTCATTCTAAAATCGGGTGAATCACGATCTGAGGCGTAAGGAGCATTTAGGACCCGAAGGTCGCAGGGGCTACTGGGAGGAGGTGCCACAGAAACGGCGAAAATGGGGTGCAGGTAAACGAATGAACACCTTGTGTCACTCGACGTATCGAATGCCGATTGAGCTCGTCACTGACGGGTTCAGATCTTTCCTGCGAGATAGGGCCACTTCCGCGCTGGTCAAACCCTGACAATCAACAATAGACTGCTTGCTAACTATAACCAGCTGGGAGACATTCCGTCTTCATCAGCTTTGCAAGAGTAAACGAGAGCGTTGACCAAAGCCCCGGAGTTGGCCGTGTCAGCTGACGCCACCCCCGACAGATGGACTCTAGAAGAAAGGGCGTTGGTAATTTCCTTAGTAACGTAGGAGTCGTTGGGTTGAATCCATTTCTTGTAAGTGAAGCCGAATTTGATCGGAGAATAACCGTCAGCGAAAAGGCTACGAGGAGACGCAGCATTTTGTCTTTGGCTTGATAGGGTATTATGATAATATCCGTGATCGAAAACGGGACCAAAAAATCTCCCAGTGGTCAGACACACGCTGGAGGAAGGCGTGTCCAGTGGCGTGCAAGCGCACTGGAAACTCTCCGTTGAATCCAAAAGACTCGGCGACTGCTCGAAGGCCTCGAATGGGAATATGGGTGGTCCAGTGTGTAATGCCATTGCTAAGGACCTCGAACACTTCCTTTCACGCAAAAATCACTAATGCTAGTATATACTTTATTCTGTCACGGCGAGTGCGAGGACAAGAACTGAACAGGTATCCCGAGTCAAAGTTTAAAACCACTATATTTGGATCCTTTTCCGTGGACGTTCTCTTGTTATGTATAGAGCGTACTCATTTTCCCTTGCTTGTATTTCCCTTGCGGTTGTTCATTTTCTGGTGATCCCTTATCTACTTCTATATATTAAGTAGACCAAATAGCCGTATTCAAGATTGGCCCATTGAGTACGTCAGCGATCCCGACGCCATTAAGGAAGCCGACGTTGATATCACGATTCACGATTCCTAAGGCCGATGTGGAAAGCGATATAGCCCCAGATTTTATAGATCCTACGTCTGGTGTAGCACTTTCTAATGTAACGACCCGAAGACCCTCCCGAAAAGAGGGAGTGTATTCATACACTAGTCAACAAGCAGCAAGGGGATACAATGTGAGGTGGTAAATAAATAAATAATGTGTTATATGTAAGCCGTCGCATTTGCCCCTAGACCGGTGACCTTGGTCTGTCTATTATAGACAATTTTCCCAAGTCTAATTCTCTACGTTATGTTCATCCTCGGTACGCCCACGTAGTTGATAGAAATTTACTTCCAATGTACAACGGTTTATAACCAGTTGGGAGGTATGTATGTGGACAGGCTTCAAGGCTTGTTCATACGCCCACTCCCCCTTTTTCTGTATCTTCTTCGCTCATTTTGCCTCTCTTTACTGTTATCCCCTTATACTGCGGTTTATAATACGGGAGCTTGGGTGTATGAAGCGCGGTAGTTGAGCATCCCGCGTTTTATGTAACTGTGTAGGATGGGTGAACGTGAATCCGTTCTCGAGCGTCCATCGACTAGGTGTGGGGATGGTCGCAGTTCTGGCAGTATTAAAAACGGCGATATATGATATCGAGCTTGTAATATCGTTCCGCTGGCTAAGATTTTTTGTACGCACACCTGACGAGTTGCGTATAATTGTAGACAGATGAACGAATTCAGTGCATAACAGTGGATTTGACACACGAAGGTCAATTACAGCACCCACGGAACACCCATTTTCCCCTTGTAGCGAAAAAAAAATAGATTCGCTACTCAAAGGAAGGGCGCCGTAGCATCGTTCCGCAAGGCATCAATTTCGTGCACAACCAGCGACCAACCCCTGGGATCGAATCTGTCACCAGCGACACGCTACAGTTGTGTCGTATTCTGGTGGCTATGGGATGCATATGCCAGCGAATGGGACGAACAACTTTATCTCTATGCCTTTTGGTGCGATCGATCCGATTGGCCTTCACATTTCGTTCGCGATATGGAAGTGGTTGAAGCGTGATGGGGAAGGTCATGATGGTGGGAGGCTGTAGTCTTCCAGTGGGGAAAAACAACGGTCAGGGATGCTGCAGGCAAATACCGTTGATATCACCTCTCCTTCTAATTCGACCATACGGAAATGGAATGAATGAGAAGGCGGTGAAGTAGTGGTATGTATGCGGCATCCGTGGACGAAACATCTGCCACGAGTGTGTTGCCGATAGGTAGGGCGCCTTGAGAACCTATGGTACAAATGAGGAAGGCCCATGTGAAGAGGGGGGCGCTTGAGATGCCACCGATGACCAACCCAAGTGTCATGGAACAAGACTCAAGAGTTGGTGCAAAATGAACGACGCACCAGGAATCCTAAGATACCTTCTTTGATCGCACACGCAACTGCTCTGACATCCCAGGTCTCAACCGTGCTATTGTTACTCTGCTGGCGTTGGTTCAAGGTCCATCAGATCAAGAAATACCTATAGACGAGTGGAGTAAACTTACAGGAAATATTATCCCAAGGTGACAAGGGTGCAGTGCGGGTGTCGAGGATCGGGACAACTCAAGGGTGCGCGGAACCCGGGATGTGCGCTGATAAGCCCGAAAGATCTAGGGGAGGTACCAAGGAAGTTAGGGAGTAGTTTCTCGTAGCCAAAGTTTGTGATCGAACATTTGGCGAACAGAATGCCATATAGTCAAGCAAGGAGAAGAGCTTGAACCTGCCACGCGGTCCACGTTATCGCAGATTCGCAAGCTAGCAGGACAGAATGAGAAACAACAGGTAATCCGTCAAGGCAAGAACTTGATCATAAGCAGAGCTTGTCTATTGAATGGCAAAATTCATGCGTTCACATTCTGGAGGATGGAGACGGGCGATGTTGGGGGTTTTTCAAGTTCCATGATGAGTCCCACGATATCATCGATCAAAAGGGCGTTGCCACACACAACCAAAGCCAGTTCGGTTCGTTTTCTTTTTTCTTTCTTCGTTCATCCTGATTTCTCTTGCCGACAACGGATCAATATGCAGCCTAGGTCCCTCCTAAAATTTACTCACTTGTACTTTCGCAGGTAGCGTCCTCGAAATCACTGTTGAACTGAACATCACACAGGATGCTCTCAGACGCTGGGAACATTATACATAACCGATAATCGCCCTAGCCTAACCGATACCAATGGCAAACATGGTGCTCGTCCTCCATCTTGCTCACTTCGTTGCAAGTCATACACAGTAACTCCTGTGTGCCGGACGGACTATTCATGGCGCTGTTGCACTGGAATTCACTACCACTTGCGTGCGGTGAGATGCTGGGTCGATCAATTGCACATGCAGGTAGTTCGTCCCACACGTTGGTCGTGACGCATATGATTTTATGAACCCAATTTCACCCTCACCTGGCTCGTTGCATTATTTCTTATATTTTCTATATGTTCTATTCATCTCGCCACACCTTACATGACTGGAATCTAGTTTCTGTTCAAGTGTAGTTCCCCATTTTCTCCGAGTCAGATTCGGCATGAGATCTTTCCCTCTTCTCTGTTTCGTCACCCTAACATAACCTCATAGACATAACCGTGGCCTACCTCCAATCGCTTGTCATTGCATTGACCATCCTGTGATCGGTCATCGACGCACTCACACGACAATCTGTTCTCTCCACTCCATCTTTCGAGACCTCCTATCGGCGTTCATCTCCTCGTGGCGAAGGTTTCGGCTACGGATGCACCCTGAGGGCTACCATTTCACGATTTTCATTTCATTCCCTCATTCGTGTATGGCTGAATGCGATGGAGCTGGTGTACTGTGGAAACCTGCATGAGCATCCCCAATCGTTGTCATTTTCCCACTTGGAATATTAAAGCTCTCCTACCTATAGTTTCGCCATTAAGCCTCATGTATTTCCGTATGATGAGTGTGTATCACCACCAGACCCTATGGATTCGATCATGCCACCATCATGCAAAACATGATGATATGGTGATCGCGTGGCAGATTCGATCCCCCGCTTTTGTTTGGTTGGGCACTTGTGCGCGGGAACGACATTTTACGGAGCGATGCTACCATTTTACTCCGTGCTCAAATTGGTTCCTTCTGCGAATACCCGTCTCACCCCAACGGATCATCTCCCTAGTTTATAAGTGCCATGGCACCAACCGACCGTTATCCTCTGCTTTCATTGTTCATGATACCTGCATCTGCCATCCTAATTACTGTCGTCACTTGGAACTCAATGGTTGAGGGGAAGCACGGACACAATCCAGCGGCAATTATACACGCGGTACGAAAGTGTGATACTTCATGGTCCCATGGATGATGGAATAGGGGTGGTTCTATGACGAATGAAGCAGCTCGAATGGGGAAAGAAGGATAGAGGGAGAAAAAGAAGCGTTCACCTATCGGTTTAAAACCACTTTGGGCATGCTGTTGAACGAATGTCCTTGAGAATCCAGATTATGTAGGCCCCCACATGTAGCCGTTATCAAGTAAATGACCTAGGAAGTGTGGGCGAGAATACGAATGGCATTGATTTTATATATATTAAAGAACAGAAAACCCGTTGCGGCAAAGCGCAGCAACAGGAACGATACCTCGAAAGTGGCATTGGAATGGGCAAATGATAGCGATGAGATGAAATAAAGAACTGTTATGCATTTCTCTGCATGCTCTGAGAGGACGAAGGTTTTCGCGTGGGAACAGAGATGCATCCATCCATTATTTTCTCGAGAAAAATATGAATGCATGCAATCTAGAATGGCATCCCGAGCTCGTTCATCCTCTGGGAGGGTAGAGTATGGTTTCACTGGCGTTGTACTCATGCATTGGAACAGAGGACAGAGAAACCCGACGTTGACGGTGAAATGATCAAAATCGAGGGGAAAACAGTGAAGTCGCAGACAGAGAGTAGAGAAGTGGTGCAAGGAAACGGTAGCACTGGCTAAGGGGACTCACCGTTATGGCTGTACTCAGGCGCCTTTTTTACAGTTAATACGGCTGGAAAAGCAACCATGGGGGGAGGGACGATAATGGCGCGTCCATGGAAATATGGAGCTTTGGAATCGCACAAACCCCTTTCCTTCTGCGGATTCATCACGGAAGAGTTACTCGCGGTGGATTCGTGGTCACGCTGAACCATAACCAAATAGTAGCAACCAACTTGCACTTATTGTATATAGCGGTGATCAAGGGAAATTGTCGGTGCACGCGCAATGCACGCGGCTATGAGTTTTATCGTTCGTTTTTACCGGTTGTCCTCTCTACACAGAAAGGCTCTTATCATATTGTTCAAGGATAATTATTTATTCTAAAAGAGGGTTAGCATCTCTCCAGGGAAACCCTGAGGTGGCCATCCTCGATGCAATAACTGAACTCATTTATGATAAAGGTATCAGAGTAAGCCGACGCGATGCTGTGATGGCCAAGGCCGCTGCTAAAATTTACGGAGCGATATCCCCGCACCATCGGGGATTGCGGCACAACTGTTACCTTTCTTCAAACAAGAAAACAAGAAAACATTCGCAAGCGTGGCGACCATCAACCTGTGCTACATCTCGATGGCGCTGAGCATGGGCGCGGTGACTACCAGTGCAATATTCATACAAATGGTGGGCGCGCAGCCAGGCCGCATGCGTGTGATCTCTACTTGGAAGATGATGAATTTCCATTGTGAGCTCTCAGCCGTTACATGAGTGCCCAATGCCGAATACTTACGGGGTATACATGCACTTACGGAGCCATATACGCTTTGGTCTTCATGTTTGTGGCGTATATATATGCTGAGGCTACAGTCATCAAGTGGGTCGGGGGTTTGGGCTTCTGTTATGGCGTGCTTCCTCCTTTTGGTAGCAATTGGGAGACTGGCTCATTTTCATCCATCCCGAGTAATCGTTACAAGTATGACAACCCACCATTTTTGGTTCGCTCGCAGAAACAGTACTTCACAAGATACCGTATAAGTATTACATGCCTTAGTAAGCACAATTCAATACTCACTTGGCATCCTGTCTTGATTAACTCGTGACAAAGACGATTGCGATAACGACACAGCCGCTCGTTGGCGCTACTACGATAGGATGGAATAATAGCGAGTGATGGAAACAGGAAACGAGCCCGTCGTTAAAAAAAGAAACGCCATAAGGGAAGGCAACAAAAAACCGAGGATAATGAAGCCAGTGTCAGTGTGATGAGGCAGAACCTACATACGAGCAGCGTGCCGCTGGGGTTCATGAAAGGAAAAAAAAACCCATCTGGGTTTAGCAGACGCCATGACGCGCGATGTACACGTTTCGGAGGAAGGGAACGCCGAAGATCATCTCACCAATCGTCGAGAGACTCGGGTAGTCTGCAAGGGAAATGGTAATCAACCATCAGGATGCGCAGAAAATGAGAAGAGAAGGAAAGGAAAGAAAAGAGAAGGAAAGGAAAGAAAAGAGAAGGAAAGGAAAGAAAAGAGAAGGAAAAGAAGAAAACACTTACACATCCGAATACCCCATTCGCCACCGCCAAACAAGTTATCAACTGCACCCCACTATCGAACACCGCTCTGGAGAACATAGCACCGCCATTCGTCCTCCACCGCCTTCGCCACTTCCCGGACATAGACCACGATCTCCCACGCCCCCGCCTTCCAACACAAACTCCCCGCTCTATCACTAACTAGCGAAAAGCACAAACGGCCCCGGACTAGGGAAGTGAGGTATCGTCCTATCCCTATTAGCACCCCCGGTACAACATTCGATCGCTGCGGGTGGATGAAGAGCGGCTGGACGGAGTCAGATTAGAACCGGATGGGAAGAAAGGAGGAAAAGAGGAGACGATATGTACCGAGAACTTGGTTGTCCACCCGCTCGACGACATGCGGTCCCATAGTAACGATGCGGCCCGCTGCTGAGCATTGGAGGTAGGTGATGGAGCGAGAGGTTGAGGCGATACATTATTAGAAGAAAAATCGGGTAAGGTTAGAGCGATAAAGAAGAGGAGATGAAAGTAGAGGAAAGACGTACTAGATCGGAAGAGCCAGTGTCGAATTGGAGCGAGAATTGCTAGCTGTTTTCGCTGAACTTGACTTGGATCCTGTATGCACTATTCTAAGTGAAAAGAAAAACAAAATACGGGACAGTTTCGGAGTCGAGAATTGGTTGTAGAAGAAGAAGGCAGCAGGATGAGAGCATATTTGGAATGGAAGGCATGACAAACATGTCGGCATGGCAGGAAGAATGGAAGGAAAATAAAAAAAAGGCAGTAACAAGACCAAGGAAGGACCAATGTGTAACGTATCGGTACCTTTCACGCTCATTCCTTATCTTATCTATTCGTTATCTCGTAGATATATGCCTGTCCAACTCGTTCACGTTCCTTACTGTCGATTTACCTATTGTTAGTTTACCCAGTTG
>Ga0307517_10014574_pt1 | contig 10546 bp, 9 predicted proteins | sample 23_EM_MG_FD_194515 | JGI IMG/M metagenome (GOLD analysis project Ga0307517, IMG submission 194515) | Populus trichocarpa ectomycorrhiza microbial communities from riparian zone in the Pacific Northwest, United States - 23_EM | ecosystem: Host-associated > Plants > Roots > Unclassified | place...
GATGGGTTAACCCGGTTAATTATAGGTAAACCCGTCATTTTTTTTTCTATTTAGTTATCAAACTTTCATGACGCAAATCCCAGGTTTTACGGGATAACCTGGTTTAAAAGGTTGACCCAATTAATTCAATGTTTTTTTTTCTTTTTCTTCATTAGTTTTTTTCTCCCTGTTGATTTTTTTTCTTTGTTTTTTTTAATTAATCTATTTAATTATCACACTTTTATGACACGACCTTATAGCTAGATCCACATCCAGTATTCTTGGGTCCGGTGTTACAGTCAAACTCACTTAAACTTGGGTCATGCAAATTTAATTTTATTATTAATATTATAAATATTACTCTTAGGTCAGGCGTTGCAGCCAAACCCAAGATTTTTTAGTATAACTTTACAGAAAAACTCAAAATTTTTAAATTTTTATTTTTTTTAATATTTTTTATGAAAAAAATATAACCTACGGCATCGCGCGGGTATCAAAGCTAGTATTAGTGAAAAGCGGTGAAATGTAATAGTCACTCGCTGCTTCTCTACGGCTTCCGGTTCTTTCTCTCTCTCTTTAATTGTTGTATTTATTTTATAACGTTGTTTTGTGAAACTTTATGAAAAAATGTTTTTTTTATTTTAATAGTTTTTATAAAAGTGGTGGAAATAGATGAGATATATATATTTTTTTTAATAAGAATGGAATATTAGGAAACATCATATGCACGCTGGCCCCTGTGAATTTTTTTTTCCTATTGAATCATTATAAATTTTAACTTTAAAATTAGTAAATTTTAATTTTTAACCCCTCTTTAAGAGTTTAATATCATCAGCACGCCCCTCAGATATTAGCAATGTAATTCTCTTATAGTGTCATAAAGTCAGATCCATATATTCTCCTTAGGAAAAATCATTTTTTTTATTAATGCTTGATAATCTCTATTGTCCCTTTTGAAGCAATTATTATATATTATTTGAATCAAAATAATTTGCATTAATGACGCTGGTATAGGGTTCTAATTGCCTCCTAATCCCAATATAATTGAAACTAAATTTATTACTCCATTGTATTTTCATGGAATTGGTAATGGGGTGTTTGTATTTGGCATAATAAATAAATTAAGGACTTGAGATAGTATTGGAGTTGACTTAAATAATAATTAAGAAAATGATACATGAACCTATATTGCGGCACGTAATCAAGAAATATCTCTGCAAGCTGGCCAAAAGCATAAGATTTTGTCCACACACGAAGAGAGTATTTAGCAATGAGGTTGTGGTTGCTTTTCAAATAATTTTTTATGTCAAAATACATGCCAATGATGTTTTTTTTATTTTTTAAAAATTATTTTTGACATCAGTATATCAAAACGATCTAAAACATACAAAACATATTAAATTTTAACAAAAAAAAATATTTTGAATTTTTTAAAAACACGGTTTACACCATGTTCCCAAACATATTCGAACACAATTGTCCGTAATGGCGGTTTTTTCTAAAACTAATTACCTCCCCTCAGAGATGATGATGTGATGCATGATGTTACTCAATGAATGACATTATTTAGTTAAAAAGATGAAGAGAGGATGAGAAAAAGGAGACTCTTTTTCAAAGAGCATTTAACTGGAAAAAATTGTGATATGCCTTGGTATCTCTGAAGACTTGTTGAAGAACATGGCAGGATGAAAATAGGAACAAAGGATGCACCACTAAACTGCAGAAGCAGACATAAAGGTAAAGACACTTGATGTTCAATGAAATAAAAACGCTCCTTTGTCAGGTGGCAAATTTATGTAAAATGATTGGGCATAGCCTTCATTGTCTGCTCGCCCTACACGAACAAATTTAACATCTGTCGGCAAATATATCTGGTTGCTACAGCTGCGGATTTTAGCGAAATTCCATGTGGTAATGTTAAAAATTATAATTGAAAAAATAATGCACGGACCTAAATACAGCGCACAATGTCCACGCATGCTCAGACAGCTGAAGCTTTGAGGGAAAGAAAATCAGAAATTTTGTTGGTGTAGAAATCTGGTTTGATGGAGTTGCTTGGACTTTGAAGCATCGACAATGAGGTCACACCTTTTTGAAAGAAAAACCTCAATTAGAGTACATACAATATACATGCTGAAGGTAGGAGGGGAATTTCATAATAATTTGTAGTTACCGGAGAGTACAAGAAGAGTTTTGCAACCACCGTTTTGTCCAAACAGAATATCAGTATCCAATCTGTCCCCGACCATGCATATTTGTGACTTGAGAATCCCGAATCTGTTGTTGATCAGATACATGAAAATAAAATGCAAAGGTGAGGAAAACTAGAACACAATAGGGCGTTTAGATGGAAGTTCAAACTCATTTTTTATTATCATGCAACTGATAAAGAAAAGCAACCACTGCTTAATGGGATTATGTTGTGCTGTAGGTGATATTGTAGTCATGAGTCAAGACTATTGTATACTTGATTGTGAAAAAATATAAACTTTTTTGCAATTTCCTATGCTTGTGCAAGACCAACCTTGATGGCAATACATCAGTAATTTGCCTTGTATTAAAGTTGCAAGGCCTGTTTCTTAGCATGCACATGAAGGCTCTCCAGTCCCCACTTATGCATGATCGGGTGGGTTTGCGATAGACCCTAGATTACAAACTTACAGACCAACAAATACTTGCTTATCCATGAATAATATGAATGCAAATATATGGTGGTTGGTGGGCATGGAATCAGATAATTTGACAAATAGATGTGGATAATGATTATGCATTGTTTGAGCTGTAAGCAAATAATGCATGACTTCTCCTGAATTTGCTCAATTCAAAGTAAGCGGAGAATAAAAGAAGGAACAAAGCATTGTAAGCCCTACTTGTTTGCTAAGTAATCCATCATAAAAGTTGAGGGCTTTCCCACAACCAGTGGCTCACGCTGAGTTGAACCAACAAAAGCACTGACCATAGAACCACCGCCTGAAATTATATATTAAGCACAGATTATAATGTATTCTGGAAGAAATTGTGAGGAACAGAAATAAAAATATCACGATGGTTGCTTTTATATGAACAAGTCAGTCTTACCCAAAAGAAGGATGCAAGGAATTCTCATAATGTAAATCTCCAAATAGATTAGTGCAATAATTGTTGCTTGGGCCACTGCATTGCATGTGTAGTTCAAACCACAATCCCAGAGCGGGAACAAGTATACTGGAAATCTAATCCCAACCATTTCTATTCTTTTACCAGCTCATATTTTTACATTTCTTACAATAGGGACGATATCACATAACACTTGCTTATTAACCACATTTAAGTACATTCGAACCTTCTAGCTAACAATACAAAAGTACAGCCTTGGCCTATTTTTTAGTCCACGAACTCAAAGTCCAGGACTGGCATGTTATTATCACTTATTGATGCCAAAATCACATAGATGGAACTGGTTTGAATTTCATATTTTCAGAACATGCAATTTAATGCTTGGAAGGATTACAGACAACTCTGCTAGTTTACTCATTTTACTGATATTCAGCTCTTCAAAAGGCCAAGGGTGTACAAGTCTTCTAACACCACATTTCTCATTTGAAATTGGTATCAAGCTGAATATTGGAGATCAGTGCATATCTTGTTTTCTATACATCATGCATCACAACCTACATAACCTGAATATGAGTAGAAATCAATGTGATGGAACATAAATTTGTGACGAAGGGGAGATGAGAACCTGCCCATTCCTGAGCATCTGTAAGATGGGTGACTGCATCACGATTTGTAGCAATGAAGAGACACCCAGGATTTTCCCTTATACAGAGTGTTCCATATTGGACTTTGTAGTAGTTGAAATAGCGATCAAATCCAACAACAACTGCCCCAACCTAAGTAGCAATGAAGAAACATCTTTAGTATGCCTAAATTTTGGGAAAAGCATGCTGCCTTTTGCTCCTCAATTGCAACTATAAAACAAAGCACAACCTAAAGATGTCCTACTCAATTTGCCTGTCAGGATATACCTTATTGAAAGGGAAAGAAAAAAGAATAGAAGTTTACATCTTTATCGTGCTCCATCAGAAACCCAGGCTTCAGCTCAATCTTTTTTCCACCATCTTCCTGTATAAGTGAACAATACAAAATAGAAATAACATGTTCATCACAAATGCTACTGCTAACTAACCAACAAGCTAGAAAATGGCATTAGCAGGAACAGAAATTATTGCAAGTAAAGGTCATTGCACGTTGCACAGTATTGAATAACTCGTAGAAATTTCTAGCATTACTAACAGCTGAAGATTTCAAAGCATATATAGAAGATGAAATGAAATATAATGCAAACTGGAACTCATACATACTGGCCCACCAAGATACTGAAATCCAGCAAGCTCAAGCTCCTTCAAGATGCCATCCTCACCAACCACATAAACCTACAAGTCATGCACGGATATCAATTCATTATCAGCTACCACATCTCATAATCTCCACAACCATAACCACACAATTATAACAAAACCCCATTGCAAGAAATAGAAAAGGTTGTTACTTGCCTTTTTATCTTTTGGGAAATCAATTGACTTCAAATAGGCTGCAGCGGCAAAAGAAGATGCAAAAATCTCTTCCTGAAACAATTGGATAGATTCAAAGCAGTTGTTAGTGAATAAAAAAAAAAGAATGGAAAAGAAGGGGGTTGTGACTTACTAACCTCACTGACATCAAGACCAAGTGACTCGAACTTTTTACCATATTGTTTCCTAGACTTTGTCGAGTTGTTTGTAACAAAAACTAGTCTCTTCCCCTGAAATCCAACAAAGGAAAACCCACAATTTTACAAAAGAAAGTAAACACTGACAGCACAGTAAAAGGAAAAAAAGAGGCACTATAGCACAAATTAAATACAAACTCTTGAGCGGAGCATATCAAGAGTTTGAGGGACTCCATCAATCAATTTATCTCCTTTCCATATAACTCCTGCAAATCACTCACCCCTTCATTAATACATGAAAAAAAAAAGAACTCTTTTTTCTCTTTTTTTTTATTCTAAGAGATGAATTGACAAGAAACTTAAAAGCGAGCGAGAAACACAGACCGTCACAATCAAAGATGAAAGTCTCAACAGACCCAATGAACTCATCTGCGTTTGTTAAAGGCTGGGCTGCTGCTGATGCTTTGGTCGTGAAATTGTCCATTCTTGTACTACACTTTCTATTCAAGTTCAAGTTTTTGTTCCATGTGGTACAGTTTGTGAAGTTGTGGGAGAGTTTTTTCTGACCCAAGAATTTAGGGATTGTTTGGTTTACTTTGCACAGAAATCGGGACAGAGATGTTGAAGAGGTTGAAGAAACAGCAGACACTGAAACAACTGTCCTGCTTAGCATCTTTGTCACTTTGTATTCTTTTTTTTCCCCTTTTGTTTTGGAAAAAAAATTATTAAAATGTTTGAGTGGTAGCTTTTAGAAAGGGTGGTTAGTTTGTGGCCGTTATGGTTTTGGATGGTTGCGTGGGTCAGCATGTGCTTTTGGGGTCAGGATGACCTGAGAGCTTGGGTGAACGGACTTTGTTCATCATCTAATTTGCGGCGAAAGGTGTCTCTCCTTTTCTTTTTTTTCTTTTTTATTGAGAGTTTTATTCAACTTTTCAATTTGGATCTGTTTGGTGCTGCGGGCTTTTCATCAAAATTTTTTTTTTTTTTCAAATTAATTTTTTTTAAGTATATTTAGATCCAATGGCTACATTCGATTCTCAGAGAATGTGGAATGGAATTCACATGACAATCATTTTTGAAAATGGATTTACTGATAATAAATTCCTGATACAACCCAAAAAAGCCAGAAATATATACATCACTTAAAGTGCAGCACCTCAATCTGTGAGAACCTGCAACCAGCAATCCAAACAATAGTATTAAACAAGGAAGGGAGAAGGGATTTCTTATTCCATCCCCAATCGCAAGCAAAGCAAACTTGCACCAGATAACACCATGAACGCACAGGGCATGGTCTCCCCATGTAAATGAAACGGCATCCTAATTGAAAGACGTAAATACATCTCCCAGAGCAATGCCATGAGCAAGAACATTATTGGTCATTGCTCTAACAGTTAGATCATAAACAGTAAAGCATAGAAAAATTCATGGAAAAATGAAAAGGTAACCGACACCAGCACACTACTAGTCGTCTGAAGTGCAGACCCAAAACCCCCTCAAATCAACTCGCTCGCTCTCTCCAACTCTCCCATGGCCAACCCTCCTTCACCACCCCCGCCACAACCTCCCGATCCCATAACAATCGACGGCGCAGCCGAAGACTCGGCTCTCTCATCCTCCGCATATCTGACTCACCTAAACTCGTAACTCGGCGATCTCGCCGCTCCAAACAACTCGCTCGGATCTATTGAACCCATTACTGGACCTTAATGGAAGAGCTCAAAGTCAAACACAAAGAGTATTACTGGAAGTATGGGAAAAGCCCATATAAAGAAGATGAGAAAAATAAGAAAAGAAAGAGAGATTTTAACAATGATAAAGAGATTTTTGAATTGAATGCGAAATTAGGGATCAGAGATGGCGGCGGTGAAGCAGAGAAGGAGAAGAGAGGGGAGGAACGAGGAAGGGTTAAGGAAGTGCTTGGCTGCTGGGTGTAAAGCGAAAGCAATGGCTTTAACGAGGTTCTGTAATGCACATATTTTGTTGGATTCTAGACAGAAGAAGGTATGTTTTTTTTTGTTTGAATTTCTTCCGGATTGTTGTTGTGTAATGATTTGTTGTATTTTATTAATTTAAGTTGTTTACTAGGTTGTGTATTAAGATTTTCCGGAAAGATTGTGGAATTTGTACTGGTTGATAATGTGTTAGTTTGAAAAGGATTTTGGCTTTAGAGAATAAGATATGAAGTTTGGGTTCAAGGGTTTGATCAGTTTCAATTTCCTTTTTCTTTGGATGATTTTTGATATTGGATGCTTGTTTTTTTCAACACCTGTACATATGTTGTTTGCTTCATATTATGTTTTGAGCCTTGGTTGCTTGGAATGTTAAGGATGAGAAAAGAATGCAAACTTTGTGGAGAAATAGGAATGACAAGATAATTTTAGAGAATCGAGAATGACAAGAAAAATAGTTCTATGATTGTGTGTGTATGTTATCTTGGATTGTATTTTTGCGTAGCCTGCATGTTTTGCATCGCTATCCATTTTGTTCGTCTGTGTTACCTTTGTTCAATGAAGAACGCAGGAAGCGGAGAGAAAGAACTTTTTTTTTATTTGATTTCTGATCGAATGGCTTTTGTACTTTTCCTTGTTTCTCAGTGTTTAGGAGGAATTTCAGTGAGACCAAACCAATTGGTGTCTTGCTCATCTTCTCTATGGTTTTTGGTGGTTATTTGAAATAAACTTAGGCCGACAAATAAAGCTACCAGTTGTTTGTTCATCTTGTACAATTTGATGATCTTCCATACTAGATTGCAATAGTGTCTTGCATTCTGTTGTTTCCAAGTGGTGTTGATCATTTACTCTCTCTGCAAACTTGTGCACCTTTTCATTGATTGCCCTGTATAAATGTTTTGATTGCCCCAGCGGACACATTACTTTCAAGTGCTAGTGTGTTTGTAATCATACACTTCGAGCCGGCTTTAGTAAATCTTCGGAACTAGACAGGAAATAGGTAGTTTCTACACGTCAATCCAATTTACTTAAATAAAACCGAGTTGGTGTTTGTTCAGGATCCCTAAGACATATTTAATCGCAAGGTTTAGTTTCTATTTCAATTAACAGTTTAAATTTGCCTTCTTGGAGTCCTTTAAGCACATCTGCAAAGGGCATTTTCTACAATATTTTTGGTTAAAATGCATTTTTTTTTCAGGTTCATTTGCATCACTTTGTGTGAACCAACGATTGGTCGATGGACAGTGATAATGAACTGTTTGTTGACAAATATCAGTTGACATCAATTAACTTCCAGTTGAAATGGTTGCATGGATTTTGAGTTTTAAACAAAGCCGCCTTTGCAAACACTGAGCGACATAGGCAGATCAAGTGATAGACAAGGTGGTCAACATGTTGTCTTCCAGTTTTCAACATGCTGCTGCCTGTCATTTGCTTGCAAAAACTTGTTGACAGTTGAGACCCATTTAATAACCAGAACAAGTCCTCAAAATATGAAGCTGTGAATGGATTTTCTCATAGACAAATGATTCTTGGTTTCTTTTCTTGACATTTTATCATTTCTGTTTGCAGGTGTTGGATGTACGTAATACATATTCTTCTGCGATGATAAATTCTGTTTGAGGCGTCAAAATTTAGGTTTAGCAATCTTTGCAATTCAAGAAATGCTGGTGATGTGATTGGAGATGTCATTAGTATATCTGATTGAGATTTGAAGAAGTTTTGAGGAGCAACAAATTTGTATTTCCTCTGATTGAGTTGTTGATGTTGCATCATTTACATCAATAAGATGATCCATAGATTTGTATGAATTGCTGAGCTAAAATCCGTTGTTTATTTATGTTCTCTACTCAATTACCTGATGATATGACAAGCATAAAATTCTCTGTAGGGGAGAGATTCAGGGGCAGAGACGACAATCAAAGCTTACGAACACTTGTTAGATAGAAAACGTGATCATTTGCAAATCTCAGCAGTTGTTGAAATCATTTTATTTATTATGAATATGATGATGGTTTAAGTAGTTTAATGAACACAATCAAGAATGGGTCACAGCGTGCTTGAAGAGTGTGCTAGAGAATTCATGTAAAAACATAATCTTGAATTTGCATACAAACTATTTTTGTATCAATTTCACTACAATAATTTGATTTTTCAACAAGCACTTTTGTTAATAGTCACTTGGCATAAAATTTTAATCTTTCTACAAGATGATGTCATTTCTAAGCAAAAAAAAAGAGTGTGATTTGGATGGAAATATGGATTAAGATCCTTAACTGAGAATTTCTGAAAGCTTAGACATAAAATTGATACAGATTTATTGAATGGTAAATTTGAGGCTACCTGTATAATTATTTACGTAACCTTTTCATCTTTAGAATATCCCCAGAAAGCCTAAACCTCAAGCAGTAAGACAATTGATGGCATAGTTTCAGGAAGTTTATTCAGAGAAATTGCTGTGATTAACTAACAAAATATCACCATCTCTTTCATCGTAATATAACTTTTTCTTTCAATGCTCTTAATATCTATCTGTGTCTACGATTGGAAGTAACAAAATATTCGTGGCAACTACTCATTGCCTCCTGCTTTAGTTGCTTTTGATCACTACAATGGAAAATCCATTCACACTCGTAGAAGAAGAAGAAGAAGAAGAAGAAGAAGAAGAAGAAGACATTTAAGTACTAAAACTAGGAGTTGTAGCAAGTTAATGCTATAGAAACCCAACTGGCATGTCTATTTTGAGGAAATTGATGGGTTAACTGTCTGAATCAAAGCCGCATTTCTAGCTGTTAAGCATTGATGAAAAGTATACTTTAAGCTAGCGTGTCTCTGTCTCTGTCGCTGTCTCGGATAATATGCTTGATTTTTATTAAACCCATTCTTATAGACAAAAATGACTCAAGACTTGATCGATTCATTCCTAATCCAAACTAAGGTGTTAAATATAAGATAATTTCGAGTATATCTGATTTAATCTGATTTGAGCACCAACAACTTCCTCGTATATATTTAATAGCCGGTAATGCCCCATTGGTTGATCATGGGGAGCAATCCCTGTTCAATATCAGCAGTACTTCACACCACCCCTGTATGCTGTATATACATGGCACAAACTCTAACAAAAACCAAACCAAATTGATAATGGAAAACCAACGCCAAGAAACCCCTCCTCTCCTCCAAGACCTCAAGGTCACGATCCAGAATTCTTCTTTGGTTTTTCCCAACCAAGAAACTGAAAGAAAATCCATCTTCTAGTCAAATTATAAGAACGGTAAAGGATATCTAGTTTGGTGATCATGATCGGTATACAGTAAGCAGGGCTTTGAAGATTAATGTTGCCTTGCCTTCCACATTATGGCCATCAGAGTTACGACAATATAAAAGAAAGTGTGTTTAGAGACGCACTGATGGTCATTTTCACGACTTCTTCCGTTTGATTAGGGTCTAATTTCAATTATCTCAGGTTAGGTTTCGATTTCTCTGTTAAGAATTCGGAAAATTGTATGGATTCATTAGGGATTCCTCTTGATTCTATGCATAAGAGGAGGGCGGCTGGAACAGAGAGAGCTTAGACAAAGAAGAGAGTCTGAAGATTAGGAATCTTTGTATAAAAAGGTAAGCTCTCTGAACTGAAGGTGTAATTAATGGCATAACTCTACGGGTTTGGGGATATATGTTTTTTTTCTAGCAATGAAATAAATAGCAGTTGTATGCATCCCAAGTGTGAAAATATTAGTATTTGAAATTTGTTTGCACCAGCAGCAATAATAGTATTTGAAATTTGCTTATAGCCTTATAGCACCTGGAACTGTGCTTCTGCTACTGGTAGCCCAATAAAAGGATGCCGGTGCATATTCGATATGAGAGTAGTAGGAGTCATGTCCAGATTTCAGGGATGCACTAATAATGGTCCTACGTTAAG
>Ga0307517_10014577_pt1 | contig 10546 bp, 5 predicted proteins | sample 23_EM_MG_FD_194515 | JGI IMG/M metagenome (GOLD analysis project Ga0307517, IMG submission 194515) | Populus trichocarpa ectomycorrhiza microbial communities from riparian zone in the Pacific Northwest, United States - 23_EM | ecosystem: Host-associated > Plants > Roots > Unclassified | place...
ACTCACTATTGTTAATAAATTATACTGAGTTTAATAAAAATATTATCTTAGAGTAAATGCAAACTAGTTTATTCATCAATTGATATTAAATCACTTCTCAAACAATCTTAAAAACACACCCACGAATTATATTAAAAAAAACAAAAAAAAAACAAGTCTTTTGAGCATCAAATCTACTCATTAAGATTTTTTAAAATATAGTTAGACTAGCCTTGGTGTCCGCACTTTGTTATGCGATTGTATTTTTTTTCGTGTAAAAAATGATGTTCAAGTTTTGAAATGAGATAAAAAAAAAAAGGATATAAAAAACTAGTTATAACAAACTTGTAACTACGTTAATTAAGGCTGAGCCAACCTGGAATATCCCACCAAACCTATGACCCAGATAATATAATTGTAATAACCCGATAAAAGAATAATAAAATTATAAAGCTTTTTTTTTTAAAAAAAAAAAACTCTTGTTAACTTTTCATATATATGACCCAAGTCATTAGACTTGAGGCATCCAATCTGTAAAAATCATGAAATTTGATTCTCAATCAATCATTTATTGAAGGATGTAATTGAAAAAGAATTTTAATTACACAATTTTTTTTAAAAAATAGGAAATAAAAAATGAGGATTGCAATTAAAATATAAAATAAATTTTATATTTAATTGAAGGGTGAAATTAAAAAACAAAATCACCCATATCATCAAAGAAAGGTGTCCCAAAAAACAAGAACACAAATATAAATTCACACATCACCATAAAGATAAAAAAATCAAATTCAAATAATAAACAAGTATTCACAAATAATATTTACAATTAAAAAAATATTAAGATTTTTCAATATTTACATACATATTTTTTAAAAAAAACATTATTGTCACTGTAGGTGATTCTGCCTCTAAAAAATGATTGACTGTGTAGCTGGAATAACAGCTCAAAAGGGTATTGTCAAGAGCACCCTTGGACCCATGGGTCCAAATTCATAAAAGAAACGTAAAAAAAAACCTTTATTATTACATCTTTATTATTTTTTATTTTTTAAAATATTTTTTGACATGATTTTTTATTTAACAAATTATGATGAAAAGTATTTTGAATGCAATAATGTATTACGTTGATTGATTTAATGATTTACTAATCGCACTTTATGTATATTTGCCACAAGAATGATCAATATACAATAAAATACATTATAAAATTGCAAGGAAAAATAATCTTGAACACAATAATATAACATATTAAGTGATTTTATTATTTACTAATCATACCGTATGACACTGCTCGATAATGCTATGTTTCCATATATAGGATCGGAGGACAACAAAATCATTAATAACACGAGGAAAATCGCAAGAAAAATAATCTTGAAAATATTTTAAATACAATAATGTAACATATTAAGTGATTTTATAACTTATTTACCACACCTTATAGCACTGCCTAATGACGATATATTTTCCATAGATAGGATCAATGAACAAAAAAAATCATTAATATATGGGAAAATTGTACAATAAAACCATTCACACATCATATCAAATGAAAAACAACATTAACATACAACATAACAAATCCAAAACAACATAATAAATCAACAATAACACTAACAAATGCAAACCAACTACAACATCCATGCATACAAAATAACAATTTGAAAACAACGTCAACACATCAAATTCCACACCCGAGATCAAACCATCACGCCTTGAATAAACATGTTGCAACCCAATCCTTCCAATCTCATCATGGAATATTGATTCCATCTTTGTTTTGCCTTAAAAATATTCCTGATAGCTTCATAACCTCGGAGTTGCCACACAACAATGTAAACCCTGGCTCTCCAAATATTTCACAACAATCAACAATCAAATAAAAATCATAAAAAAACAAATATTTTATCACAATATTCAATAGCATATTTCAAATTATTAAAAAATTCATTTGGGATTCAAAATCAACCTTTAAAATGGCTAGAGTCGATTGGAATAAGATGAATCAGCTGTTAGAATTGAGATGATAGTAGTGGTGTATGAACCCATGCATCACTACTACTTCTAGTGCCTAGACTCACGTCTCGCCATTAATAGGACTCATTCTAGGGTGGATTAGGAGAAGCCTCTCCTCTTCCTACACTGGTGGTGATGCACACTGCTACTCGAAGAAGAAGATTTGGTCACTTAAAGTATTGATCCCTTCTTCTCTCTCTCTCTTTATATGGTGAGTTGGGCTGCTGCTCCTACTTTTATTGGAATATTGATTAATCTATATGGACAAAAATAATTTTCCATGTTAATGTATTATAAAAACAGTTTAACAAAGCGTTGAGAAGCAATTATAATATGAAATAAATATTAGGTAATAAATAATGATTTTATTTTTACTACAAAACCTAAGTGACCAAAGATTAAGAAAATGCAAATATAAGATTCAAATTGATCATATATAATAAAATTCAAACAAGTATTATAATGATATTTTTTTTATAAATATATACTGAAATTATGGAAACTAACTAACAAACAATATATAATAATCTAATAGATACAATGCATGAGACCCAATGAAGTGTGTAAAAAAGACATAATTGGGAAAAAAGTATAGGGAAATAGAAAAATATGGTTGGGACATAAGGTTGTACATATAAAATTTAATCTAATATTTTTTTTTTACCTTGAAGAAACTCATTTACATCGTTTTACAACTAATTTTATAATCGCTAGATACAATTTCATTTTTTTTCCTTTTGTTCCTTTTCCATTTGAGACGGGGGTTTGAATTTTTTATACTAACTTTGATGAGTGAGACATTTTTTTATTTTTTAAATGTTTAATTCATTTGTAGTCTAACATAAAATTATTTTCGAAGAATCTCTTCATTTCTAATTAAATAACTTTAAAATTTCAGTTAAAGATGATGGATCTATGAACTTTTCTAATAACTTAAATTTTTAAATTGAAATAGTTATTTGAGATCTAACTATATTGAATTCAATAATATATAAACTTTTTATTTCTTAAGCTAAAAAGAGAGCATGCTTTTTGAATACTTGACGAACTTCCTCATAGGTGGTGTTTAATTATCATCAAGAATGAAAGGTTTGGAATAAGATTGGGAAATTGAAATAGGAAAAAGAAATCAGAATGATAATTTAGTTTTAATATTATGTTTGGAATAGTGACAAGAAATTGAATTGGAAATTTAAGATTTTTAATATCTCATTTTTAAGATGAAAAGAAAGTGTGATTAAAAAAATAATTTAATGAAAAGTGATGGTAACAAAAATAATTAAGGTGATTATAATGATAATAAAGGATGCGGAGAAGGAATAGATGGTAGGATGGTGGTGATATTATTGTTATTATTAAAAAAAAATTAATGCCACCACCACCACCGGAAGAGATGGCGACGGAAGGAAAATGATGAGAATAGTAGAAGAGTGATCCTAGCTGAGATATGATTGTGATAAAAATAGTTAATAATAAATAATGAATAAAAATGATATTTGACTTCTCATTTTCCCCCATCCCCGTTAGAGTAAACCTATATATGTTGAATTTTCATTTTTATTCCCACTTTTCTTTTCCAATTCCATTCTTTTTAATCCAACACCTACAAAAATGAAAATAAAACTTCCATTCTCATTCCTAGCAATTCTTTTTTTTTTTTTTACGAAACAACACCTTAATGATAAATTAATTAACTCCTAGAATATCAACAGTACTAGATATCCTTTATTATTCAGAGCATTTCCTCCCTTGAAATCATTGGATATCATGTATGAATTTAATCAACCCACATGATTCATTAATTGAATATATTATAATGTGTGATGTTGGAATAGATTAGCTATAATTATTTTTCAAATAAATAGGTTGATTTTTTTGGTACATAGATTGAATGATTTTTTTTATTAACGTGAGTGTCTGGGTCATCTTGTGTGTACCTCGACTAATCATAATGGTCTTGAAGTAAACGATCATGTAAGTCTCTAGTAGCCCTGAGGTTTGTAGAACTCGAATCAATAATTTTTAGAAAACAAATCTAAAACCTGACCAGTTGAGTTATATCCCTTAAAATTAATAACTTAAAACAACTAATAATAATTTTAAGAGATATCGTATCCATAAATTTGCGAGCACATATAATTCACATGTTACAATGCATATATGATCCAAATCAATGCATTAATCTTTTTATTTTATGAAACAATGCATTAGTTTTAATTGTTAAAAACGATTTTTTTAAAAAAGTTGGTTCAATAAAATGAAAAGAAAAATATGATAGAGGCCGGCGTATTCCATCAAACTTATAAATACATTAATCAAGATTATTCTCTCGCAAGCGTACCATCACATGATTTGGTGCATTCAATTAAATATAATCTTCTAAATAAAAATAATAACAACAACAACAATAAAATTATTATGGTGAAGCTGAAAACTAGAGTAGAGATCGTGATAACAATTATTTTTCAAAATATTTTTTTATTTGAAAATATATTAAAATAATTTTTTAAAAAAATTATATAATCTGAAATTATTTAAAAAAATAAAATATATATTTTTAAATTTACCCTTGGCACTTTCGACAGAGATGGTAAATGGCAAGAATTATGATCTTACGAAAGCCCGTTGGCTCTTTTATTTCTCTAATCTAGTAAGGTTATGATTGTCTTTTGGTTGTGCAAGGGACCGAACTCATTTTAATAGAATTAAAAATAAGAGTGGCCAAAGAGGCATTTGGAGTTCCCGACCACCTGAGAGTCAAAGAAGCGATGCGTTCGCCGACCGCAGCGCGGTCGTTTACACAGCCCATGCATTTCAATTTACTAGACACACACATCTCTCTCTCTCTCTCTCTCTCTATATATATATATATATTCCTGATGAATTATTTACATGTAGCACTCCTTTTGAGCTCGCCTTTTCTTCACGCATTTAATAACCATCCCCATAAATATTATTTTTTAAATTTGCGATTGTCATCTATATAATATAATGCAAAAAATAAATAAAAAAGTGTACAAATTCTAAGGACACACCATCTTTTTCGTTTGCAAGCAAACATCCTGATCTCCCTCTCGTTGCCATGCTAGCTAGAGCTAGCAATAGTTATAGCTGCTAACTAATTTATTGCCCCCGTACTATACTCTATTTTGAATTATTTTTTTTAATATTTAAAAACATTCAAATCTTGTAAATATGTTTTTTTAATTAAATTAAATTATAAAATGATTGAATTTATATAATCAAGATGATTTAACAAGTTCAAAAAATCACAAACAACCAATAAAAATATAATTTGATTTTAAAAAAACTAATATGATATTTTTAAAAAATAATATTAAAACAATAAATATTAGATTGACTTAAATGAACTCAGGTTAACCTGTAAAATTTGCCACCAAGATCACGAAACTATAATAACTCTATAGAAAATAAATAATTTTTTTTATTAAACCTAATTTTCAAACAACTCAATATTGAATGATGGAATTTAAAATAAAATTCAACTAAAAAATGAGTTGAATCAACTCGGGTTAACTTATCAAATATGGATCATTAGACCGGGATAATCATATAGAAAGCAAATCAAAATAAATTATAAAACTTAATTTTCAATCAATCCAATATTAAAGGGTGAAATTAATAATAAAATAATATAAAATCCACCAGAGTCAACTGACCAAACTTGTAATCAATATTATAAAACCGGGATAATATCATAAAATACAAACCGAAATAAATTATAAAACTTGATTTTCAATTAACTTAAATGAAATTAAAAAAAATAACTAAATTTTCTTTTGAGTTAATTGATCAAATGTGATTCGAGTCATAAAACTATAATAACCATATATAAAGTAAATAAAAAAAATTATAAATATCAATTCTCAATTAATTTAATTTTAAAAAATTATATTAAAATAAAAACCTAAATCAGCAGAACTAATATTTATTTATTACTACACTGAAAGTCCAACCTTTTAATATTTATTGCTACACTGGAAAGTCCAACCCTTTAAAAAAAATCCGAGGATGAAAGTGTAAAAGAACTATTGGTTCTTCAAAATTTATTGCTACACCAAAAAAGTCCAACCCTTTTATTACATGTTAATAATTCTCTTTCCTTGTCTCTTACACACACTTAAATATATAGATATATATTTTTTTTTGGTAAACTATTTTGCTTATATAACAAATCAGATCAGAGACGTGAAGAACAGGGCAGAAAGCTCTGGGGTCCTTGTGTAGTCATGGAGGGAAGAACTAGCTAAGCTAGGAGATGCAAGGGAAGAACGAGTTATAGATTCATAGTTCTCAAAGAGAGAACATTAATTTAGAAAAGAAACAAAAATCAAGTTAAGCCTCTCTTACCTAATTACCTTACCAGCGTTTGAGCTCTCTCTCTCGTTAGGCCTCTCTTACCTTACCTTACCAGCGTTTGAGCTCTCTCTCTCTCTCTCTCTCTCTCTCTCTCTCATTCATATATATGTTCACCAAAACGATAACAAATACAGGCAACAATTCAAACTCACACAAGCACCCCATTCCCCTATAGGTTCACTGTTCACAGCTCTCTCTCTCTCTCCCCTACTCTCTTTCTCAACCCGGCCCTCTACGGGCTCCTGCAACTTGTTTTTCCGTGTATTTATTACTCAATAACACGCACGCACGCTCTCTCTCCCTCTTGCATAAATCCCACTAAGGACCAAACCCTATTCAGTTTGTTAGCTGTATCTCTTCCAAAAGATCACAAACACTTTTCCATAATTCCCACCCAAGAGAGAGATCAAGCAAGAGGAAAAAATTAACATGAACAGTAGTTTTGATTCTAAAAAAAGAGAAGACTCCTTGAAAGGAAGATGGCAAGAGATTAGAAGAGTCCCAAACATGAGCCAGTACACTCGACCAACTTCTTCTGTACCCAACTTCATGGCTAAGCCTATAACCTTCCCTGGCTTTGAAGATGACGATGTTGTTTCCACCATGATCCCTCCGGTGACAGTTGCTCTCGAGGGCCGTTCGATCTGCCAGAGAATTAGCCTTCATAAGCATGAAAGCTATCATAGCCTTGCAAAGGCTCTAAGGCAGATGTTTGTTGATGGAGCTGGCAGCGATTCAGGACAGAACACATCATCAGCATCAGATAGTGTTAGTGATCTTGATCTTGATCTTTCAAATGCGATTCCTGGTCATCTCATTGCCTATGAAGACATTGAAAATGATCTCCTTCTTGCCGGTGACCTTAACTGGAAGTACGTGTACGCTATCATTTGGACTTGTTATATTTCCATGTTTTGATATCATTGACTAAATATAGGAGTATATCATTCATTTTTAGTATGAAACACGAGTTCTCTTCCAATCCAACACTATTCAATTTCTGTTTAAAATCCATGATAGAGGTAGTATATTTTCCCACGGACTCAATTATACGGTAATAGATCTGTTGACATGTCAATTAGTAGATCAATATATACTAAATCGATATATTTTATGATCGATCCCATGATGATTGATATAATTATTCGTTAATTATCAAGTTAGAGTATGCAGACCCAATAACATGTATTGGTGTTATTTTCTTATTCTTTTGATGATCGATCATCAATTATTGGTTATGAATGATACTATTGCTGGCTCCTAATTTTCCTCTCTCGGTGTGAACAGAGATTTTGTGCGTGTGGCCAAGAGGATTAGGATACTGCCCGCAAAGGGGAATTCAAGGAAGGCAACAGGAGGGACGGCTGTGTGACGATTGCATTGGTCAAGGTGTAAGAAGCCATGGAAGTTATATATACGTACGTACACTTTAATATTAAAAAACTGGTTTTATGTGTTTTTTATCATGGAAAAGATGGTGGCGATTAAGCTAGATTTCTTGTGAAGGACACGAAGTTTTTCCGTGTGTAAACTGTAAAATACCTCGTTTCCTTCTTTGAATGAAAGAACTTTAATTTCCCGAGCTCGGTCGTTGTAGCTGCATGCTGTAAGGAAGGTCGGTACACGTTCGCTTTAGTAATTAGTTGGGCTATCTAGTCAGAAGCTAATTACATTACCATAGGTATTCGTGCCCATATGAACCAAAAGATTATCAAATCGTTTCACGTATACGTTAATATTCATTATTTCTCATGAATATATTTTTATCTTAATCTAGTTAAGCAGAATTTTTAAAATAGATTCATTTATTATATCAGATATTTAAGTTATTTATCTAAAAACTCTGACTAGAATCGTCAGAAATAGTACAAGTTAGTCATAGGTAATTTTCAGTGTCAGATTATTATTTTTCTCTGTAAAGTTTTTATTGGTCTACTAGTTAAGTTAGTTCTCAACTTATGTCGATAACTTGCTCAAATACTACATGAAATTAATGTCTTGTTGGATATATATATAAATGGTTGTATACAACGATTAACTACTATAAATAATACAATACATAGAATATTTATGCATTTGTTGAATACTATACAATGAGACACGGGCTGTGTAATATCCCATATCAGCGGGTGAGGGTTTGGTAGCTGGTCTTATTAATAGTGTCGATTGCTAACATGTGGTACGCGTTTTGGGGCGTCAGGCTCAGAAGTGGGCTCGCGTTACCAGAAATAAAACTGTGAGGACAGTAAAACTCAAAATAAACAATATACAACAGCTTGGACATGGCTATTACAGGTTGCATAGCCAAATACTTAGGCTAGCTAGGTTAGAAGCATCAAATCCACGGAAATCACGTCGAGTAATATAGTTTATGGTTTATTGTAGCACCTCAAAATGAATTATTTTGTGCATAAGGTACACTAGGATTAGTTTGTGGTAAAAAAGAAATTGCAATCCAAGTTTTTGGTCATCTGGTCATTGCGCCTCTTTTTTATTAAAAAAAACTGAGATTGCGGTCTCAACACATCGCTATTGTGGCAGCGGCGTGGCTGAGATTTCCGTCGCAACACCACGGCCAAATTCGGTAGCAATGATGTGTTGCAATGTGTGTTTTTTTTTAACACAATTATTTCGTTCACAACACCATTGCAAATGCACGTTGTGGCAGAATTTTGTTGTGATCGTGAATAATATTTCGGTGATAATTTTCCTTTATTTATTTACAAACCTTTTCAATCTCATAACAGAGTGCTTTAGGAATAAAGGAGGACTGCATGGAATACAAAAGAATGGCTTGTAACACTGATTTACAGAGAGTGATCCTTTCTGCCAAAGACAAATCATACAGCTTTTGTTGCATGGTCTCAACGATGAACTATAAGTTTGCTTGGAAATTCTCTGATGTAATAATAGAGGAACTCCCAAATACTTACCAAGATTATCAGTCTTAGCAAAACCACTACTACAGGGACATTCTTCGAAAATAATATCTTAGTTTTAGCAACACTAACCTTCTGACCAGAAGCTTCACAAAATAAGTAGTTAAGGCAACTCAGAACCTGCTTCATTTGTCCCTCATTCGCTACAGAAAATAGGAGCATATCATCTGCAAAAAAACAGATGCGAGATACGAGGTCCCAATTTGCTGATAGCCTGATATTAAATGGCTTCCAATCTCCTGAATCCACTGCCTCAAGAATGAAATGTGAGATTCTCTCCAGGCATAGCACAAAAATAAAGGCTTCACAAAAAATTAGAATGGAATTTAGCTATAAGGGTTTTATACCTTTTGTTTTCTTTTTTACAGAGTATCATTATATGTTCAGCTATATACATACATTTCCAAAAAAAAAACCAGAAATTGAAGGGTTAAATTGAAAAGAAAAATAACTTTAACAAAAAAAAAAGTCAAAAGAATAAGGGCTAAATTGAAAAAAATAATACAACATAAACTTTAATTGAATGATGAAATTGAAAACTAATAAAACTTTAACAAAAGGACTAAGAAATAAAAATTAGAAATAAAAAGAATAACGATCGAACTGAAAAAAAATAATAAATAATAAATTTTAATTGAAAAACTAAATTGAAAACAAACAAAACTTTTATAAAAAAAACGAAGAACAAAAATAAAAAATAAAAAGAATGAGGACTGAAATTGAAATATAAAAAACAAAAAAAACAAACATGTACTTTTTTTAGTAGGAGAGGGAAAAGAAAAGAAATGACTATCAACAACAAACTGCTAATCATTCACTTTCATGCATCACACCAAGAAGAAAAGGATACAATGACTTTTCCAACTATATGGTAGAAAAGCAAGTTTGGCTACCGATAGGCATTGCACGCATCGTCCATATGACACAGACACCATCCACTCATCGGCACGTAATAAGAATGCACGAACAACTTTTTTGAATAAAAAAATAATAATCCAACACAAAAACATCAAAATGCCCTCCATTACAATGTGTGTGTGTGTGAAAGGACAAAAATAACCCTAAACGCATGTTTTATTTTTTTCTCTTTTTATAAGGGTAAATATGTCTTTTTACTATATTATAAGAAATGAAAAGGCTAAAAAACCCTTGGCCAATAGATCTATTTTTTATTTTTATTTTAAGAAAAAATGAATATACCTTTTAATAATATTTTAATAATCAATAAG
>Ga0307517_10014578_pt1 | contig 10545 bp, 7 predicted proteins | sample 23_EM_MG_FD_194515 | JGI IMG/M metagenome (GOLD analysis project Ga0307517, IMG submission 194515) | Populus trichocarpa ectomycorrhiza microbial communities from riparian zone in the Pacific Northwest, United States - 23_EM | ecosystem: Host-associated > Plants > Roots > Unclassified | place...
ACCACACTTATTCCAAGAGTTCATATGTTCACATTCAAGTGTTCCACATTTTACACCATCATACCATGAAATTGTTACTAGGAATTAAGTCATTTCTGCCTAGGAGGCCTATTGTAGAAATCGGCAGCGAAAATTGGTTCGTTGTCGGCTCCCCATTCGGCAGCGAAAACTGGTTCGCTGCAAGCTGCCAATTCTGCAGCGAAAACTGTTTCGCTGCTGGCGCCACAATTTCGACAGCGAAGACTGGTTCGCTGCAGCCAACATGTTTTGTGGCAACGAATCACAATTTTGCTGCAGGACACACAATTCGGCAGCGAATGCTAATTCGCTGCAGGAACTCAGTTTCGGCAATGCATCACAAATTCGCTGTAAACGACACGGTTTCGGCAGCGGATCACAATTTCGCTACAGAACACACAATTTAGCAGCGAATGCTAATTCGCTCTGGACAACTCAGTTTCGACAGCGAATCACAAATTCACTGCAGACAACTCAACTTCAGCAGCGAATGCTAATTCGCTGCAGACGACACAGTTTTGGCAGCGAATCACAATTTCGCTGCAGAACACACAATGCGGCAGCGATTGCTAATTCGCTGCGGACAACTCAGTTTCGGCAGCGAATCACAAATTCGCTACAGACCACTCAACTTCGGTAGCGAATCACAACTTCACTGCAGAACACACGATTAGGCAGCGAATGCTAATTCGCTGCAGGAACTCAGTTGCGACAGCGAATCACAAATTCGCTGCAGACAACTCAACTTCGGCAGCGAATGCTAATTCGCTGCAGACGACACAGTTTCGGCAATGAAATCACAATTTCGCTATAGAACACACAATTCGTTAGCGAATGCAAATTCGCTGCAGAAGACTCAGTTTCGGCAACGAATTGCAAATTCGCTGGCCCACACACATTTTGGCATGAACACACATCACACATGCTGTAACAACCCCAACACATAAACTGTCACTAAGTTCCAGCAGAACACACACATTGAAACCATCAATTACAACATATAATATTTCAACAATTTCCAGCAGAATACACATATTGAAACCATCAATTTCAGCCTATAATCTTTCAACAATTTCCAGCAGAACACACACATTGAAACCATCAATTCCAGCATATAATCTTTCAACAAATTCCAGCAAAACACACACATGCATGCTGGCCAACCCCATAGTTAAGGCCAGCCCTCTACCATGATTTGTTCTTTCCATTTTATTCATTTTTCTTTGTTAGATGTTCTGGGAATTAGCCTCATTTCGTTTTTGTTTCCTTGTGCTCTTAGTTAATTTCAGTTTCCTTCTTAGCTAGCTTAGGTCTTAGGTCAATTTTCTTAGGGTTTTCTTCTTCATTTCCGGTTCTGGGTCTTAAGGAGAAGAGGAAGGGAGTTTCATGACCCATACTATTCGAATCTAACTAAGTTTGGGGAAGGTTTGACAACATTCTTTCTCCTCTCGTGCTGGTTCTCCTCCTTCTTCTTCCTCTCATGTTTTCTGGCCCTCCTTTTCTTTTCCTCTAGGCAGTTGTCCACTCTTCTCTCAAGGTCTCAACTCTCCCTCACACATTCACAAGGCATTCTCTGCTGGTTTGATTTAGGTTTCTGTTGGGAAGGAGGAAGGGAAGAGCAACATGCACCTGGACATGCAGCTGCTGCATACAACTTTTGGGAAGAAGAAGGGTCACCTTCTCTCTCCTCCTTGTATTTATACTCCGCATTAAATGAGGTGGGGGTGTTTGGGGTTGGTTTAAATATGTTCTTATCCTTGTTTTGGTCTCTCCAAAAACCGGTTTTACCCCTCCCTCCCAGCTCCTTAAGACAATTTTAAAACTGTGTCGCTGTCGATTTAGAAATCGGAAGTGAAAACTGCGTTGCTGTCGATTCTGAAAATCGGCAGCCAAAACTGCGTTGCTGCTGACCGATTCAGAAATCGGCAGCGCAACCGCGTCGCTGCCGATACAGAAATCGGCAGTGATGGTGGAGTCATCAATTCCATATATATATATATATATATATATATATATATATATTCTTTTGGGTGTTTACAGTGAAGGTCCGGGGAAATAGAGATAAGGAAGTGCAGCGGGCGGCCTCTGTGGTGTGCAGGGAGGCTGAGAGAGGTTTGGTGGCCGGCTGCTGTGGGGAAGGAGATGGGGACGGCTGCTGGTTTGGGAAAGACAACAGAGGAAATGATGAGGGGAGGGAGCTTATGTCAGGTGGCTCAGGAAGAAGAAAATCAAAAGAGAGAGGGAACGATGGCTGGAAGGAGAAGAAGGGTTTAGGTTTCTAGGTTCTTTTTTGTGTGGCTTCAGGGTTTTTTTCTTGTGGTTTAGGGTTTTTCGGGTTCTTCTTAATTGTGAAAAATTGCCCCCTTGTAAATTTTTTCCCCCTGTGCATATGGCTGAAGGTTCACTTATATAGAAAATCTCTACACGTGCTATTTAAGGAAATATTGCAATAATTATTGCAGAGATTGTCTTCTATAACCAGCACCAACAAATCCTATATATATGATATTTTATATTGTATTGATTATTTTCCATAACCAACACGAATCAAATCATATATCTATGATATTTTATATTGCAGTAATTATATATGATTCAATAATTATCTCCTTGACATATTGCTTCTTTAATATTAGCCTTGATGCTCTATGTTATCGCCACATGCAAACCCTTATTATTATTTTTTTATTTTTGAAAATTTATCAAAACATGGGTTAAAAATTGGGTAGCAATAGATGCCCCCCTCTTTACAATGCTTACGAAGCAAAACTCCTCAATGTTTTGCATAGTAAGCTTGTAAAGAAAAAAAGTCTTCCTTGCTTGCTAAGTGATCCACTCATCCAAGGACTTCACTTTTTAAAAGAAAATGGTCTCATTATTATGGGTGACCTGCCCTTTTTTATAGAAAATTGGTCTATTTTCACAGGCGACCTGCCCACACACGCTCAAACCTGGTCTATTTTTAGGGGCGACCTGCCCACATACTCACGTTGGTCTATTTTCATGGGCGACCTGCTCTTTTGATTGGGTTAACCTTAGATCCTATCTGGCGATCTCCTTTAACCCGAAGCAAAGTCGATGTGTAACTCGATCAACCTGAAATCCCATCTGGCAATTCCCTTTAACCAAAGCTAAACTCTGTGTGTGGTTGGGTTAACCTGAGATCCCATCTGGCGATCTCCTTTAATCTGAAGCAAAGTCAGTGTGTAGCTCGGCTAACCTGAAATCCCATCTGGCAATTCCCTTTAACCAAAGCTAAACTCTATGTGTGGTTGGGTTAACCTGAGATCCCATCTGGTGATCTCCTTTAATCTGAAGCAAAGTCAGTGTGTAGCTCGGCTAACCTGAAATCCCATCTGGCAATTCCCTTTAACCAAAACTAAACTCTATGTGTGGTTGGGTTAACCTGAGATCCCATCTAGCGATCTCCTTTAATCCGAAGCAAAGTCGGTGTGTAGCTCGGTTAACCTAAAATCCCATCTAGCGATTCCCTTTAACCAAAGCTAAACTCTAAGTGTGGTTGGGTTAACTTGAGATCTCATCTAGCGATCTCTTTTAATCCAAAGCAAAGTCGGTGTGTAGCTCGGTTAACCTGAAATCCCATCTGGCGATTCCCTTTAACCAAAGCTAAACTCTGTGTGTGGTCTCATTATGATGGGTGACCTACCCAAATGCAAGATGGTCTCATTATGACGAGTGACCTACTCAAATGCAAGATGGTCTCATTGTGATGGGTGACCTATCCAAGTGGAAAAAAAAGGGAAGAGTGGTCTCATTCTTATGGGTGACCTACCCAGGTAAAAAAAAGATGGAGAATGGTCTCATTCTAATGGGTGACCTACCCAGAAAAAAATGATGGTCTCATTGTGATGGGTGACTTGCCCAAATGGAAAAGAGGAAGAGTGGTCTCATTCTTATGGGTGACCTACCCATGGGAAGAATGACCTCATTATAATGGGTGACCTACCCAGATAAAAAAATGGAGAATGGTCTCATTCTAATGGGTGACCTACCCAGATGAAAAATGGTCTCTTTGTAATGGATGACCTATCCGTTTTGAAATTTGAAAAGGATTTTAGAAGGGGTCTCAATATCTGGAGACCTGCCCCTTTTAAAGAGATATTTTTTTTTTGTTTTTAGAAAAACTCAACGCTTTTTCTAGGAAATGGTCTCAATATCGGATGACCTTCCTATTTTAAAATTTTTAGAAAAATTCAACGCTTTTTCTAAACAATGGCCTCAATATCGGGTGACCTGCCCGTCTTAATATTTTTAGAAATACTCCATGTTTTTTTTCAAAAAATGATCTCAATATCGGGTGACCTGCCGGTTTTGAACTTCAAAAGAAATCATCTTACCTTGAGGAATGAAGCAGTGCTGGTTCACAATTCCTATCATTTTCTGTAGTTTTGTTGACCTGAGATTTTGTACCTCAGCAGTTCCCAAAAACTTGGAAACGATTTTGTCTTTCGTCACACCTTTTCCTACCAGGTTAGTGTTATGACAATATAGCATGCATGTTTTTTGTTACCTATTTTGGAAACATAGGTCCCCCTTTTCGTGGTAGCCTTCTTTGAGATCTTGTTTTTATTTGTTTGCCTGACCTGTCCACTTTAACCAATATATGCTCCACGTGCTGCATTTCCTATCCTTTTCATGCTTGATGAAGAGATCTCTTATTTCTTATGGGGCCCTTTCTTGCTCCATTGAATATTGTCTTTTATTATACTTTTGCCGATGTTTCAATTGTCTTTTCCATTTTTAATAAATTATTTTCAGAGGAAAACTCAAAAGATCTGGTTTTGTTCATGAAAACTGAAACTTTTAATGCAATCACCATATTTTGTTTTAAGCAATTCTCGTAAAAGGTGTTTCAGAAGTTTTATTATGATGTCCCTTTAGGCTTTGGTTCACTATGGACCCCTATGTGCACTTCGTGCACTTCTTGCCCCAATGTGGTGTGCAAAAATATGTCCAGTTTAGATTTGGTTTGGTTCTCTCCAATTTGCGAATTGATGGAGTCATCTCCTTAGTCATGCGTAAAAACAATTCTTTTAAGTAAAAGATTTTGAATGCTATGAGATCATGCGCTTTATGAATAAAAGGTTCTTTAAAGAGAGAATTCATGGCCAAAATTTATTTGATTGATCGGGAAGCATGATATTTCTTTATAGAGTCAGCATTAATAGGTCTAACTAGATCTTCTCCATCCATTCTAGATAACAATAAAGCTCCTCCCGAGAACGCTTTCTTTACCACATAAGGGCCCTCATTGTTTGGTGCCCATTTACTTTAATCTTCTCCTAATAAAGGCTATATTTTCTACAGCACAAGATCTCCTTCGTGGAATCCTCGAGGTCGGACCTTCTTATCATATGATTTGGCCATCCTCTTTTCACTGATCAGATTCAATTATTCATATCTAACTTTTACCTATTCTACCTCTTCTAACTCAGAGTCTACCAATATGATGCAACCATATTATTCGATAGTTTCAGCCATATTTAACTAGTGTTTTGCCTATGTTTTATATATAAAATGCCTTGATATTCTTTGTTTTATGTTTTGAAGACACTTTTGGATGAAAGATTCAAAAAGGAGTAAATTGGAGGTAATTGGTAGATTTGACCTTTAGTCGATGTTTTGTGCAGAGCGTGAGCTCTAGAGGTCAAAATGAAGTGATTCCAGTGGCATTAAAAATCTAACATCCATACCTTTCTGGAAATCTAAGGCAATAAAATAAACTAAGGAAGAGCATGGAAATCGCAGCCTTTAAAGTCAAATCTTGCAATCTGCCGGTGTTACCTTCGTCCATTACGACTTGAATATCTGGAGCTAAAGAAGTCCAATTTATGCAAACTCAATTGTTTTGGATTCCTGACTTTGGCCTATAAACTCTCTAAATTTCAGCCAAAAATGATGTCATATGAGGGAGATATGATTTTTCAAAGATAACAACTGAATTCTGCCAGAAAACAAGTTTCGTGAAGAAACGAGCCAAATTACGTTCCAAAGCATCTAAACTGATATCCAAGTTTTATTTCAGCAATTCAGCTTCTCTAAGTCAAATATTGAAGATTTCATGCAAGGCTATTTCTCCTTTTTTAGGAAAATAGTTATTGAAGTACTTAATTGTAAACTGTCTACTTAAGGGATGACTATTTTGTAAAATAGAGACTAGGGTTTCCTATGATATAAAAAGAATGAGAGAAGAGAAGGGGGCAGCCAGCCAAGAGGAGAAAAACGCCCCCCTCCTCTAAGAAACCCGAAATCATGCATTCTTTCTTCTTTTTTATTAGTTTTTCAACAAACATGCAAGGCTAAACACTTTTTCTTGGTTGCAAGGACATGGAAACCTTCAGATTTCAAGAACTGTGAGATTTATTTTACCTTTTCTTTTCAGTTTATATGATGAATATGTTTGTTCTCCTATGCTTATTTTTCCTATGATTGTTTATTTTAATTGCTAGAGCGGACTCTAAGTTATTATTGTAGACAATCTATTGCTAAGTTTGATATCAAAACCAGAGTTGTGGTATATGAACTTGTGAAGCAACTGAGTTTAATAATTGTGGTGGATCTACGTTATTAATCTTAAGGAGAACATTCAATCAAATCAAACATAAATTGCGGACAATTATGTTTTCTTGATTAATCAACTTATCTAGTTATTAAGGCTGCCATTGAATTAAATTACTAGTGCGGATACTGTGGTTGTTTGATGGTTAGGGTTAGTTATACGGCAGATCCGTTAACTAACCAATGTTAAGAAGAGATAAATATTTAGAATACAAATTAATGTTTCTTTTCCATGATCAGTTCTGATTTCTGTAGGTGGATGTGTGCTTGCAACCAAGGTTTGTTCTCTTGATAATTTTCTGATTTTATTAAATTTTGTTTGGTAGTTTTTTGTTTTCTTTTGCTTTAGCCTAGATAACGTCCACCCCCCCCCAAATTGCATATTATCTAGCATAAAAATCTAACTTGAATCTTCCTCGTGGGATCGACCCCTTGCTTGCTCTATATTATCTTGTGTGTTGTGTTTGAAGCTAGGGTAATTAATTTGTGCGACCGCGGCATCGCAACACTTAGTCCACAAGGTCCCCAGTGGAGTCGCCATTATGTCACACGTGTGTGGCGTCACGGCGAAAACATCTACCCTCAAAATTTTATATTATCTAAAAATGTGGCAAATGTGGGGAAACAAGAAATTCTTGTCTTTTATATGTGGAAAAATGGAATGGGAGTCGCCACCTAATATTTTGGTCACTAGGAACCCTAACTGGTCTCAGAGATTGGATACGGGGACTGCTTGCATAAAGGGAAGGTATTAGCACCCCAAATACGTCCTACCTAAGGTAGGCTGCATTGTTTTATTGTCTGATAAAATCTAAGGTCTTGTCGTGTTTTCTAGTTGTTGGTCCGTCTATGGTTTAAGAAAAGTTCTCCTCGGTAAGAAGGTCCTTGTCTTATCGGGTAAAACCTAACCGTTCTAACATCAATAAAAGAATTTAATATCCAGAATACGTCTTACGTATAAGGTCGTAAACCCAGATATTAAAAGAAAAGAAAATAATTTTTTAAATTTTTTTTTGAAATATTGGTCAATTCTCGTGACTTTAATAAATTGGTTATTAAAGCCAAAATGCATGCTAAAACCCCTTTTTATGAAGATACAATATGATTTTTTTATTTTTTTTTAGAGAGACTTGGTCGTATGCATGAAAATAAAAACATTTTTTGTTTCAATGTTTTAACAAAAATTGGATATTTTAATACCAGATTTATATTTTTACAGTGTAAAAATACAAACCAATATTATGCCAAATTGATAAACAATATATGGGAAAATCACAAATTTTTTTGAAATTTTTGCAATTTTTTTTTTAATATTTTGATTTTTGATTTTTGATTTTTTTTGGGTCGGGTCCAACTCGGCCCATGTGGCTGGGCTGGAGCCAGCAGGCCTGACCGGGTCACTGGCCCAAACCAGTGACCCGGCTGGGCAAGAAATCACGCATGCAATCTCCTTTTTGTTCAAGTGAATTATTCACTTGAACAGTAAACAATAACAATGAAAACAAAACCGCATGTTGTAATCAAAATGCAAAGTGAGAGAAGCTTACCTAGTAACTGAGACCAATGGAAATGACGGTGCTAAAACTTTGGCTCACGGTCAGTAGTAACTGGTTCTGAGGAAGACGAAGACGATAGCAGCACTGGTTTGGTCTCTGTTATATATATATATATATATATATATATATTGCTTCCTTCTGTTGATGCTCTTTAGAGACAGTGAAAAAATGATGACGATGAATACGTGGTGTGCTATTTCTTCTGTATTTTCTTGTTTTCGACTGCGTTCTTCTCCCCTATCCTCTTTCTTTTTTTCCTCTGTTCTGCTCTCGTCTTTCCTCCTCTGTTCTGCTCTCCTCTCTCTGTCGTCCCCTCACTGTCTCGTTGTCTTCCCTCTCTGTTTTCTCTCTCTCGTTTTTTCATCAGGTCTCCTCTGTTCTTCCATCTCTCTGTTTTTTGCTTTCTGTGTATTTTTAAATCTTTTTCCCTCCCTCTGTTTTCCTTATGCTTTCTCCATTTCTCCACCCGGGTCCCCCTTTTCTGCTCGGTCTCTCCTCTGGCTTTTATAGCCAGAGAATGCATGCGTTATTGCATGAATTTAGTAACGACCGACGTGCATTAGCTGTGAAACGCTCCACATAACTGAAGCAATCTGTGGCTTTTGTTGCTGAATCAATTCCTTTGTCTGTTGAAACAGCTCTTGAAGAAGAGAATGAATAGTGCCTCTGAAACGACACCGTTTTCCTATTCAAAATGTATATTTTCGATTTGGTCATTGGAGTTTTGTATTGTTTTTGTAATCAAGCCCCTCGGATAAATTGTAATTGGATCCCTTGATTTTAGCGCCTTTTCCGGTTTGGTCCTTGGTTTGGATTGTTTCAATTAAGTCCCAAATTGGCCATCAAATTTATAGTAACTTTGCAAGAGATAATGAGTTTGTGATAGTACATACATGTGTTCTGAACCACGTGGAAAATTGTTCATCTTGTAATTGAAAGATTTAGGATTCGGTCAGCTGTGATTTATTGGACAGTAAATATTGTCGATGTTGCCTATAAGGTTGTTCCAAATTATATTTGTTTATGATATTACAATATATAAATAGTACATTCTTAACAAAGTTTAATTAGTAGTATATATACTTACTGAATAAAAGGTCTCAGCTCATCACAGTTAAATAGAACATAATTGTGTGCTTGTCTGAATTCTATTTCAGACAAATATCTTCCCCTTACGACAATTTTAGGTGTGGGTCGTCCAGGATTGGAGAATATTGACAAGTTCCCACTAGAAGGCACTTCACACCATCATCATGTCGTGAAACGCGATTGATTCTTGTTCTCAAATGATGTTCGAGAGATAAATGTTGAGATCTCCTTAACAATATAAGCCTCACATATCGAAGCCTCAACATGTGCCTTATTCTTAACATTTTTCTTAAGATTGAACAAGTACCTGTATTGAATTAATCAAATATTTTGAATTAAGAAAAACAAAGAAAATACTTTTATATATGAATTACATTGCAACTGTAATATCTAACCATTTGAATGGATACATCCAGCTACTGGACCGGTCCTCCAACTTTTATCTCGAATGGTAAATGTATGGGGAGATGCTCCATTTAGTCAAAAAATAATGGAGGGAATATCATCTCAAGTTTGCATAGTATCTCGACGATATTTGTTCCAAGCCTCTCAATGTGATCAACATTCAACTTGCTGGAGCATATATCTCTAAAGAAATGACTGACTCCGTGAGTGCATCCCATATCCTTTTTGGCAACAAATAACGATAAGCTAATGGAATGAGTGTTTGCATAAACACGTGGCAGTCATGATTCTTCATTCTATACAATCTACATTCCTCCATATTAACCAACCTTGATATGTTTTAGGCATGTCCATCAGGAAAACACAGACTATTAAGTCATTTGTAGACTAGTAGTTATGCATTTTTCTTTAACATCAAGCTTGCTCTTGGTTTTGCGACCCGTAACCCATCACCAACCAACTCCATATTTTTACAGTTACAAAACATATCCAATCTAGCCTTGATCTTGTACTTTGTCTTCCCTTTCACATCCATGACGGTGTTAAAAATGTTCTTAAACACGTTTTTTTCTATGTGCATGATGTCAAGGTTATAGCGGAGGAGATTGGTCTTCCAATAAGGAAGCTCCTAAAATATACTTCACTTTACCCAATTGTGGGTTAAACCAAAACCAGGAAACTTCTGGTTACCTGATTGGAGACCAAACACAATGTCACCGTACTCTGATACAACATCATGCAATTCTTCACCAAAAAGGTTATGTTGTGCATTCTACATTCCATGCAATCTACATTCCTCCAAATTAACCACCTTTGATATGTTCGAGGCATGTCCATCGGGAAAACACAGACTCTTAAGCCATTGATAAACTAGTAGTTGTGCATTCTTCTCTAAGGC
>Ga0307517_10014579_pt1 | contig 10543 bp, 6 predicted proteins | sample 23_EM_MG_FD_194515 | JGI IMG/M metagenome (GOLD analysis project Ga0307517, IMG submission 194515) | Populus trichocarpa ectomycorrhiza microbial communities from riparian zone in the Pacific Northwest, United States - 23_EM | ecosystem: Host-associated > Plants > Roots > Unclassified | place...
ATCAAGGTTTCATGGATTCTTTTTTTTATTAAGAATGGATTTATTGGTGCAGAGAGGGCATAGATGAATCGTAAAACTCAGTCTATTTCTTAGAGCAAATTTTCTTGAGGATTTAAACAGATAAAGAGTGGGTTTTTGCCAGTCACGGGATTCATGTAGCTCTCAGGAGATGATGACATGCTTACATATACAATCCATGAAGATATTTAAAATTAATCCTAATTTTTTTTCCTTCACTCGAGTAAGCATCTAAGATATTAAAAGAGACAACAAGTCACTTGTTGAGTGGGTCAGCAGGAGATTTTCTTATCCATCTACTGATCTCGGCGATGATGTTAGAATTTAACCTCAAAGATAGTTTTTATGATTTTTTTTTATTTTTTAAATCCCAATTTTGATAACCATGTAAAGGGATTTATTTTGTTAAACTAATATTTACAATTTGCAAATTAAACTAATGGAAGATTCAAAGGGTTTATTATTCAAGTTATTAAATCTAAATGAACTCATAAACCGATTTAAGACTTAGATTACATATTGGATAGTTTAAACCGGATTAATTAAAATAATATTATTTAAAAAAAATAAAAAAATTCAAGGGTTACAAGTCATCCAAGTACTTTAAAAACAGGCTCTAAGAGCATCTCCAATGGAAGATGCTATTTTAAAAAGGCAAATTAATAAAATAGCATTTTAAATAGTATAAATATAGCTTTTTTTAGCATGCATGTTCCAATGGAAAAAAACTATTTGAAAAGCCAATTCTATTAGAATAGAATAAATAAGTGTTTTATTTTTTTTAATGATTTTAATGTTATTTTTTTTCCACATGACTAGATTTAATTGGTTTATTTTTTTGTTGGCCCCACTTTGTTAGTTTTGGCTCTTTTGAGAGATATGTAGGAATAGCTTTTGTGGGAAAGAAAAGGCATTTTAGCTTTTTATTTGGCTTTCCCCTTGGAGTATGAAAAACAAGCAAAGAAAAACCAAAATATTAGTTTTTTATTTTTGGCTATCCATTTAGTTTCTCCATTGGAGATGCTCTAACAAGTTCATAAATTAACCCGATGGATTAAACCGGATTTAATAACATTGGCATACCAATGATGCTACTGCCATGGCGTCAGCAAATTACATATAAAAAGAAAAAGGTGCCCTGACTTTCCCTTATAGACCTTCTCCTAGTCTAATATAAAACCTCAACTAATCATGATTACATTACTACTAATCTCGTTCTCTCTCCCTCTCTCCACTGTTCATCATGATTCTTAATTAATTTTTCTTCCCCAACAAAAACACAACAAATCCGCAACCAATCATAAAGGGCCCCTTCAAATAATAATAGAAACACAAAGGGTCCCACGATTTTTTAACCCTTTTCTTTTATTTTCCCTCAATTTTTATTCACAATCTCTTTCTCATGCAGCTTTGTTATGAGAGCTGGGCATCAGTTCTCTACCAACACTGATTTTTCATGGCATAAAGCATGAATCTTTGGTAACTTCTGTACAAGTTACACGTCTGTGTCCATCAAGATCTGATTTTTATGCCTTAATTCACCAGCTTGAGCCCCTCATATAGATTATAAAGGTATTCTTTTGATCACAAGGGTTTTGGTAATGCTCAAGAAATGTTACTTTTTCGTGTACAATTTGTGCTCTTTGGAAATATTGCCTTGATCAGTCGTTCTCTGTTTCTGGATTCATGCTTTGGTGTTCTTGTGGGCTGCTGTGTGAAATTCTTTGAAATTATGATATAACAAGTGGGTGGTATTTTTGGGTTGATATTGTTTTGCTGGGTTGGTTTTATGGTTCTGTTCTTAGGCAATTTGAGGCTAGATATATTAGATTGCTGAGGAAGCTGAGAAGCAAAGAGTAACTGTGGATCTTGTGTTGTTTTGATTTCCAGAAGTGAATGCGACTCCCGTTCTTCTTGGTCACATGATGCTTGTATGATTAGGTTCCTGTTGTTCTGTCTTGAATTTAGAGTGATCAGTTTTGTTTTACTTCATCAATGGTGTTTTATGAGATTATAAGCAATTGACGTTCTTGTTTTTTTTTATGTTGAATTTACAGAGATCAAAGATTTTAAATTTTAATTCTTCTGGCTTTATTAGCAACCAAATGTATAGTGAAAATGATAGTCATCATATAAAAGCTATCAACAGAATTCCACCTTTTGTTTTATTGATGTCAATCAGGGAAATAGTCTTAGATAGAATGGCTTTGACGAATAGTCAAGATTTTTTTTTTCTTTGTTTGGATATGATAAAATTGGTATCACCTTATTATGAAAAAAAAATTACAAAAAAATAATAGTAGTAGTAAATTGACCAAGTACCTTCTGTTCTCAAGAGGCAAGGTCTTACTTGTGTCAAAGCCATAGTAAATTCAAGCAAATGACTTTTTTGCATATTTTTAAAATATTTGTTGAAAGGCTCATCTTTCTTTTATTGTAGGGTTAGATGACATAAATACTGTTTATTTACCAATAATTAGCTTGCTGATTGTTCTCTGCTCATTCAGCAACCTTTGAAATTATATATCCTGTTGTTCCCATGGAAAATCCCTGTATTCAAGTAAGCAGCAAGCTACAGTGTGTCCAGCACTGTAGAAGGGAATTTTCTTAGATGGGTTGAGTTTTGAGATTGCTTTCCATTGTGTTTAATGATGCCACTTCTTAGACCCCATGGGATAACTTGAGTGCACAGTCGTGGTGCCTAGGATAGGAGCTCTTGTGGCAAGTGGAAACAGAGTGCGTAAAATGCCGCGACCAACCGAGTGTAGAACTTCTTAAGATTTATTGGGAGGGAAAGCATTTCATTGATTTGGGTACGAGCATCATGGCAGTGCTGCACCTTGTAGATTTACTGACCTTGTTGATTGTGTGCGTGTGGAGTTTGCTGTCAGGCTTGGCTGGTTGATTAGGCTCACACATGATAATTAATTATCAATCAAATATTGATGTGGGTGCTTCCTTAGGGGCCAGCTGTTTATAATTTTTGTATTTATATGCATGTTTGATGGTCTGATGCCCGTTCATCCTTGGCATTTACATGTCTACATGATAAGAGATTTGTATATATTCAGTGTTTTCTGGATCAACCTTTGTCTGTTCGTGAAATGAAGAACACAAGTCTTGATGTGTGAAATCCTGTTTACATTTCATGAAAAATCTCTTTGTTATGCCTTATGTAAAGCAGGTCAATGGAAACGTCATCTGTAAGATGTCTTATCAACAGTATTTCTCGATTCATGCATCTCGTTTCATGTCAGACAAAGAAGTATATGCCTATTCAAAAGGATTACGAGATCATGGTTATAATGTTAAAGCATTTGAAACCAGTGCTTGATGAAGTTGATGATTACAACATATCTTCAGATGAAATCCTATGTAGAGAGTGTGAAGAACTCGATGTTGCCGTTAATGAGGCTCGAGAATTTATGGAGAAGTGGTGTCCACAGATGAGCAGGATTTGCAGTGTGAGTATTTCTTAACAGCTTGATTGTGTTTAGCGGGATCAGATATACAATGTGTAATGCTTTTGAATGGAGTTCAAAATATTGTATTCTTTATCACTATGTGGTGGTTTTTCCATCAGGAAGCTCATAAATTTTGTTGAAAGAATAATACAAAAATAGTCTTCTGTTAGTAGATGTACTGTCAGTCTGAAATTTTCTTTCTAACCCATGCCAAAGAAACCAACATAAATGAATTCTATTAGATCATGTGAGGATTGCAAGTTGAAAGAATAAATGCAACCTGAAACTGTTTGGGGATCTCTAATTTTCCTTTGTTTTTCCCTTCCTTTTTCCTTGGCAATTTAATGTAGCTGTTTAGGATTTTCGAACACATGATCTCTGGTTTGGGATGGCTGGAGATGGTTGAGATTCAAACTCTTAATTTGCACATGGATTTTTCTCTGTATAGGTTCAGCAAAGTGAAGCCCTATTGAAGAAAATCCAGAGCTCTGCCCTGGAGATTTGTCAAGTATTATGTAGATTATTGCAGGGTTCTCCAACCACTTCTAGTTTAACTATTGTTCAGGTGAGAAAGTTTGAAAATTTGTTTCTTCCATTCTGTTTTCTTTGTAACTTAACAGTTCCCAGTGACTGACCTTTTTAATTCATTCTTTTATATTTTTTAAAACTTTATCTCTTTTTTTGATGTTGTTTAATCTAGATTGAAGCTCTAGTTGTTTAGATGCAAATATCCAGTGTGAGACTGACTTCTGGTAAAATGTTTCCAGCACTGTATGCAGGAACTTCAAGGTTTGAAGCATGAAACAATAACAGAGATTATAGAAGAGGCTCTGAGAGGTCTAAAAGATGATGTTGTTCCTTGCACTGATCATCTTATGAAACTTATCGAGACACTTAGTTTAACATCAAATCAGGAACTCCTGAAAGAAAGTGTGGCGGTGGAAAAGGAGAGGACAAATGTTCATATCAATAAAGCAGAAGGGTACTTGTATCAAATTGACCAAATTGTGGATCTCATCACTCAGATACGTAGTTGGTTGCTTAAAGTTGAGCACCGTGATCCAAAGAGTGGTGCCCCAATCCCTCCATACTTTCGTTGTCCGTTATCATTAGAGCTCATGCTAGATCCTGTGATCGTGGCTTCTGGTCAAACTTATGATAGGGTGTCCATCCAAAAGTGGCTTGATCATGGGCTGACCTTTTGCCCTAGGACCCGTCAAACACTCTCTCATACAAATCTTATTCCCAATTACACTGTCAAAGCCATGATAGCAAATTGGTGTGAGGAAAACAATGTAAGAGTTTCAAGCCACTCTGACTGTAATAATCATGTCTTAGCCTCATCACATCATGATTTATTGCACTTGGATAGTTTTCGTAACCGTTGCTCTTTGCACAGAAGCAATTCTACGTCAAGATCATCTGTTGAAGTTGGAAATGGATTTGAGAAACAGGTGATTGGTGTTTCATCCAGGTTAAGTGGTGAAGAATTTAACCGTTATAATGTCACGGGGACTGAAAGCTTTGAACATCCATCCCAGGGACATTCATATATACATAGCAGGAGTGAATCGACCTCAAGTGCCATTTCCAGTATTGAATATGTGCCTCCAGTATCAGATGAGATGTTGAAGCTATCAACCAAGCATGACAATGTGAATGACTTGTCAGGAGAGGTAACATCTGAATGCCCTGCTGCTTCTCCTTCAAATAACATAAAGGGATCGTCTCCCTGCTCATCAGGAATGCAATTTCACAGTCCTAAAACACAAGTAGATATGGCCAGCAATGGAAGCCATAACTATAGCAGAACAAACTCCCTTCAGTTTTCTGACTCAGGATCTCATGATCTAACTAAGACTTCTCAAGTCAAGAAGTTGGTTGAAGGGCTGAAAAGCCTATCAAATGAAGTACAGACTAAAGCTGCTGAAGAACTACGGCTTCTAGCAAAGCATGACATGGAGAATCGCATCATTATAGGCCATTCTGGTGCTATCAGACCATTACTTTCACTGCTGTCCTCAGAAGTGAAGCTAACCCAGGAGCACGCTGTCACAGCCTTGTTGAACCTCTCAATCAATGAAGATAATAAAGCCATTATTGCAGAAGCAGGAGCAATAGAACCAATTATTCATGTTTTAAGATCAGGAAATAATGGTGCCAAAGAGAATTCTGCAGCCGCTCTATTTAGCCTCTCTGTTTTAGAAGAATACAAAGCCAAAATAGGCCGTTCTGGTGCAGTCAAAGCCTTGGTGGATCTTCTTAGCTCTGGGACTTTAAGAGGAAAAAAGGATGCAGCCACTACCTTGTTTAACCTTTCGATCTTTCATGAAAACAAGGCTCGTATAGTTCAAGCTGGAGCTGTGAAGTATCTTGTTGAGTTGATGGATCCTGTCACTGGGATGGTTGACAAGGCAGTCGCTCTTCTTGCAAACTTGTCAACAATTGGGGAAGGGCGCTTGGCCATTGCAAAAGCAGGAGGCATTCCATTGCTGGTTGAGGTTGTTGAATCAGGATCTCAAAGAGGAAAGGAGAATGCTGCCTCCATACTGATGCAACTGTGCCTTAGTAGTCCCAAGTTTTGTACCCTTGTTTTGCAAGAAGGGGCTGTTCCTCCACTTGTTGCGTTGTCCCAATCAGGCACCCCAAGAGCGAAGGAAAAGGTATGCAGCTAATCTCATCTTTTCCTTCTTGTTTGTACTCTGCACCTTGGTGCCTTTTGCCCGTAAGGAAACGAAGCATGACGGGATGATTATGGTCATGTTCCCTTGTGGTAAAATCACATGTGCTCCCTTCCTTTATATTATGTAGGATATTCTGTTATTTTGATCTAGAAAGGACGTCATTGCTTTTATTTCAACTATAGGGTAATGAAGACCAAGAAGTTTTTGGGTATTTAATGGTGATGATGGATAGATGTGTTAGATGATGTATGTGTTTGCATGTGTTATGTAGGCACAGCAACTTCTCAGTCACTTCCGTAGTCAGAGAGAAGCATCCGCGGGAAAGGGTAGATCATAGAGACAAATTTTGTTAGATTTTATATATATATCTTGATTTTGTAATTGATTAAGTTATTCATAATGTACATATCTTGTATATATGTTATTAACTCATGCAGTCTGCTATATAATGGAAACAGAGGATATTGAGGCCCCATTTGATTGACAGAAAAATATCTGATTTTTGATGGATTAACTAATTTGTTATCGTGCAAGTAGTTGACTAGGAGGCACTGCATCAGTATCTGGTGCATGCATTCTTGATGCATGTGGATATTGAAATATGAAAAACAGCTGGAAAACGACGTCCATCTGCGATTTGGTGTTGGCTGCAGATTAGCAGAAATATGCTTTGTTAATTCAGAAACAAAGGTGCTGCTCCTTGGTGCTGGTAAGTAATAACCTGTTGGAGGCTGTCTTCTCCATGTGACTGCTTTCTGGCTGTTGTTGATTTCTTGTGCACACCTTTTGCTCTCTTCCCATTTTTCTCTACCTCCAAAACAGAGAAATTGATATTGATGAGAGCCCTTGAAAGATACTCTCATTTCTCAGAAAATTATCAGAGAACATGGGAGAGAAAAATGGAATCCCTTTCAAGCAGTACAAAATGGGGCCACTGCTCTCACCAGTTGTATGGAGCCCTCGCAGGGCTGCAAGACTTGTTTCAAAACACACCAAATTTGGCATCACAACAACAAGAACAATTTTCTCGAGGAATATTGGCATCCATGATTGGTTTTCCAAGCGATCAAAATCCCTTTTTTAAAATAATTTTTTGGTCGAGGACAGTGGTATGGTGTGTTTGTATTTTTTAGAATTTTTTAAATAATTTTTTTTATGATATTAAATTATTTTGATACGTTAATATTAAAAGTAATTTTTAAAAAATAAAAAAATATTTTTTAAATATTTTTTTTTAATAAAAGAACATACTTAAAAGTAGAAGGAAAAAAAAAGCTGGATGGGCCCAAACTCCATCTTCAAGGTTTTACTTTTCGCGTACGATAATACCTCTCACCAAACTCCAAATAGTGCACTGTTCATCAATCATGACCTCTTATTTTCCCTCTCCCTCTCGTTTTTCCTTGGTATGCTTGGTGATTATGTAAATGGATTAAATTTTATTCTTGTAAAATCTTAAGGATGTAGAAAAGAGGAACTTTTTAAGAGTGTTAAATTTATTTATTTTTATTATTATTATTAATGTGGGATGTTCGGACCAGTTTATGCGTACCTTGACTAATCCTCATTAGTTTTTAAATTAACGATCAGGTAAGTCTACAGTAGCCATCGATATTAACAATCACAGGGTTTAAATCTGAGACTACAGGAGAAACAAATCTTTTGGTTCTAAATGTTTACCACCAAGCCATCTACTAGAAGACTACAGGAGAAACAAATCTTTTGGTTCTAAATGTTTACCACCAAGCCATCTACTAGATGGTTACGTGTTAAATTTATCCTTAAAATAGCTAAAAATAATGTTGAGTTTTACTCTCTAAATTTAACCCTCGATTCTTTAAATTTATTCTCATAATCTCTCTTACTTTTTATCTCTGAAATACACACTAAAATAATTTTTTATTTTCCTTCAATTCACTACTAATATTTAAAATATTTATCACTCTTTCCCCAACAATATCAAATGTATCTAAAAACTAATTTTTACACCCTTAAAAATTAATTTTGTAATAGTTCACTCTTATTATTTAACCTCGCCTCGAACACAATATGGCTGGCATGAAGATAATGGAAAGTAAAAAGTAATTAAGTGAATAATTATTGACCTTGAATTGATGCTCTTGGGATGACAACATGATGTTTGGTATGAGTTTAAAATGTGATTAGTAATTATAATATTTTTTAATGATATAAAAATAATTTTTTTAAGGAAGTTTGGTTTATTCCTAAGCTTGAAGGGTAAATTGTGGGTGGAAAGAGAAAATAAAAAAATAGCAATTATTATTGAGTGTTAAATCAATACTTTTTAATAATTTTATTGTATTGATATTAAAAATAAAAAAAAATATTTTTAATTAAAAAAACAACTTATATTAACAACACCAGTCATGAAGTTACCGAATCTAATGTATTAAGGCTGGTTGCACGCTCGTATTTGTTCCCTCGATGGAATCTTTAACCAAACAAGTTAGGCAAAGATGCGCCATCAAGTTATTTTCAACTTTATTGTCCAGTTTTCTCTTTCGACCTGCCTTGACGCCCACATGTTTACATGTTTGCAGGAAGGAAGGTGGGAAATCGCACCTAACCTAATGTTTTTGTTTTTTTTTTTTTTAATGATTATTAATATGGATATTTGGGTCAGCTTGTACATACCTCGACTAATCCTATAAACCATGAAGTTAACGATCATGTAAATTTCTAGGTGACCATTATATTAGCAACCACAAGGCTACTTGAGATCATAAGAGAGCAAACATCTTGGTCTTAAACTTTTATTTTTTGACCACCTACTATATGGTAACACTTAACTAAATTTAAGTGGACGCATGGAGTATTTAAAAATCTTGAATATTTTATTTTAAATTTAATTTTTTAGATTGTTTTGATGGAATATATTTAAAATAAATTTTAAAAAATAAAAAAAAATATTTTAATATATTTTTAAATAAAAAAAACCATTAATACTATCTCAAACCTACACCGAAAAGCTATCAAGGTTAGACTTTCAAGCAGTAATTATCATCAGACCAGCTAGCTAGCCAGAACTCGGTGGTTTAATAAGAGCGTTAGGGTTTATATTATCCCTGTAACATTTTATGTTTTCTTCGTGAAATCCACCGTCATCATCAGACTTTCCTGATAGAATACTGATTTGGAAAAGAAACATGGGGCGGGGCCAGAGGTGGCATAGAACCAGTTGTCTGTCTGATGGAGCCGAGCAGATGATGAACTCTTGGTTGGCCCCTACCAGCAGCACCAGAGCATTTTAATTTCCTCAGTCTGCTCACCAATTCAGTAGACCACTCTTGTGATGTCAGCTCGGGACCTTCACAGTCACAATTGTTTCTAATCTAATTAATTATTGAGATCATTTACTCGGCAGAACTTATAAAAACCAATGAAGGAAGATGATACAATTTCTAGAAGAAAGGATTAGACAGAAATCACAATAATTTTATTTTAATAATTTATACTCAAGATAGGAATCACAATAATTTAAATAAATAGGATTTAAATCATGTTCATAAAAAAAAATTATGATAATGATGATGATTTAGATAAAAAATAACATAAAATTCAAAAAATTAAAATTAAATTCCAAAATTAACTACAAAATACAACATCTTTTTAATTCTAATTTGAAGACCTTTCTTATCTCGTCGGTCATAGCAAGTCAACCAGTTATAAAACTTGATCTATAGAATTTTCTAGAAAAAAATGATTCCTGTTCAAGATAAGAATCTAGAATTATATACATATATATTAGATTATGAACAGGATTCAAATATAATAAATAAAAAACCGATTTATCAAAACCTCAAGCATCAATCATTCAATCCCATTGTTACCCATTTCTGTCCTGTAATCAACAATATGAAATTAGCTTGGGTTGAAGAAAGGCTGGTCACGGGGTAGCTTTCCTTGATTCAAGCAAGGAGAATGCCGACTTGTGATCAGGCCACGTGATTTTAGATATACTTCTTCTTCTTTTTCCAAACAATCGACCATTTTTTTCTTCGGTGATGATGAACAGCTAAATTATGAAAAGGACTGGAAGTTGAATCACCTTGATGATAAAACTGACGATACTGTTAATAATAGCAATCGCAGGGTCCAAATGCTTCGTAGATTTTACATCATGTGATGGGATAGCTATCAGACATGATGGTGACAGCAACAATTGAACAGGTCAAGATTTGAATTAATACACAAGTAATCAAAGTGTTTTTATTTTTCTATTTTACCGATTGATATTTTTAACCAAATAAAAAAAATTAATTTCCTTTTTTAATATTATATTAATTTTTTTATTCTCTTTTTATTAAACCATCTCGATCTTATAACCTAAATCATAAATTTTACAGGTTCATCCAA
>Ga0307517_10014581_pt1 | contig 10543 bp, 6 predicted proteins | sample 23_EM_MG_FD_194515 | JGI IMG/M metagenome (GOLD analysis project Ga0307517, IMG submission 194515) | Populus trichocarpa ectomycorrhiza microbial communities from riparian zone in the Pacific Northwest, United States - 23_EM | ecosystem: Host-associated > Plants > Roots > Unclassified | place...
TGAATTTATATCGTTTTTATTATCCAAGTCGTGGGTTTAATAGGTTGACTTTGATTTTTTTTTCTTTTCATCTTTTGTAATTTTTTTAATCTAATCCTTTAATATGGGGCTGGTTGGAAATTGAACTTTATATTTTTTTTTCTATTTAATTTTTATGAGGTTATTTTAATCTCATGACTCAATTTGCAGGGTTTGGCAGGTTGACCTAGATTAACTATGTTTTTTTTTTGTTCTTTTTTTATGGAATATTTTTTTAAAAAAATTGGACTTCATATCTTTATCTTTTTTATTTGCTTTATATGTTGTTATTCTAATCTTTTGACCAAGGTCGCAAGTTAGCAGGTTAACCCAAGTTAACTCGATTAATTTTTTTTGGGTCCTTTTCAATTGAATAATTTCTTCTTTTTTTTAAAAAAAAAAAATTCACCCCCTAACAACTCAATATCTTCTTCTTATTTTCATTTTTATATTTCAATAATAGGTTGTTTGGAAATTAAACTTTGTAAAAAAAAAATTAATTTTTTTTAGAGCTTTTATGATCTCATGAATTTAGTTTTTTTTTTTAATTTCAACATTTGATCTTCTAGAAATTGAGATTTGTAATCTCTTTATTTGTTTTTTTATGAAGTTATCTCGGTCTCATGACTTATATTGTGGGTTTAACAAGTTAGTCCAGGTTGACTATAATTTTTTTTGTTATTTTTTAATTGATTTTTGTTATTTCATCCTTTAATATTAGAATGATTGAAAATTGAGTTTTGTAATTTGTTTTGATTTGTTTTTCAAGGGGTTATCTCGATCTCATGACTTGTGTTACGTGTTTTGCAGGTTAACCCGAGTTTATTCATGTAGGTTTTTTTAATTTATATTTTTTTATTCTATTCTTCAATTATGGGTTGATTAATAATTAACTTTCATAATTTATTTTGATTTGTTTTTACTAGAGCTATCCTAGTCTCATGACTCAGGTCATAAATTTAACAAGTTAAATCCGGTCAATTCAATAAATCATCATCTTAATATCTGAAAAAAAATTATCTAATATGTTATCGTATCAATATTTAAAACACATATTTAATATACATTATATTTCATATTCATGATTATTTAAAAAAAAAAACATATCAGCAAACTTTGAATATATTCTTTTTTTACTTTTTAAAAGATTGAATGACCCGCAGCGCAAGCGCACACCGGTTGATAACAAAAGCTTGGAGAGGAAGATGAAAACGAGGCAATGAATCAAATGGAATAGAATCATGTTGTCAGTTCAAGTGTGGATCCCCTTGTAACTTTCATTAAACTCTTGCATAAAATTATTGCGGTAAAATATTATTTGTTTAAAATTTATTTATTTTAATTAAAATTATTTTTTATATATTTTTAAATTATCCTGCCAAAAACAAATTTTAAAAAATTAAAAAAATATTTTAATATATTTTTAAATAAAAAATACTATAAAAAAACAATCCATGTAAAGGTTATTCTTGGACCGTTGTATAGAATAAGCCCAACACATCATTAGTCAAAAAGAAAAACTGAGAATCATCTAGTAGATGATTTAGTGATAAAAGTTTGGAATTAAAATGTTTGTTCCCACTATAGTCTCAAGTTCGAATCTTGTGGTTGCTAATATGATGGTCACTGGAAGCCTACATAGTTGTTAACTTCAGAGCCCGTGAGATTAATCACGGTGCGCCCAAACTGGTCTGGATACTCACGTTAATAAAATAAAATAAAACAAAGGCCCTCGCATCCATTTATATTTTTCAATTTATTGGTTCCAAGAAATAATTAAAAAAAAACATATATGAGTTTATTCATGTACATTATCATTTTAAATTTCAATCTAATTTTAAGAAGGTTTTTTTTTATAAAAAAACAATTCACGAGATTAAAATAATTAAATCATCCAGGAAAGGCATCGATTCATCCCTTCATAAATGGTGATAAAAGATACGATACCTTAGCAACATTAACAAGAAAGTATAAAGCCCTCCTCTTTTTTGGAGGGAAACTGACCCAGTGGTCATTTCCCGCGCCTTAAATAACCGCAAGGAGATGAAAGGAAAAACCATATAAACAATATAATACAATTAGAGGAATGAATCGTACCCCAAGCAGACTAAAATCCTTCCTCTTCAAAGCCCGCCATTTCCTTGGCCTAGCCACCACATCCGCCGCCGCGGCCGCATCCTCCTCCGCCACCGCAACATCCTCCACCACCGCAACCTCAACCGCCATGGAAGAACTCAAGACCCGTGTCTGCATTATCGGAAGCGGACCCGCTGGACACACGGCAGCAATCTATGCCTCACGAGCAGAGTTAAAACCAATCCTGTTTGAAGGATGGATGGCAAATGATATCGCCCCCGGAGGCCAGCTGACGACCACAACCGACGTGGAAAACTTTCCTGGTTTTCCAGAAGGAATAATGGGGGTTGAGCTGACTGAGAAGTTTCGAGCTCAATCCGCTCGTTTTGGGACCCAAATTCTTACTGAAACGGTTACAAAAGTTGATTTTTCGAGAACCCCGTTTGAGGTTTTCACTGATTCTAAACGCGTTGTTGCGGATTCGGTTATTGTTGCCACTGGGGCGGCGGCGAAGAAGCTGAATTTTGCAGGGTCGGAAAAGTTTTGGAATAAAGGGATTTCGGCTTGCGCGGTGTGTGATGGGGCTGCTCCTATTTTTAGGGAGAAGGCATTGGCTGTGATTGGAGGGGGAGACTCAGCAATGGAGGAAGCAAATTTCTTGACGAAGTATGGGACCAAGGTTTATATTATTCACAGGCGGGATACATTTAGGGCTTCTAAGATAATGCAAAGCAGGGCATTGTCGAATCCGAAGATTGAGGTTATTTGGAATTCTGCAGTGGAGGAGGCTTATGGAGAGAGGGTTTTAGGTGGGCTTAAAGTGAAGAATGTGGTTACTGGGGAGGTTTCGGATTTGAAGGTTAATGGGTTGTTTTTTGCTATTGGACACGAGCCTGCGACGAGGTTTATGGACGGGCAGTTGGAGTTGGATTCTGACGGGTATGTTGTGACTAAGCCGGGGACCACAAAGACCAGTGTTCGTGGGGTTTTTGCTGCTGGTGATGTTCAGGATAAGAAGTATAGACAAGCCATTACTGCTGCTGGCACTGGTTTGTTTCATTTACTTGACTTTTTATGTCCTATGATCAATTTTATTGTTTGGTTTTTAAGAGTCGTATCTCATGGTTTCTCTGTAATAACTCCAAACCTGAACCCATGACAGAGGTGTATAAAGGATGATTGTGATATGATTGATGCTGATGGATTGGTCTTTTTTTGATGTTGGGTGCCAAAACTTCTCTTATAATCCCCTCTTGACCTGAACCAAGTTGAAGAAAAAAATTTACTCCTACCTGCTTACCTGGTTCATCGATAAATTATTTTTGAGCTAACATCGAGGCCGAGACTGAGCGATCACTTGATGATGATGCAGGCTGCATGGCGGCGCTGGATGCAGAGCATTACCTGCAAGAGATTGGAGCTGAAGATGGCAAAACTGATTGACTATCTAAGATATGAAAAGGGTTCTCGAAATAACATTCTGCACTGATGTGGTGCAGACTTTGGTTGCATCATATAGTCAACACACGGCATTAGTACTATACTATATATCACTCCCATCATCACTGCGTTTCAAAATAAGATTTGCTGGACATATTCTATGTTCCCATCTTTTCTTCCATCTTCTGTGATTAATTCTTCTTAATTGGAAGAGTAAATCAGAAACTTTACTGCTAATTAGTTTGGATAATTGAAACGAAGCTGATCAAAGCTTCTAAATAGACGCTCTGGTTTTAGGCCTTTTGTTTTCCCATTATGAATCGAAGGAAGGACGAGCTAAGAAATCATACTCCACTCCATGCCGATGGGAGTTAAGCAGGTGGCAAAAGATGCGGTAAATGCGTGAAGTATCAAGAAAGTTCTTGTCTGGTAATGTATTGATGTCCTTTTGCCATGTCGTCAGCAATCATCATTAAAAAATCATTAAATTGTTACTTTTTTTTATTTATTTTGGAAAGCACGCAAGTCGGCATACCAAACAATGGATGAGCATATTCTTGTTTAGATTCGCTATATTATTTACACATTTAGGTCTTCAAAAATCTTGGATTGGATTGAGTATTTATTTGCTATGAGATGGGGCCAAAGCTATGTTTAGTCCCTGTAGATTCAACAGTGCTCCATTTCAACCCCTGTAGTCTAAACTTCCTAGTGTTGCTAGCTTTTTAGATTTGAAAGTTCTAATTTAGGCACCCATTGAGTGTTTGTTTCATCCTGTTTTTTATTAAAATTTAATTATTTTTATTTTAAGTTAATTTTTTTAATGTTTTTAAATTATTTTGATATGGTGATATAATAAATATATTTTTTTAAAAAATAATTCTTATCACACTTTCAAACATCATTTTAATCCTAGCTAACATGTATGCACAGAATTCAATGTTATATTTGGTTAGTTTTTCAAGATAAAAAAAAAACAAATATAGAAAAAATATAAAGGCTATAAAATAAATATATTTTTGAGTTATTTTTTAAATAAATTTTTATATTTTTAACTAGTAAATACAAGTACACGTCCTTTTTATCATGTTATTTTTATCTTTTATATACCAAGATAATATTCAAAACCTACTTAATTGAGATAGCCTTTTTTGTCTCACCTTTCTCATTCCAAGTTCTTGTACAGTTGTACCTGTATAATCAACATCACACTAAAAATTAAAACTCAAAAAATTATTATAATATATGGTTGGTTTGTTGCTAGCGGATAGGAGTATTATTCAAAAATCTTTGAAAAATACATGATTAACCATTTAAACCAAAGGATATTATTTTACAGGGCTAAAACATGAATCAATTAACGAATTTACTTCATTTGTATCTAGCGTTATATATTCTTGTCTGAAAGATGGTTTCAGACAAGCCGTCTTAGCTCAGCTGGTAGAGCGCATGGCTTTTAACCATGTGGTCGTGGGTTCGATTCCCACAGACGGCGAGGCAATATCTTTCGATTATACGCCTCTGCAGAATTACCCCATTCTGTTTTTTTTTTTCTTTTTAAATGTATTCAGATGCTCTTAGTGTACGTTCGAGAGTTGCCCTCTACAGTCCGCCGGGGGGGACTTCCCAGCCCTTTCCTTGTATAAAATAATTATTTCTTTACTTCTTTTCTTTTTTTTCGAGAGGGCCTAATTTTTTTCTTTTTCCCAACCCCTCCCTGCGTCATCCAAAGCCAATATTGATTTTTTTTTAAGGGGGACCTACTATCTTTTAATTTGGCCCCACTTGATTTTTTCAAGGGGGGGGCTGCAAGGAATTTTTTCCCAGTCCTTTCCTTGTATATAAAATAATTAAATCTGTCTACAGTAAATGTAAAAGCAGAAGCAAACCAAACACATCTCCCAAATATGGGAAAAAAACATTATGTTATGTTTTGTCCAAACATATTTTTATCGAATACTCTTGTATCCGACTTTTTTTCAATCAAGCAACTGGGGCAGTAAATATTGACCAATTAACTAGCACAGCCTTCATTTTCCTTTGTGCGAAAGGCCAGGTATGGTCTAGCTTTTCTGCTATTCTCCTTGTGACCTAGCTAAGTGATTCTGTATATTTTAGTGTAACTGACCTCTTTGCAAGGTGATCCATGGACCAGCTTTCCATAATTAGTGACCACAGTGCTAACAAATCTAACCAAACACCCATAGAAGCATTGATACACAAGTACAGAGTATTTGGACAAAGCCTTGACTAATCTCCTGAGTAACACCATGTGATTAGCCTGATAGCAGTCAATGAGTGAAGTTACAATACAAACAACAGACACTTGAAACGGATCTAAATCTGATTAAGATATGCTCTTTTTCTGAAATACAGTTAACAACATGGATTAAATTATTTGAACAATGCTGGTGAAGATCACAGGCTGGAACAGAGAAACCAAGTCTTGGTGTGATGCAAGCAATTGGCATACCATGCAACAGACAGAGATTTAAACAAGTCTTGGTGTCCCATCCACTATCCACCACCCCCTCCAAAAAATAAAAAAAAATTCACAATTGAAAGAGATACCCACCAGAGTCACATGGATCCGGCAACATGAACAGGCTTTGTTTATTTTCTAGGTACTAGTTCGTCCACATGGACTTCCCCTTGTTTGTCCCCTCAAGTCCTTAACACTAGCCAACAAGTCAACAACTACCCTTGATTTTTGTACTTCCCACATGTCTTTTGCTGGAGATTTACTTCTGATTTTCATTATAAGATAAAGTCTTGTCATATCAATTAATCAAATATGGGATGATAGTATTCAATTTGAGGGTGCTATCTCTGACACGTCTTTGCTAGATCTATTGTATTTCATGTGGCTCTTGATAAGCTGCCCGGCTGCAATAGCAGACATCAGGGACAGCTCCCCTGCCAAAACAGAACCAGCAATGATGGTGGACAAGAGTCTTGAGTTTGATCCTGGGGAGTCCTTGCGAGCACCCTTCACTCCAAGTAGGTTCAAGCAAGCTGACTGAGATGCTAGTTGGGTGCCACCTCCAACTGTGCCCACCTGAACCAAATAGTCGATACCTTATTAGAAAAAAGGAGTTGGAACTTTGTTCTTGATGCCAGAGCTCAAATTAAATAGATTTTTTTAATGCATAACCATTTTAGTACTTTTCAACAGACCTGTTAAACAAAGTGCTAAACCAATAAATTGGAAATAAATATTTTAGGCTTCTATAGTACAAATCTTTACCTCAATTGAAGGCATGGTGACTGATATGTGAAGGTCCTTGCCACCATTAACAGCTTCCATCATGGTAATGCAGTGAGAGCTCTCAACATTCTGAGCAGGATCCTGCCCTGTGGCTATGTAGACTGCAGTAACAATATTGCTGGCATGGGCATTAAACCCACCAAGAGCACCAGCCATAGCTGAACCGGTAAGGTTTTTGAGCATGTTAAGCTCCACCAGGGTGGCTACGTTGGTCTTCAATACCTTCCGAACCACCTCTTCCTTTATGATTGCCTCACATACAACTGACTTTCCACGCCCTTCAATCCAATTTACAGCTGCTGGTTTCTTATCAGAACAGAAGTTGCCTGAAAAATTCAAAACACAGATTGAAAATAATGAATCATTGACTATCACCTGAGAGTGAATCCAAAAATGGCAACTAAGCAGCAGGGAATTTTACCAGAGATGCCAATGATCTCCATGTCAGGAAAATCAGTTTGGAGATAATCAAGGACATTTTGGACTCCTTTGGAGACCATGTTCATTCCCATAGCATCACCTGTGCTGCAACTAAACCTCATGTACAAATTCTTTCCTGCTATTGTACATTTAATGTTTTGTAGCCTTCCAAATCTGCTTGACCTGCATATCATCTACCACATTAAACAACTATGCTCGTGTGAAGTAAATAATCCAACACTAATTTTCATTTTGGAATGTAAACGTATTCCTAATAGTAACAAGAGTTTTAGACAACAGAACTTCTTGTAGTAGATAAATATAGAATAGGCAGATCATGATTAACTAATGCAAAATAATAATGGAGAAAATTAGAACCCATCAACACCAATAAGATTTCATCCACCAACAACAAAATATTTCCAAAAGAACAAGAAAATTTCTACCAGGAGGAAAAATACAGAGACATACTTAAAAAAAAAAAAACAAAACCAAACCAAACCAAATAAAATAGAAAAATTAAGGAAGTATCCATATGGTACCAACTTTCTAGCTCATTGGATGAAATTAATCTTTTTAACCTAGGGGATGGACAATTTTCAATTTCAAGAAATCAAGAAATCAATCATTTCAAGGCAAAGAAGACTAAAAAGACAAGGATTAAATTTGTAAAAGGAAGATTAAATATATATCTAACCAAAAAAATATTTATTTTCTTCAAAAAATTGGGGAAAAAATCAAGAATTAGGAGAAAAACAAGAACCTGTTGAAAACAACACAAAGGGTGTCGAAATTTGCAGGATCCTCGGTAAAGAACTTCAACTCAGCAGCCCTTTTAGCAGTCCCAAACCTGACAACAGGAGCTCTAGTCATGCCATCTCTAAGCAAAACAGAACTAGCCCCACCTGATGCATAAATAGCCTTGCACCCTCTATTTGTAGAGGCCACCAAGCACCCCTCAGTAGTAGCCATTGGGACCGTATACTCCTTCCCGTCAAGCAACAAAGGCCCTGCAACCCCCACAGGAATCTGCACATACCCAACAGGCATCTCACAACACTGCCCCAATATTGACTCATAATCAAACCCCTCCAGTGGCAGTCCTTCCAAAGACCTCCCTGTCATTCTCTGAAGCGCTTCACGACGAATAACAGCTGCCCTTTTGCAATCTGCAAGCTTTGATTCGAGAGAATACGAAGGAATGTCCCCAGATACTACTCCTTTGATAACCTCCTCGTCATCACTGCCTAACAATGGTGTTTGAAACATTGTGCTAACGGCTCTCGCACTCGGAACCGGAGCAAGAGTGCAAGCAAGTGATGCAGCAGGAATTTTTGCAGGACCTGAACATATTTCTGCAGCACAAAGCCCACCTTTTTTCTCCATCATATGATCTTCCTCTACGTCCCAAGAATCCTGTGACCCTCGAGAGATAAGAGATTGAGCGATGCCAATCCCAAAGAAACCAAGAAGATAAACAACCGAAGCAGACAAACAAACTATCCCAGCGATTTCAGGGAAAGTAAGGATATGAAGGGGAGTGGAGTTGCGGATCTTTTCACGCCAACGGTGAAGGAGGAAGTAGGCTACGGAGAAAAACAGCCCGAAGAACAAACCGTTCGTAAGGTAAAGTGGTAATGGCAGAGCATCCGACGCCTTTAAAGACGTCGGAGTTGGTAAATTATGATGATCATTGTGATGGTGACGCTGACGATGGTATTGTTTCAGGGTTTCGCCGGCAGCTTTGTCCATGTGGACGTCGGATTTGGGTTGAAGCCGGCGAACCTCGTGCGTTGAAAGTCCGATTCAAAGGGCGAAGATAGTGATAAAAAAACATATATTAGAAATGTTAGAGAGAGAGAGAGACAGAGAGGAGGAGAGGCGGAGCGGAGAGATAGGACGGTTTTGGAGGTGGGCGCGCGCTGTATCGCAGCTCACATGCACGGCATGTTTTTGTATCATGCTGTTTTTAAAAATTAGAATATCAACTTGGTAACTATCACGTCTTGTAGTTGTAGCCCATAATTTGTTTTTTCCTTGTTCTAGGTCAATTGTGTTTTCGAGTTAATTTTCACATTAAATTAATTGTTTTCTAATAATATTGAAAGCATTGATTTAAAAACCGACTGTATAGGATTATCCATGACATGAAAAGTCGTGTTTTGAAAGTATGGTTACGGTTATTTTTTAAAGTATTTTTTATATTAAAATATATTTTTTCATTTTAAAAAAATTATTTTTAAGATCAGCGAATCAAAACGATTTAAAATATAAAAAAAAAATTAATTTTTTTAGGAAAGCGGGTTGACCCGTGTTTTCAAACGTGCTCCTTGAGTATTGACCAAGTTGAGTTTCAACTAAAAACAAATAAAGAAGAATTGATCTGATATAATTCAATAAAAAATCTAAATTTTTGTTCTAAATTAAACTCGAGAAGAGATTTAAAAATTATGATAAAAAAAAATCTAACCTTATATTGACTCGGTGTATTTAATAAAATATATTTTTAAAAAAAATATAATTCAAGATCCATGAATATATTAATACATGTAAGGGAGATTGCTAATAAGATGATAAATTGTGGAAGGATATATCACCTATTTAGTTATAATGGGAAATACTAGAATTTTTCTCTTTTTTCTTAGGTTAATGTTGAGGATTTTATACTATCCTTCATAAAATTTGGCAGGATTCTACGATCATCCCTCACCTCAAGAATTTTAGAAATTACCCTTTCAAACACTCTAAATTTAAAGAATATATTTAAATAATCATTTTATAGAATGATAAATTCAATTATATAACTATTATAGGACCTACATGTGTATTTGCGTGGGTCTGACTTATCCAATGCCATATTAGCATTAAAAATGATAAAAAAAAATTAAAAAAAGATAATGGGAATGAAAAAAGTTATAAAAATCAAACTAAAAAGTGAACTGCTTATGATATTCGCTCACCAGTTTAACCATAAGTTATTTTTTTCATAAAATCGGCATGTGTATTTTTTAAATTTTCCAATAATCATATAAAATTTTGATGTATTTTTTATAAGTGTCTTAGGTCAAACGGGGCTATAAGACCTGAAGAACTTGGATCTACGCCCTTGCCACTCCCAAGCAATTTGGTTTAGGCGCACCTTTCCAGCCCCAAGTTTTTTAGGTCTAAAAGGGTATGCCAGACCTAAATTAATAATAATAATAATAATAATAATAATAGATTTTAACATTTAAATCAAATCTATGTTTTTTTTATAGTAATAAAATTTATTTCAAATTTAATAATATTTATGATATTAATAATAATATTAAACTTGTTTGA
>Ga0307517_10014583_pt1 | contig 10542 bp, 14 predicted proteins | sample 23_EM_MG_FD_194515 | JGI IMG/M metagenome (GOLD analysis project Ga0307517, IMG submission 194515) | Populus trichocarpa ectomycorrhiza microbial communities from riparian zone in the Pacific Northwest, United States - 23_EM | ecosystem: Host-associated > Plants > Roots > Unclassified | place...
GTTCCCTTGCCAGTATTATGCAGAGAATACCCCCCGTCTTAATTAGTCCTGTGCTATACTGTACTATTCCGACTGATTGTTCATGTAACGGTCGGTCATGAACCGAACAATAGTAGTAAATGTAACGCGTAACGAGGCTCGAAAGAGTGAGTTTTTAGTCCAAAATCTCCAAAAAAGCGCCCGAGGCACCCGAAATGGACCCTTAATTTCCTATTTAGGGTGACGTGAAAACTTGTATATATGTAACGCGTAACATGGCATGAACAATCGGTCGGAATAGTACAGTACTGTAAATTTTTTTAAATGTCAAACCGATGTATCCCCCACCCATCCCAGACAAACTCGAGCACATTAACAGCAGGATTAGAGGAGCGTCTGAGCCTGAGGGCGTACGCTTTACGCCAGACTTCTGTGCGTCGGCGCCTAGGATGTTCGTTCAACAGTGGTATGACGTGCCTGCTTTCATAGCACTAAGTGATCAAGGACTCGCCGATAAGGAGTAGGCTGTAGATGTTGGAAATTCCATAGCATTGGTCGCAAGTTATCGGTATGTATGCTTGACTTGAATATTATGTACGTATATATTCCTTAGGTTTCTAATTATGATGGGCACTCGTTCGCCAACGAAGTTCCCGTTTGTTCCTCGTATTCGTTTATTTATTCAACCCTAATTTAGAATTTAAATAGTAGATAACACCACGGAACGTAGGATTTCACTCTTTACAGGGGATTTGAGGTTCTTGGTCACGAGCCGCGCCCAACCGTTTAGGGAGAGAATGACGCAATTCCATAAATAACCATCACTGCCATTTTCGGCTTTCTCGGATATTGCTCCTTTGCCAACATCTTCCATCAATGACATGACCTGAACTTTTACGACGTCCAGTTATGCTGCCAGAGCGAACATCCGTGCTTATTGTGGGTGCAGGTCCCACTGGGCTTGCAGCTGCCGCTTCCCTTTTCCATCATGGTTGCAAGGACATTGTCATCGTGGACGCCGTCGAACGAACACCCGATACTTCCCGAGCGATGGCGATTCACGCAGCCACTCTGGAGGTCCGAATTTTTCTAAATATGTTGTAGTCCACTCACTTTCTCGCTCAAGGCCCTTGAAACAATCGGTTGTGCCGACAAGCTCGTCGAACTCGGTATCAAAGGCGAAACCTTGAATGTCTGGAATCGAACAGCAAAGTTCTTCACTTTGGACGTTTCAGTGCTCGCCCAATATACGAAGTATCCCTACGTGCTCCTTTTGCCGCAAAACAAGACAGAGGACGTACTCGAGGAACATTTGAAGGGCCTTGGAATCGAAGTTCAACGCCCCTATAAGGCTATAGGGATCAAAGCAGATGCCGATGAACTGGGGAGCACTGAGGTGTTGTTTGAGTCAGGAGAAATCATCAAGGCTCAGTACGTTATTGGTGCAGACGGCGCTCGGTCATCTGTGAGCGCTCTTAGCTCGTCGTTCCTCTCCATATCCTCTCTAACGCCGTTTCATGCCTAGATCCGCCAGCTTTCCGGGATCGTGTTTGCCGACCCAGACGGTCTCCCCGTTGATGAGTCTCTTGCCCAAATTGTCCTCGTAGACATCACGCTTTCTAACAACAACCCGACTCTCCCGACAAATGACGTCATGGCCACTATACACGAAGGCTCCTTCTTCCTTCTCATCCCACTCCGAAAATGGACGACGGATAACTCCAACGCGGGGTCACCAGACGCAATATACCGTATTGGGTTCAATGTCCCTGCCGCTCTCGGACCTCCACCCCAAAAACCTTCACTGGAGTACCTCCAGGAGCACCTAAATACGCACGCACCGCTGGGTTTATCTTCGGACCCCACCGTCAACCCCGACCCCGTGCGTATCACCAAATCATTATGGGCAACTCGATTTAGGACGCATGCAGCCATCGCGGATAAATTCGTGTTCCGCCTACATGCCAGGGACGATACTTTGGGCGGATACGTCGCTCTTATTGGAGACGCTGCGCACATTCACTCTCCTGCTGGCGGGCAGGGCATGAATCTCGGCCTCAGGGATGCGATAGCATTTGGGCCAGCTCTTGCCGCACATATGAATCAGAAGATCCCGCTAGGTTCGTCGGATTCCAACCCACTCCAACTGTACGGACAGACTCGCAAAACGAGCGCGCTGTCCGTCATCCGTTTGACGAAGAGGATTATGGGGGCAGTCAGTACTTTGGGCACTACCCGTTTTGTGGACGTGCCGTATTGGATTCTCCGATTGCTGAGTGTTGTGCCTGCGGTAAAGCGAATGATTGCATGGCAGGTGAGCGGGTTGGGAAATCGATGAGAAAGTCCGACAGGTAGGAGAAATTGTATTCCCTTCCCCAAACCCTCGTTTACTAATTGTTTGGTGATTTCGGACGTTTGGCATTTCTTTTCATACGTACGAAATTGAAAGCGAGTTACACCCTACGTAATAGTCAATGAGTCCCGAACCTAAGAATATGAGAGGACATAAGCAAGACATAAGACGGAATGCAAGGCGTATAATGAACACTCAACAAGTAAGCTGAAGTTAAAAACAGCCGAACGATTTCTGTTCTTACCGGTCTATCCAAGTAATGGCAGAACGGTGTTCCTGTTGAGAAAAAAAGGTATTAGCAATTATTGAGCAGAAATATGCAGCCCAAACTTAGCAATAAGTCCGCGGCAGCCTTGGCCGTCCCTGCGACAACGACAGGTTGCAAAGTCTAAATACCGCTTCAATACGCAGAAGTTCGAAATACGAAGATGTAACTCACAAAATTTCCTATGCCATTTCGTTGCCATTTCGAGTTAGGAGTCAGGTAAAAGTCTTGATACATTGAGCAGTAGCCAAGTCGACCCATCGCACACGTCAGATAGCCGTCTTGGCAGGCAGTTAAACTGCTCCATGGACGAGCACCAAATCGATGACGGAATAGTTTGAGGAATGAGAAAGCGAAGAAGAATCCAAGGAAAAGGGTAAAACCCCGTCAATGTCAGATCGAGTTCACCCAAGGGATGCCTATATATAGCTCGGCAAGCTACGTTGAACGTTCTCCGGTGGACGCCAACGTGACATTAGATACTGAGAGGGCCAGTCGTAATAGGTGCGGCTTATGAGAGAGGCGTGAAAAAAGCGAGGGGTATCTCGAACTCGAAGAGAGGTGGCAGAAAGGAAGCAAAGTGGAAGCATTTTCGAGCCTTAAATAAAAACGGGGATAATTCAGGGTGGGCTCCTCCTTTTTCTCCTCGGGCAGAGGAATTGGGAGTTCTTAAGCTACGTATTCATGGGTACACATCAATTTAGTAACGTGAACTCATTTAGTATTACTGTCCTTATGCCCAGTCACTGCTGCACAATCTTTCGAAAGCGACATCCTCCACTGTTTCCCGGGCCCAAGGGCCTATCAGTGGATACAGTCCAGAAACACTGGTAGCTCTGTTCCGATTCCTCCATTCTACTCTCTTTATTTTTACATCGAGAAGAGTGCTGCATGTGCTTGAAATACTTTGTTTATTCATGTCGGTGGATCAATCCCACTTCCCTCGCTTTTCGCCTTTCATTGTGTACGCAGAGGTCTACATGTACCTTGACAATATGTGACAATCTGGGGACCTCCCATCATTAGATACGCCTATGTCCTAGGTGTATCCTCGCTCATCCACCCCCTGGTTCCTTCGTTTGGTATTTGTGTCGCTAGTCACGGCTTGTGTGTGTATCCGGATTCCAAGGAACTAGTCCTCACGCAGATAACATGTCTACTCCCAGGGTCATCACTGGTTAATCAATGATGAAAGTTCGGGGATCATGTCTCATTCTAGCTTCAAAACTCGCACAGGAGAATGTCTCGCATTTTGGTATCCCCCAGCGCTTTAGGTTTAGTAAGGTGCGGTAAATTGATGTCGGCTCTCTCTCGGTACCATTTACGGAAGCTCTATTTCTTTGCGCTTTGCCATGAACCTGATGTAGGACGGCATTAACCAGCTACGAGGTTTATCTGTCGTCCAGTAGCAGTGTATTAGATTCCATGCAGCGGAGTTTCTTGGTATTCTCCAGTGGGAGTTCTCCCTTTCCTATTTGATACCCTCCTTTTGTCATGTCTCCTTGATCTATTATCCGACATCATTCGTCTTCCCGAATGGACTCTGTTCCATACGGGTATACAAAAAGTGCCGTGGCACGAGCGTGCATGCGTGTGCAGGTTTTCACGGTCATGCACGGTCATGACACGGACACTCAATCTTCATGTGGGACAACTGCGAGTATATGTAAGACCTTGTCTGACATTGTCCGACTTTCTCCCTTTGACTGGGAGCTTCACCCATCAGAGCCGTCCATATACATGGGCAGCAAAGTCGATGACCGCAAATTTGGACGTCCCAAGTTATATCCATATTTATCCTGCATCACGGCTGGTGGTGAAAGAACCAAGGTATTCTCTCCCTCATGATCCTGCGTCACGGCTGGTGGCGGCAGAACCAAGGTATTCCCTCCTCCATCCTGCGTCACGGCCGGTGGTGGCAGGTCCAAGGTATTCCCTCCTTCATCCTGAGCGTACGAGGGAGGATTGACATCGGTAGAACTCCGGCCATCGCTTGTATCTCCAGCTTCAAGTTGTTGGACTGTCGTCGGTAGTGGTAGTTCCGGATGGTCAGGGGAAATTTTCCAAAAGGCGCACACAAAGGGTACACAGGCAAAGAGAAATAAAAATATGACGGTAATAGCTATAATCACTTTGTATCCCATTCTGTGGACTTGGGGAAGATGGATGTATTGACCCTCGAGACCTGAGACTTGCCTGAGACCAAGGTTGTGGCGCGGCAACTCCCGCACAACGACACTGATCCAATTGCGTTAGGAGTCTAAGTTAACCTTCCTTTCAAGCTGGTGTTATGCCACCGGTGTCCGGTCAACTCCCCCCTTGTAGCAAGTTGTAACAATTTTATTATCAGTAGCTAGCGAGGTCGCTATTTCTGTAGTTACCTGAGTTGCTTATGCAAAGTAGTTAGCTAATAAATAATTCCAATCCCAATTTACTATGTAAGGTAATGCAACATTCCATTCCATTGAACAAGGGCGCACCACCATGGGCTCCCCCACAAACTTTTGTAGTAATTAAGGAGGTGGACTCTTGGAGAAATTTGCACACCACCTTTATGATATTTTTTGCCTCCCCCGAGCCTCCTCCTCCTATTCTTATATGACTAATGACCTGTATTAAAAAATTGCAGGAGATAAATTTGGCAAGCCAATGGCCAAGAACACGCTTGAAACTCATTTACAGTACTAGTATGACTCCATTCGGGGGCAACTTGATTAATTTAAACCACCATCTGTATTTTTGTACGTTTCACAAATGCACCCAACACTTCTAATTTAGTTACAATGCTAAAAACACTGAACACTGTGGAATAGCTTCCATTCCCCGACCTCTGCGAGGCAAGGGAGAGGTATGTGTAAGTGCGCCACGCTTTCCCATGGCTACCATGATTGGCCACGAGTTTGTAATACTCGATTTCCTCCCTCCCCCAATAACCTAGTACCTTCAAATTTTCATAGTTATTATTAATCCCCAGAGAAACATAGTTATCAAGTGTTTGGGGGGGAAAGGGAAGTGGGATCCATAAGCTGAGAAATTTGAAGAAGTATTAGGGGCACCAAGTCATGCAATGTCGTCTGCCTGCTTCAGATAGATTCCCGTGCCAATCCCATCATCGGCGGGTTCGAAGAGCCCACCATTCCATCTCCACGCTCTCAACCCATCCCTCTAATTCCTTGATATGTGCACTATTCTCGGTACATGCTGAGCAAGCTTTTTTGTATAGTCAATCATGCTGGTCAGAGAGGCTTTTTGCCGCCTGGGGCCTTGACCGCCTCCTACCTGGTTATCCTTCTGATCAAACTACTTACTGCATCACTTGGTCATCTCTCTTCGCTTACAAAAATATGTCGTATAGGATCAATGAGTTAAAATACTGTGGCAATGAACAAGGAGAATGCTATTCGACTCGGAATTTCAATGGACCAATTCTTGCTTCTACCTACGGAAGCTCCACTTTTACCGCTCCTTGACAAATCCACCGCCAGAGGATAAGGGGTTTAGAGTATGTGTCATTATGGATATTATTGCGACTTCCGTATGTACACCAGAGAGGGGCCTTTCCTGCGTGATACACCTCCTATTCTCCTGGTGATGACTCTTCGGGCGACCGCACTCCCGGTTCGTGAAGCAAGATCTCAACACCACTTTGAGAGTACCCCCTTCTTGGTGTCGAGTGGTCGTGTTATTTTCATCCACATTATGCAATAAATCCTCTGATTCCTTTCCTCATTATCTGACGTACTCAAGTATTCTCTGGTCCTGCTGGATCGCTGCTCATCTGTTCCTTCCAACTCGGCGTCCCCGGGTCAACCTCGACAGTGTTGCGCCTTTTATTATTCTACCGAGGAACTTGAAATACAGAGCACAATCTACAGGACTTGATTATATTAATAAGCTGTATCCCATTTAATGATAATTAATCAAGCTCCTCCAGCGACAACTCGCGTTTGATCCCCATCTTCTTCAACACACCCTGATGTTCCTTTTGGACGCTTACGCCGCTCACCCCGTGCTAGGATTATTCGTTGAGGTACACCCTCTCGAAGCAGAATAAAACGAGCTCGGGCTCACCTTCTTCAAAACGTCATCAACCTTTTTGGCCGTATCCTTACCCGCAGACGAAGTTTGCTTCATGTAATCTTTCACCTGGGTACTAGCATGGGGAGTATTCCCCGAAAGCACCGACTTGTGCGCTTGCCCCTTCTACAAGGACAGTTTGTGAGAGCCTCGCAGGATGTATATACATTTACTTACTGCCCGGTTAACATCAGCGTCAACGAATGCCATGTTGCTATGATGGTTCAGGGTATCTTTAACTGCTTGATGAGCTCCACCAAGGCTCCTAAAGAACCGTCACTATAAGAGCCACTCTATATAGGTCCAAGAGTCAACTTACCCTGTTGTTGTGTGGCCACCCTTATGCAATGCCTTGGCGACTGTCTGAGCCTCGAGGATATGGTCTGAAAACATGGTACTGGTCATCAGTACGAGATAGAGATTGTTGGTCATATCACCTACCAGCATCTTTACCCTTCGGCGGGGTTTTATGAGTCTTCGTCTTGGAAATACCTCCTCCACTCTTAGTGAAGGTGTTACTCCGAAGAGCAGCTTTTCGATAGGTAGCACTGCTCTTCTTCAGGGATCCGGCGGTGAGTTTCTTAGATGGAGGGGTCTTTGCCCTGCTCTCGAGGATGACATCAAGCGGGGCAGCGAAGACTCCCTTGAAGATGGAGGTGACGGCGAGTACAGTGAAGATAGAAACAGAGGGCGACCAGCGCATTGTGAGGATGGAAATTTAAATAGAAGGGTGAGTATAAAGTGGGTTGAATGGGACCGGCCGAAGAAACGACATCCACTCTCGTCGAGCTTATATACGTGCCCTAACAGATGGTGACTGTTATGTAAAAATTGACCGAGAAGAATTAGTCTGTTTCATCTTGAGGTGCACAGCATGTCAAGTTTTTGTTGCTATGTAGAGTAACTTCATGTTCTGACGAGTCACAGCGCTCGCCGGCGAACTCGGACAGATAAAAAACGACTGCCACCCTAAAGGGAGGATGTTTTAGCCTCCCAACGAAGGTCACTATGAACATGCACAATGGCGCCATGTGCACCGGAATCCCAGTTGATACACGAATGTACTCTGCCGAATAAACATGACTATGACAGTTTTTTGACTTGACAGTTTTTCTCCTTGTCCATTTGATCAAGATGCGCTGCATGACTTTGGAAAATATAGTACATGTACAACCACATGATGGACAATTCGTATAATAGATATGTAACCATTACTCTTCCGCCGATTGCGCCTCCAACGCCGCGTGTTTCTAAAACATATCTCTTTATCAGTGACCATGGTGACAAGCATAAACAGCAATTTAATGACTACCTGTACGTGGATAGATGTCGGAATAATCCTGAGATTTTCAGGGGAATTAATCACATCTTTAAGTTCTTGCAGCGCTTCCGTGGGGAGTTGCCTGGAATAGATAATTTAAACCAGGAGATTTGGTATAGTGATGAGATGTTCGCACTCTACTGAGGTGATCTCTTGTTTTTTGAGTGAAACGATGACGGTAGCTGGGTCGAGAACGAAGTCTAAAGCGGGAGTTTAGTAAAAGATTCTGCGTATAGCGGAAAGACTCACCAACGCTATAACCATCAGGGATAGTACCTGTCTCCCTCACACTCGCAGGAACGGAAACCTCTTCAATGCCTTCACCATCCGTTGTAGCTTTGAACATAGCCGCTTGAGTCGCAGCGATCCTGAGATAGTCAGACGACATGAAAGTCTCCCGAGTGAGCGGTGTAGGCATCGATGAGGGTAATTTCACGAGGTGAATAAATCTAAGGGTTCGTTTAGAAGTGAGAGTCTGACGTAGTCGCTGGATCTTTAAGGCTTGTCGATGCTGTTCGAGCCCAGAGTGGCAACCTGTTGGTAGTAATCGGGAGGTGAGTACGGGTGTAGCGAGGTATCGACGTGTGGAACTCACTTGGTTAGGTTCAGATGATAGTAGGCGGATGATGTGCAATGATAGGGTGGAGGGTTTAAGACCTGTGTCGCTAAGAATACCAAGATTAGAATGAAGCTGTGGTGCCGGTGTCACGACGGCCCTAATGATGTTGATCTGACATCAATATAAACATCATGTCAAGGATTTTTGATGACATGACCACATAGACTAATATCAGCGAGAAAAGACTATGAAACAGCCGCGAAGTGCCCACTGCCATGGTATTGGAACAACAGGCACTGGGCTGTACACTGACCGGCCAAGCGATGTGCGAGCTAGGGTTTTCGTGGGCAGTTCGCCGTGCCAAGGGCTTTTCAACGAATTTTTGGAGGAAAAACTGAAACCCACTGGAATGGCAAAATTTCCAAAGATCGGGCTTACTTGACTTGGGGTGGCACATCACTAGTATAATCCTTGTCTCAACGTCTTGTTCGCATAGTCACCGCTTTTACTATGAGTGACCAGGAGTTTGAAACGTTTCGGGAGTTTGTAATACTCGATTTTCTCTCCTCCCTCAAAACCCTCATCCTTCAAAATTTTCTAGATCACTGTTAGGTCCTATTTAAATACAAATGTCAGTTTTTAGGAGGGGAGAGCTGCTTGAGCAAGAGCAGGAATTTATTTAGTGGTTGGCATTACTTTTGATGGCCCACTGTATGTTGACTGTATGCAGACGTTGGACTAGATCTAGTCCGATCATCGAGTAGACCTATTCTCACAAAAAATTTCAGAAGCATTTATTTCAATTCTCTGTGCAAAATTCGGGGATCAGAAAAATCTAGGTGCTCTGGGGGACCCTGGATTGGCCCTCAATGCGGCGACCTCGACTCCACCAACGAAACTGGCATACTGTGTAATGTTCTGACGTGATTTATCCAAGAAACGGCTCACAAACATGCCTTTTAAAAGTGAGTCACTCAACCTTCACGCGGCCAGAACCATACTTAATGTAAGTTCAAAATTTGTAGTGTTTGACGACATGGTTTGTATTCTCATAGCCGATGTGGCAGCGCCGCACAGACACTTTCGGAGTCCTCGAGTGGAGGTGGACAGACTTCTCACAACATCTCAAGACCGTTTCTTGCACCTGCTTAAGGAAGTTAAGCCGGTGGATAATGTACGAAGCAACATCTCAATTCAAAAAGAACTCCAAAATCTGCTTCAGTCTAACAAAAATAATGTCGCTTTGGTGGTACTTCAGGGACTTTTGGGGATGATATTCCTGTGGAACAGTTCGCGAGTTCTGTCACGAGCAAGAGAGGCACCCGCTGAATGGATCCGGTTTGTAGGAGCAGATGACGACGAGGTATTTATAGGATAGTTCCGTGAAGAGGTGGCATCAGTGAAGGAAGAGGGAACTCGTATTTTGGATTGAATCTCTTTCCTTGTCTTTTGCATAATATATTTAATTATGGCGTGAATGTCGGAATGGGTTACACCCAGAATAATATTCTTAGGGCAATGGAATGAGTGAGTGATCCTCACATACTGCACGATTAGAGCTTGTCTTGGTAGGATCGCCAATGAGGACGGAAATTGGGCGAACCCCAACCAGACTCGACGAGAAAATTCTGAAAAGAAGATCTACATCTGGGGCTGGGAACATTTGGGGGGTTAATTCGACTAAGAACGTAAAATTATGAGCAAATGACATTGAATGATCAAACCCCTTACCGATTCCATGTGTGTATTCTTGGCAGCTGAAATAGGGGTATTATAGTTGACGGAGTATAGAGCAAAGAGGCAGTCGAGGATGACATTTGGTCGCAGTTTTCCAGGTTGGCTGGGGAATGATGACAGCCCAAGGGGTGTGCAAGATATTTTTCAAGTATATGACGTTGGTTTATTTGTTTAAGAACAAGCTTTGCCCTCCCCCCCCCCCCCTCCTTCTTAATTAGGAAGGTATTACTATTTTAGAACATAATTAAACC
>Ga0307517_10014584_pt1 | contig 10542 bp, 8 predicted proteins | sample 23_EM_MG_FD_194515 | JGI IMG/M metagenome (GOLD analysis project Ga0307517, IMG submission 194515) | Populus trichocarpa ectomycorrhiza microbial communities from riparian zone in the Pacific Northwest, United States - 23_EM | ecosystem: Host-associated > Plants > Roots > Unclassified | place...
GACTGTGTGTTCAAACTTCCATGGCCAACTGGAAGGAAGACGATGAGTTCTTCTACTGCCACTAGTCAAGTACGGACTTGCAGGCCCTTTGAATTCTGGGGCCCACCACTTGGCCTAGTTGGGCTCCGGTTCTGTCTATTTTGTAGCTGATCCTTTTGTCACCACATACAAGTGCCAAACAGAGTCATTTCCTTATCCTTCTTTATTGAACGGTCGTTTAGAAAAGTTATCAATTTTTTTATTTTATTTTTTTGTGGTGGTCAAAATTTTTAAAAAAATTATAAGTAGTCACATGAAAATATTATTAAATATTTAAAAACCATAATTACAGTTGAAAGTCACAGTAAAACGGTAATTCCCAGTTCCCACGCTTCTCTTTGTTTTTCCACCATGACGTGCTATCTTCTCTACTGCTTTTGTAACTCATCATCATCATCAGTTTGTGATAAATTATCGACCTCATACTTGCTTTTATTGATTTCGAATGACCAAGTTAAATGCTTCCAGCAATTTCGTTAATTAAGTTTGTTTTTTTCATGATTGAATTTTTTAAAAAATAGCATTTGGTTACATTTTCTAAATTATTTTAAAAAAAACATGTTTTTTTGTGTTTTTTTATTAAAAAAACACAAAATCATTTCAAAACTGGCTAGTTGATAAATTTATTTATTTATAAATGTTTATCTTTCGTATTAGAGGCTTCTTTTGTCCATCCACCACTACTACTCTGCTCTGAAACGCCAGAATTAAAAGTCCATGATCCTTATGTCATCTTTATACTTTTCCCTTTTATATATTTTAGAGCACCAACTAAATATGACTTAAATAATTAAAGTTTGCTGTAAAGAACAACATCCGAACGTTATCTCATTGGTTTTATTTCTTTACGTGATTGTTTCTGCTTTTAAAATAAATTATAGAAACAAAATAATATTATTTATTACGTGTAGAACCTGTTACAATTTACGTTTCAAACGCAAATTATCTGTAAATAATATTAATCTACTTCTCTTATTAGTATTGTATTTGTGTAAAGTGAATTAATTCATTCTGTACTCTTCACTACAAGAAGTAAACCTAATTTTTTATCATCAGTCTCAAATTATTGATGGAGATAAAACGGAAACAAAAGGAAGAAGCATAATTGTTCTCTTGATAACTACTAAACCTATCTCTAATTTCAATCTCTTATTAGGATATTGCAACCGCTGATTTTATTACGGGACGAAGGATATATTTTTCTCCGATTCTCAAATGATCTCCAGGCAAAAAAACAAAAAATTCCAAATAGGTAACCCACCTACTTTACATTGATACCCAATTAAAATGGAAAGCATTAAAATAATAAAAGGTGAAGCCTGGTAGATGGGTGTCCCGAGTGGTACAGAACAGTCAACAGCCTGGTCCTTTTAGAGGTACTTCTCGAACAAATTGTCTTGAACTAGCTGATTAATATGTTTGATTTTAGATGTGTCCCTGATGCGTAACTTTCAAACAAATTGTCTTTAACTAGCGAATACGCATGAAATGAACAAATTAAAGCGAAGCAGGTGTAAGATTCTGAGAGAAATCTATGAATCTTGAATTGGCAGAATCGGTTTCTCAGTTATAAATTCTTATATAGATCCTGCTCATGAAGTTTCTTCTTCTAATTGAAATTAATGATAATTCAATCAGTGCTGCATTAGCAACTTGTAATGGTAACTCCTTGATCAAGATGGAAAAAGGAGAAGCTGCTAGCAGAATCTCTAGGTACATTTTTTTGTGTTTTTTTTGTTTTGATTCCAGGGGGTCTTTTTGTTGCTGCACGATGTGTTAGAGATTGAACCAATTCAAGAACAGATGAGCCTGGAGATTGCTAAACATTTTCTTGTAAATGAAAATCTCTAAATTACATGCATTAATTAATCCTTAATTCTTCAAATACCAAGATATCGCTGAATTGTCTAGAGAACTGGCATGTACCAGCACTCCATTTACGAACAACGAAATTTCTAGGAATGTGAACACAAATCCAACCTTTCCGTTTTTCGAATCTCTTCAATTCTTGTTGGCTTTCTTGCGGATTATCTAGTGAAGAATCAAGTGATGGAGGCTTTTGTTTCCATCATAAATCTAATCATAATGTTGACGCTCGTAGCTGCGAGGTAGGAGGCAAATGACTTCGCATTCAAGAAAATTTGTTTATAATTGTGTTTGCTTTTTGACCCCTTTGTCCCATTATTTAGCTGTTCTTAACACTTTTGCATGCGTAAGTCGGTATAGAACATTGACCCGTGATGCTTCTTTAACTGTGAGAGATCCGGATTTCATATTTTTCCAGCTCTTTGTACAAATTAATGGCAAAAAATGAAGCATCCCATGATATATACTCTGTGTGTGTGTGTGTTCACGTTAAAGAAGGTTGTTGTTTACATTATTTGCTCACAAATTATCTCTACGGAAGTGATTTGATCAAAAAATAAATCTAGGGAACTGAGAAAAATGAGCCTTCCTTCGTATAGAGACGTCGACAACATCCAATCTCTTTGACTCATTCGTACTTTTTCAGCGTGTAAAGGAAGGATGGGAAATTAAGATATAGGTTTTGTTTTAGCATGAGCAATAGTATATAGCAGCCTGTTACGGTGCTATCTAGGAACCATACAGAACCCAGGGAGGTTTATTCATGCTTAAAAACGCAAACAAGAGACACATTGCCCAAAGATTTTGCAGCTACTTAGTTAATTTCTATGCTCTTTGTCTTTGGGATCTAGCTAATTAGTTAAAACAGTATTATATATACAAATAAAAAAATAACTATGTAAAAATCTCATATAAACTAAAAAGGAAACTGCATTTTTAATATTTAATTTATTAATTAATTCTTGTCGAATCTAAATATCACCATTTTTAAGGTAGATGATTTGTTTGTTTGTAAATAATATTTTATTCAAAAAATCCTTATTTTGATTCCTGATTTTAAGAATAGGTGAGCGGACACTCTTCTAACTTGGCTACCAATAACAATAAAATATGACAACTAAGGTAATGAAGTTTATTAGCAATTTAGTGTGTTTTTTTTTTTTTTGGGCAGGGTGAAATCATTTTTTCAAAAAATTTTAATTTTTTTAAAAAACTAACTTATTTTTAAATTTTTTAAATTGTTTTGATGCATTAATATAAAAATATTATTTTAATATATTTCTAAGAATTTTACAGTGCAGGAGTAACTACTGGTGTCACTGTTCTCTATCACAACAGTTCTGTCCATATACATGATTTGGAATTGCAATTTCTGGTAATTATCAAAAGAGGAAAGAAACTCATTGAATAGTCCTCGTTTGCTTCTTCATTACCTTTAAAGGGCAGTAAATTCCAATCACTGTAATGAACCCAAGAATGATCTGTCTTTATTAAATTGATCGTTGATTACCGATATCAGTATGCTGACATGGCAGGCCTGTGCCCGCATCACCACGTTAAGGTTGATAATATGAAAAAAGAATACAAATTAGCACACTTAATATCAGTATTTACACACTCACGCTAGCAAATAACACAGTCAGGCACGTGGGGCAGAAGCACAGCAAAAACTACAGTCAAGGACCACGCGTTACTTTCAGTGACGACCAGGAACCATTGTTTTAATACTTGTACCGACCCGCTGGGTAAACTTAAAGACTCGGTTGATTTAAGGTTTAAATCTGTTCAAGTTTAATAAAAAATAAAAGAAAAAACTTGGTTAATCTGTTTAAAAACTCGGGTTGAACTAGTAACTTGATCAATCTAGATCTGACCCGAACAAAACTTGTTTGTCAATCATTTGGTTTTTTATCAAAATAATATTGTTTTTATTTAAAAAATAATAATTACCCTGAGTCGGCCCTCTCAAACTATAACTCGGGTTTTATCCTGCTTGGGTTTTAAAATTACAGAGATATCTAGTCCATGTCCGAATTGATGCTTGCAAATTAATGCCGGCATTTTTTTAGGGAGACCTTTGACAGATGTTTGATGCACATGTATATTTTTTATAGAGAGATAAGAGAGAACTGAGGGAGGTTCAACTGTTAATTGTTGAGGCCAGAGCCATAAATTCCAAGTCCTTATTCTATACACAAGTACCATTGGCTTTCCTTTACCTGAAATCTCTCTTGCAGTTATCGATTGTCTTATCATAATAGAACACAAGGTTGGTTTTTAACTTGAGCATTATTGCTTGCCGGGTTTATTGTATTGTCATGATCATGATCCACTGCTATATCATGCATTTTGCAGGTTATAGGAACTTGGCTTGTGAGGACTTGAAAACTTTTGCTGTCACCCCGATAAGCTTAACTGGATCAGAAAAGGTTCAAAGTTAGGGTGATATTCAGTTACATCTCAAGGTTTTGATATCATGTCTGCGGAAGGTGCTCTGCAGCCAGTTGGTCTGAGAAAGCCGAAGATACCACTCTCTGTTTTTTTTAGAGATGCAAGGTATAATTTCATTTAGTCCCATGCAGTTTTTTAGCTGTGCTGCATGTGCAAATGCTGTAGCTTTAATGTGCGATATACTGGTTTTTATTCTGCTTTGGAAGACCGGTTTGTTAATTAGAATGATGTTAATCTTTTAAAGTTTAAAGCAGGCAAAGAATTTTTATTCCCCCGTTCATATGTTAAGAGGGAACTTAAGGTGGTATGACTGGTAAAGAGAAAAAAATTTCATGCTTCTATGAGCTAATTAATGTTGGTTCCAATTTCAGACGTGTTTTCAAAAAAGATGAACTTGGTTCGGAGATCATAAGGATTGCATTGCCTGCAGCAATGGCTTTAGCTGCTGATCCTGTTGCCTCCCTGATTGACACAGCCTTCATTGGCCGTCTAGGTTTGTTCTCATGTCCTATAATTATTCATTCAGCTAACTACAGACCTCTATTGCGAAACTGCTGCATTTTGACAACAACCAATATTCTTGCTGTATAGCATTTAAGAACTTCATATACAAAGTTGAAAGATCGTGGAAATTTAAGATCTATACTATTGCATGGATTTCTCATGTGATTAAGATTTTGACACACTGGAACGTCAGAGAACTTTCTCGATGTATCAGTTAACAGCATTTAGCATATCCCCCTTCAGTTGTTCAATATAAAAAAAAAAAAAAAGGAAAGGAAAGGAAAAACAAATTAATTACAGTGGTAGTTGTGTTGAATAATATCCTACTGATCATGTTCAAATTGTCAATCAGCTCTACTCCATGAGCTATATATCTTGTTGCTGAATGCGACACACCAACAAGTGGACTAGATCTGATACCGAAGCTGATTTTCATTTTTATTTTGCACAGGTCCAGTGGAAATAGCTGCTGTAGGAGTTGCTATTGCCATATTCAATCAAGCCTCAAAAGTCACCATATTTCCATTGGTTAGTATAACGACTTCTTTTGTAGCTGAGGAAGAAACTCTTCAAAGAAATCGCGAAGTTGAAGCAGAAAAGGCTGGGGACTTGAATAAAGATGCGGAAAGTGGTAAAGCAAAAGAGTCGGTGCCTGATGATGAAATGCTCGAGAACTTGGAAAAAGGTTCAGACACAAACAATGAAAAGAACATTGAAAAGAAAGATTCAGTGCCGGGGGATGGTACACGAACTCTCTCTCTCTTTGATCATTTTCCATTGCCCATGTTATAGCATCACCCCCTAGAACGTGTCAAAAACTCAGAATTCTAAAATTTGCTAAAAAAGACAGCATGAATACGATTATCATATCACCACAGCATAAATAGTGTAGCTGTTTTTCTCATCAGATTGTAAGGCAACCACAAGCAAGTCTACTACTCTTACTGATACCAAAAGTGTAGAGCCCAAACGAAATAAAGAGAGGCTACATATCCCCTCAGCGTCGACAGCATTAATTGTTGGTGGAATTCTTGGTCTAGTGCAAACTATATTCCTCGTGTTTGGGGCAAAACCTCTCCTGAATATTATGGGTGTGAAATCTGTAAGTGCCTTCAGTTTCAATCTCATTCTCCTCAGTAGTGTTATTTTTGTTACGCTGCATCTACTGATTCCCGCTGCCTTGACTCAATAGAGAACTGACTGCTGTCTTTTTTATGGATAGGATTCGGCGATGTTAACCCCTGCAAGGAAGTACTTGACATTGAGAGCACTAGGTTCTCCTGCAGTTCTTTTGTCACTGGCAATGCAAGGGGTCTTTCGAGGCTTTAAAGACACAAGAACCCCTTTATATGCCACTGGTGAGAGGCATTTCCATTTTAGTTTCAGCATTAATTCTCTTTTTGCAAAAGCGATGTCTTAATGCTCAGCAGATTTCATTCTAACCAGCGTGAAATCAAACATATTAGACATGCATGAGAAATAATGTGATAAATCGATCACCATTCCATTTATGGAGATAAAAATCCAACTTGGAACCTGAAGTTTTGGGACTCAACTAACTCTTCCCTTTTGTTCTTTCTGTGCACCGCAGTCATAGGAGATTTAACAAATATCGTCTTAGACCCGATATTTATCTTCGTCTTCAAGTGGGGTGTCAGTGGTGCAGCCATTGCTCACGTCCTTTCTCAGTAAGTATTATGATCTCGAAACTCTGCAGCTAATATAAATGTTCAGTTTTGCAACTACTAGTTGAAACTTGAAAGGATTGTTATTTAATAAAAAACATTTTCCTTGTGATTATTTTAGGTACTTGATTTCAGTAATTCTCTTGTGGAAGTTGATGAGGAAAGTTAATCTTTTACCCCCAAGTGTTAAAGATTTGCAATTTAGTCGGTTCCTCAAAAATGGTGAGGGGGCTAAGTACTCTTGCTCTGATCACTGTTTTGTTTTAATTTTTTTCCTTCTTGTAATTGGCTGTAGTTAAATTATAATTGATTTTCTACTTCGATCCAAGAGTTTCTTACACGCGATCAATGCATTTTACTTGCTTCATTTCTGTGCTGGGAGGCAGGCTTTCTGCTGTTAGCTCGAGTTGTAGCAGCAACAATCTGCGTGACCTTGGCAGCATCAAGGGCAACTCGATTGGGTTCAACAACTATGGCTGCATTCCAAATTTGCTTACAAGTTTGGTTGACATCCTCCCTTCTTGCTGATGGCTTGGCAGTTGCCGGACAGGTAAAGAAACAAACATGCTTTATGTGATTATTAGTGTTCAGTTTTAGGCCCTATCGATGCATTTCCTGGAGATATTCACCATGCGGTAAAAATACCTTAAGGACGAGGCTGGTTGGAGCTGCAATCATACTTTACCAGTCCAAATATGAAGTAGAATAACCAACTGAAATCGAAACATGTCACATTTTTTTAACCCTTTAAAATTGCTCAACCTTCCTTCTCGTAGTCTGCTTTCGGAAAGTATCCACTGTTTAATTTCCAAATCTTCATTCAGACTACTCATTAGTATGTGTTTTTCTTCAACTTTTATAGGCAATTATTGCTTGTGCATTTGCTGAAAAGAACTACCAGAAGGCAACAACTGCTGCGACCCGGGTGTTGCAGGTACGTCAATAACATTTGTATCGATACATCCTCCGTGTTTTGGTTTTCCTTTTCCTCTAAACCAACCGCAGCCTTAAATTGTGACTGGTTTTGTTGTACAGATGAGTTTTATTCTTGGTCTTGGGCTAGCTGTGTTTGTTGGACTTGGTCTGCACTTCGGTGGTGTAATTTTTTCAAAAGATCCTGATGTTCTTCATATTATAGCCATCGGCATCCCGGTAATTCCCATCTACAAATCCATAACTAGAATGTTCTTTCTATTTCCTTTTTCAGCTTAATTAGACTGACTTTTGCTTTATCGACCCCTCAGTTTGTTGCTGCTACACAACCCATCAACTCGATAGCTTTTGTCTTTGATGGTGTAAACTTCGGAGCATCTGATTTTGCTTACTCTTCGTATTCCATGGTAAGTTTGTTGGCCATTGTTCATTTGTGAGTTCAATCTTTATAAATCCTACTCTAAATGAAATTCACTTGTTTAATTTCTTTGCTCTTCAGGTTCTGGTGGCCATGGCAAGCATTCCAGCCATTTTTGTTCTCTCTAAAACTGGTGGATTTGTTGGGATTTGGGTTGCTTTAACCATCTTTATGGGGCTACGCACATTTGCTGGTGTATGGAGGTAATACTCCTTGTTCTTTTCTTATCTTCAGGCAATTTCCCTTGTCAATAGCATGTGATATTCCACTTCTTATGCTTCATTGCCATGACAAATCCTTACAAGGACTAGGTTTATATGAACTAAAACTGTTTTACTGGTTGTCGGCAGTCCGCCAGATAATTTCTTAGACCCAAACCTGCAAAACCTGCTCGACTCTCATGCTTTATGATACTTGGAAAAAATAAAAATATCTAAGAAAAAATGTTAAAGAAGTCTTTATCATGGTAGTTGCTCGATTATTTGAAGCTCCAAGTTGATTGACATGGAATTCCCACTAACGTTGCAGGATGGGAACTGGAACTGGACCTTGGCGCTTTCTCAGAGGGCGATTGTTGACCTAGGACATGTAAACCTCGGGAACATGTGTGTAATAGCGGCATATTTTTGTCCTTGTACACCTTTTTCTTCTTAGACTACTAGATATGTATGGCATATGGCTCCTCCCTGCGATTCATCCCGTCACATGTTTGTATCGTTCGTGTAAGGACCTGCCTCGCTGGATTAGGGCCATGGCTCACTATTTATTGATAAATGAGATGAACTTGGGTCATTGAAAAACATAAATGGATGGATTTGGAATGATATACAAGATTAAAGGGATGATTTAACAATAACGATTCGTGATAATATGAGATGTTAAAGGAGAGACTAATTCATGTCTGGTATGATAGATCATACGAAAATAATCGATCTTTGTATCTTGTTTAGCTCTAAAAACGAGATGAAATAAAATATTTATTTTATCCTTGTATGTTATTGTTGTGTCTTTTGTATTTGGGACGTTGTTTTTTCTTTTCATCAATGGTTATAATCCCAATAAAAAAAAAATATTTATTTTTAAGATTTTGTTTGTAAGTATGGTTGTGATTGTTTTTTAAAGTTTTTTTTATTTAAAAATGTATTAAAATAATATTTTTTTTTATTTTTTAAAAATAATTTTTAATATCAGCGCATTAAAATTATTAAAAAAACATCAAAAATATATTAATTTAAAACAAATAAAAAAATAAAAAAAATTAATTTTTTTAAAAAACACTTTTGAAACTCAAAAATAAATAAGAACTATAAATCTTCTTGTCTTCATATCTAAAAGTTAGAAAATAAGATGACGGGATCAATTTTTTTTTTCTTTTTCACTATATTATGCATATTTTATGTTCTTGATATCAACATCTTTTTCTACACAAAAATCACAATAATTTGAATTTTATGCATATAAATATAGATTGGTAGGAGAAATAAAATATTATATTTTATATTATATATAAGATCAATTAATTCGGTAGAGAGAAAATATATAAAGCAATTTTCGAAAAACAATCGTTTGCTATAAAAACAAAAAAAAAAAAAAAAAAAAAAAAACCGAGCCTGGAGTTGAGCCCAGGTACATTTGGGCTATACTCCAGGCCCGTCCAATTAACGAATACAAGTGATGGACCATCCAACATCATCTTCAACCTTGGTTCGTCGGTTTCCAAGGAAGCCCGGCAGGAAGAATAAAATTCCTCCTACTCACATTATTTTCCACTTGAATACACTTTTAAATAACCCTTTATCTTTATAAACACAAATCTAACATCAAAAATTATTTTTAAATATTAAATTATTATAAAATCTGATTTGAAAGTTTTCAGATCTAAAATTGTTTTTATTAACCAAATATACAAGAATTTAGATTTTTGATTTATGATCCCTAGGTTTTGATGAGAAAAAAGAACGAGAAAATCTAGGTATGATTTTTTTAAAAATGGTTTTGGTTTGGTTTGGTTGGTTTTTATTTTTATTTTCTTTTTTTAATATGAAATGATTATATCATTAGTTTATGCTTTTAATAGTTTAATTTTCTTTTTAATTGCTATAATATGAAAATGGTTAATTATGCGGGGTGGAAAGAATCATTGGTGAGACTTAAGTTTCCGGGTTTTTTTATGTATTTATTTATTTATTTTGGTTTTTTTAATTCATTAAATTTAAATTTATTTTACGCTTTTTTAATACAAGACATATTCTAAATAATATCTTAAATTTAACAATAAAATAACATTGTTAGTGACAAAGGGACTAACATTATTAATGGACTTAAACTATAAGGGACTCCATTAATTTTCTTTTTTCTTTTTCTTATGAAACAAAATTTTCATATAAATTTATGTGTTTACGAAAGAGTAAAGTGCAGATCCCGTGAAATTAAATAATCGACTCTTCATGGTGGGAAAAAAGGTAATGGCCACGTGTTCATATAGAATAAGGGGGTGTTTGGTGGGTGGTTAAATTTTACATCCGAAAATTGCTTCGGTAACAAATCACCTTTAACCTCGTACCAAAAGCCACCTAAAAATAAATATGCCACCATAATTTTACCTTAAGCTTTATGCAATATCTTGCTTATTTTCCTATTCCAGTG
>Ga0307517_10014586_pt1 | contig 10540 bp, 13 predicted proteins | sample 23_EM_MG_FD_194515 | JGI IMG/M metagenome (GOLD analysis project Ga0307517, IMG submission 194515) | Populus trichocarpa ectomycorrhiza microbial communities from riparian zone in the Pacific Northwest, United States - 23_EM | ecosystem: Host-associated > Plants > Roots > Unclassified | place...
GGTTTGCGGGCACATGGGGAATCTGTTACCGAAGATAGTGAAGAGGGGGACAGTAGAAATGTGGGGGTAGGGAACCTATTGCCAGATAAGAGGGCCGATGGGGGCAAGATGCCAGATGTTGTGCGTGGAATGCACGGGATGTATAAGTCGGTCATTGTAGTAGGTGGCCACGGGTTATGTTGATCAAAATATACGAGCAACTCTGATCGGATGGGCCGATGTGACAAGGGTGAGTCGACAGTCTCAACGCGAAGACCAGAGATTGGCTACGTTCGAACGGCCATCGTGACAGGAAGTCGGTACGCAAACAAAACTGGTCTTGGGTCTCATATCGGCCTATTCCGACCTAACGGATGGAACATACGCAACCACTGTCGTCTGGACTGTTGAAGAGTAAGGTTGGTGCAGCTCCCGTGTTAGTAAGGCCTCCTTATCAATGAAATTTTCTTCTTCGTGCTCCGTCTCACGATCCTAGAATCGTATTATCCGGAAACGCATCTGATTGAAATGTGCTGCTTCGCGTACGAGCGAGAGAGTCAGCGCAGTGAGTGAGCCCCACTTGCAGGAAGGTGGTACTACCGTGGTCTCCATACTAGAATTCGTTTAACGACGGATTCAAATCCAGAGATCCCTTTAGCCTGAGTTAATTTCTTGCTGGCAGTCTCAGTCCCGGGCTCTGCCGCTTGTCGGCCATATCAACTCGTAATCCAATGGTCGAGATAGAAATGTCTAGAAAAGCCCAACGGGCGGGGAACCCTTATGGGACTCTTGCTAGCCTTCCCCTTCCAACCCAGGTGACACCACCGCACGAACATGTTGCCCAATGGTTGAGATGGTGGTACCTGTGGCTTCTTTCTCGACGAAGACGGTAGGCACCCGAAGCCCGTGGATACACACCTCTTCACCCATCCTATCCTAAACCAGAAACGTTCCAGGAAAACGTTGTAGTCCAATAACCTCTGCGTCAGCGGAGATTTGACGAGGCCGATTTGAGTGACCAAGAAACAACCTGACCGGGTACACCTCAATGGTCAATTTACCGCGATTACGACGACCCAGAGGGACATAATGGGTCATGTCCGTGGTCTATAGTCTTCCACTCGCAGTAACACGCGTTTACCACTGACACTGGCCAGCATTTGGACACTGATACACACCCCGCGATTGGTTCCAGTCAGCGCTACCACTAACTACAAGCCTCGAGGTGATCATGTATGCCGTCGATCTGCTCTACTTCCGCCGGTAATCTGTAACTATATCGTTGTGTAATCCCTTTCGTATTACTCATCTTGTTACTTTTGGTATCACTCGCAGCTCCCTGCACATCTCGGCCGGAGGCCCAATCTACTCGATTGTCACCCCGCGTGCGCGTAAAGTACAATTTATTGGTGATCTCGGATCAGCGTGAACATACTAGTTTGGATATTATTTTTCTCCGTGGAGGTTTTCGCTTGAAGCTCGACGGCTCGCCAGCCGGACTCCAGTCCGCTGCACGGCGTATCACCTCCGCCGGGTGGCTTTCGGGCGATGTATACAAATCTTCAACACGATGCTTGCCGTGCGGCCGACGCCACGCAAACGTACACAGTATGAGGAACACAAATAACCACATGTTTTGTTGTAACCCATATATAGCGGCAAAAACATTTGTATTCGTTGTTCGGTACATATTGAATGCCTACCTGAAAACGCGTGGCTGAATAAATGGGACATCGGTGCTCAAATCCGGTCTAGCAGTATACTAATCAATGACCCAAATCTCCGGTTGAAATGATCCCTTAGAAACAAATACGACCCGGACCAAATACATATTCTCCAGCCGCATACGTCCTTCACCAATTTTCCATCTCCGATCAACGGATTTCTTCATAGGATATCCCTGGGACCTGGTTATGAGCCACAACGGACGGAAATTTTCGCTGATGCAAACCTACAGCCATAAATGTAAGATACTGGTTGATTTTCTTGGCAACCTCGTACGCAAGTTTGCTGCGAGTTATTGGAGCGCGACCCTTTGTACAGTCCAAGGTAGGAATCTGCCCTCTTGGTTAGCACGCGACACCAAGAACAGGTGAATGAACCTCACCTGAGTTGAGCGATTTTGTGGATACCCAGGGAACTTGAGACGATGTCAGTTTGATACGATATGGAAACCACGGAAACCACCATACCAGAAGCCTACAAGAAATAGCTCCGGATGTTTTTTTGAACATTGGGTCGTCCCGGCCATCGAGTCCTGTAAAATGTTTGCGAAGCGCATCTCTCATATTTATCCCATCAAGGCCATTTACGATGAAGGAAATCGGCTTAGAGGGCTTGAAATCCCATTGGCTACGGCCATAACCGTAAGGTTTCTGCGGAACTTCAACCCAGTTAGACGCGAAGTCTTGGCCCAGGGGTAGAGACGGAAGTGGCTATGGTGTTCACGAAATGAGGAGCACGTCGAGATTACACCCTAAGAAAACGCACCTGGGTAACGACAGGGAGCTCCATATACGGCTGCCTAAGACTGATGACCGATGAACCCATCCCACTGACACCGTTCCATTGGGCTATGGAGGCCTGTGAAGCGAGAAACCCTTAATATGGTGGGGTTGAGAAGGGATAGAAGGTGCAATCCTCACGCTGTTTCCAAAGGGCGCGATTGCAGTCTGAGGGGGGAGCGCCCAGGAATCGAGGGAATTTTGGAAATGGAGATAGAGGTCTTGAGGCATTCCCTGAGGCGCATTGTAAGGGGCCTGAGTCGATAACATTCCCATTGGAGTTTCCGTGAAGAAAGTTTGAGGGGGTTGAGACTGATCGTCTAGCAAAGCGGGGGCCACGGGGCGAGGCATAACCTCTGGAATGATGAAGTCCGGGAAATACAGAGCCTAAATTCTGAGGAGAGCTGGCGGCGAATGAGTGACAGAGGGACTTACGGAGCACCGGTCAGCGAGGGCGATCTCGTCGAGTTGGGGATGTTTGAAGCCTGTGGAATCTTGTGTCGGGATCATGATGTCTTGTATCGTTGCAGGAGTCCCAGCCAAACGAGCGGTACGATTTTATACTTCTTCAGGGGGCCATCCGGCACTTTCACTCAATAATTTGCCCAGCCAAAGGGGACCGCATCTCCCATGAAGTCCCGACAGATTTCGTCCGCCTCCCAATCAGGGATGGAACCCGAGCGTCTAGGGGTACCAGCCGCCACGCATGGAAAACCAGTTACAAGAAAACACGATGACAGCCGGGGTAATCAGAGAATCACCAGGCAGGTTGTTCGGGACTAGCATGAACCAGACCAGGATATGCGGAACTTTAATAAACGCACTGAAACCCGGAGGCGAACCCCATATGGTCGACGGTCCGTGGTCGTCCTCGGGGAAATCCGCACAACGTTGCGGGCCCAATGGACCAGCCAAACCAGTGCTACGTCCGTTTTGATGCGATCGAGTTTCGTGTTGTTGACTTGACAGGAGCGCCTCGCGGCGTTCGGGGGCACCAATTGTCGGCGCCTGAGAGTAACCTGGCCGCAGTGAGCGATAGATATGCCGGCAATCCAGTTGTTCCGGAACCGGGAGAGGATAGTCAACCAAAGCGAGATCCTAGAAGTTTGTCCAAGCCTTTAGCGCCAGCATCCGTGCGACGCTTTGATGACGTTGGCGGGATTCCCTGGGAGATCTAGTGGACTGGGGAGGGAGAGAGAGCGAAGGAACTTTTTCAACGGTCGAAACATACGGCGTTCAAGTGGGGGTGTGGGTTGGAGAGAAACTAACGCCGCTATGCGTGTCGCGTAATATTGGGAAGTGCGAAAGTGCGAAAGAAGAACGGAGAAAGGTAAGGCGAATGGGAGGGACGAAAAAAGGGGGGAGGAAAGCAGGACGGACGGAAGAGCGAGGGAGGGATGGAGGGAGCAAGTGCAGGAAAACGAGTCCCGTACTTATAGGGACAGCCGATCGCTGCGCGCCCTATCAGATGTCTCGTTTTCCGGCGAATCCTCATCCCAGTGAGAGTCCTGCTAAAGCGCTCGGTCTTTTGGCCTCCCCGTCATTCTCAGAACGTCCTAGCCCTGCGGCCTGAGCCCTTTACTTTTTTTCCATCCCCCAAAGTCCCCCCTTTGAAAACCGATCCTTTTTCACCCGCCTCGGACCCGATGCCCTTTGCAATCCTTCAGTTATTAACCACGCGTACTCCTGCTGGGGTGTAGATATTGGCTTGGAAAAACAAAATTCACGGGACAGGGGATGCGAGGAAGACACCCTTTTTGTCCTCCGCATCTACATCAGACCAGCCAGCGGGGAGCGAGAGGGAAAAGGTGAATCCTAGGCCCGCTATTCCAGCAATACTATTGTTGTCAACCAACGCATTCCTCTTGAAGAGAGTGAGTGCACTACAATACACAAGGGCAGGAGGTACGTATGATGTTCCCGTGGCACTGGAGGTCGATGAGCAACGCGGAGTCTACAACGCGGATGCAAACAACGACGTTCATGGTTCCGGCTCCGGCTATTAGACCTACCCGATCATACCGGTGCTGTGCAGAATGCCAACACAAACTCGTGGTCTGCATGAGGCGGAACGCGTAACCTCCGGCCAAAGCCGGTCAATCGAAGATCGGGCCTCTTTTTTTTTGGTTGTCCAAGATCAGACCTCATCCAGGTCCGGCTCCAAGCATTTTTCAATCACATCCCACACTTCGTCCGAGAGCTCTGGGTGGTCAGGTCGAGGCAGGCGGGCAGGTGCAATGTCCGCTGTGACGAACGCACGCACGTCACTCGCTTCGGCGATTTCCGCCCCAGAGATCCTGGGTGGCCCAGATTCTGAAGCACTCCGAATGAACGGGGGGCTGTGGTGGCCTGGATTCCGCAGGGCTGGCCAGATCCAGCCTTGTGCCGAGACTACGTTGACTGCTATGGTGCGGGACACTCAATCACCACCGAGTATCTTGTGACAATGGTCAAATCGGGGGACGAGAGCGCCTGTCTGGGTGCTTATCTGGTACTCTACCGGCCCTGGAGGGCGGGATCGTGCCTACGCCCGCTCCGTCGCGGTCGACGGCTCTTCCGTTGTTCTTGCCGCCACATCGGACAAATTCCGAATCTGCTTCCGCTGAATATTAAATGCCCGAAACGATGGGAACTACCATTTGTGCATACAAAGCCCCTCGAAGCGTTTTCGGTATTAATTGATATGTAGTCCAAGCGCATCGAAACTCGTAAAAATTGCGGCCGAGGATTTTTTTCTCACCTGACTTGTTCTGTGGACACCGGATTTTAGACGGAATGGATGGACAATGTTTATGCTTGGAATAAGCACCAATTTGTTCGACGATGCACTACACAATGCTTCAAAGGAGCGCAACGAAAGCCTTTCCATAGACCGGGCGTTTCAACGGGAGCTCAGGAAAAGCCAAAGTCCAGACGCCGCCCCCCCCCCCCGGCGGTGCTGAACACCGAGGACAAAAAACGTAAGAGCGATTTCCGACTGGTCTGAACACCAGAAGAAGGCTCATATGTACGGTTTACGAAGTGAGAGGCACAGAATCTCGTGTGATTACCCCGTCTTTGCCTTGAGATCCCTCCAAAGGGTGGAGAATAAGACGCTCCCAATCCCCACGAACGCGATTTGCAACCCGACGTAATTTTTCATTCCAACTATCACCCCTGATCCTCCCCATATAGCACCGCTTACACGACCCTGTAAGTGGACCGTCAGCAAAAGAACCAGCCACTGTAGAGCGCTACTGGGTTGCACGAACCGCATAATTGCTACACTGAATAACAGTGCTGATCCTGCCATTCCATTCACCAGGGAGTATCTTGCTCAACAAGCTCAACGTGCACGTCGTCGAAAGGTTGAATCCGAGCGCGACGATCATCCAAGACACCAAAAGGGTCGCGAATGTGATGCCTTTCGATGATCTGATCAACAACACTTCGAACATGATCAGACCGACCATGCCGATGAACGACCCAGCCGCTAGCGTCATCCTGTCCTGGACCCTCTTCCCCACGAAGACATTGGCGAGGAGGAGAGGAAATGTCGTCGCCCCACCGATGGCGATAAGGTTCCCGGATTCAAATGGAGAATAGCGGAGCGATGACTCGGATGAGGCCGCGAAGATGGGTATGTTCGCCTCCCACGATCCGAGAATGAAGAAACACGTCATGGCGAACCAAGACATTGTGATGATCACACCCCACTGACTCGGTCCGAGAACAAATTTCTCCCTTTCGCCGATACCTTGGGGAGAGGATGTCAGTTGAGAGAGCTGTGGAGAAGGGGGGTCTGTTAATTGTTCTTGCGGTTGTAGTCGAGGTGTTTTGAATTCGATTTCGCTGGCGTGGGACGTCATCTGGGTCTCCTCTTGTACGTCTTCAAAGAAGAGTGTTACGGCGCCCCAGAACAAAAACCAGGCGGCCGCCATGACCCACGCCGGACTCGTAAACCCGTTGAAAATGAGTCGGTCCCCGTTGGGCCCAAAGCCAGCCTGGTAAAGCAGTCCTCCAAGAAAGGGGCCGAGAGAGAGACCGGCTCCTTGTCCGACAACGAGGTAAGCCGCGAGAGTAGTTCGCCGACGGACTCCAACGATGCGTGGATCTGAGCAGTACTTCTTCGAGTACATGAAGAAAGTGAAACCAATGCCCGTGATCATGCGCCCGATAAGGATCAGGTAGAGAAAGTTCGTCTGGTGAGCGAGGGCGTAGCAAAGACTCCCGATTATGGATGTGAAACAACACAGGTGGATCGGGATTTTGTAACCGCCTAAAGATTTTAGTCAGACTCTCTTGCCAAGGGGCGGAAGGGCGTGATTCGAGGCGTTCGTACCTTTATCATATCTCAACAAAGGCACAAGAGTTAATCCTGAGATCAAGGGAGGAATACCGATGACGAGGCCTGAGAATGTCTCGCCACCGCCCAGTCGTTCCGTGTACGCGCTGGACGACGGGACGATGGTGAAAAAGGAGATCTGGGGTTTGGAAGAGACAGACACTTAGTACGAAATCCGTTGAATTGGAGAACGTGTAGAGATACCTGCATGAGGAAGTTCGTCACGAGCACCACGACCAGAGAGCTCATTTTGGGGAGTTTGAACTCTGGATTTTCGTCATCCCCATCGATGGCTTCTTCCAGGGATGCGACTGGGAGTTGCTTCCCCAAACTTGAGTTCTGTCGGGGCACAGGCTGTAACGATTCTTCGACGGTCGTCATATCTACCTTGGCCATGTTGGATCCGGGTGCTAGGCTGACTCGGCCCTGTGGTCCATCCCTGTAGCCGAGCTTTTAAATGAGAACTAGCGCTGAGAGTGAAGATGCTTACTCAGAAGCTAACTAAAAACTCGCGGATCTCGTCGTCTCCGTCGTGCTCATGGAAATAACGAAGGAAAATCAGGGGACGTGTCGGACGTTTCGTGTTTCCCATTGAAAGATTACTTCACTGAAGCAATGCGCTTGCCGGGCAAGCGAGTCGGGTAGAAGATATTGAATGGAGAACCCAACGCTGAGACTCGAGATCGACTCAAAAACCGCTCCGAAACCGACTCGATCGCCTTCTTGCCGAGCAACATAGGGGGAGGGATTGCTGATGCCCTGTTAGTTTTTCACCCGCGCTACCGGGATCAAGGTCAATTCTTGGCTTCTTCTCGACCGGGGTTATTAGATGGATGTGTTACAACAGTAACCGTTGCCGGCGGTCGCGAATCGGAGTGTGTCAGGAGGGTCGGAGCTGTGCAGGTATGGAAACCAATGTCAGTAGGTAAACCGTGGCCGGGTTTATCGGTTATCCCCCGTTGGATGGCTTATCCGTATTTCTCTCTTTTTCCAGGGGCACCGGGTTACACACCAGCACTGATAGCCCTGTTGTCAAACCTGATATGTCCGTATTGGCCTGCCGGGGCCAACCGCAAGTATTGTGCCAGAGATGGAGATGTTCTCACGGTTGTTCGTTATCGCGACACTTAAGCTACCGGGCGGGACGAAAAAATGCGGTTAAATTGTGTACGCCCAACGTATAAGAAAGGGTTTTCTGAGATCGGTCATGAAAGTATAGATAGTAACTCGGTGCAACATGTGTGGTGTTACAATAAAGTCGCCCCGTTCGACTCGAATACCAGTCATCCAAGGGAGATAGGGTCAATCTGAGTATAATTTCCTATCTCCGTACCCGGTGATCTCTGACTTTCCCTCTCCTTTCGCACAAGAATAAACGTGAGCAACACGACGTCCACGGCGTGGGATATTGCTTCCGAGATTTCGAGGCTCATGTTGCGAGGTTTTTTGAAAAGGTTGCCTCGTATGCGACTGTGTGATTGGGCAACTGTTGCGTGAGCGAGCTGCTTCTCTACCGCCATCCAAGTTCTGACAAACGTTGGGTATGCGGTATACCTAAATGCGATTGGAGATAATCACCGCACTACACCACGTACTGTACCGGATGATGTCCCCAACGAGGACCAAGAAGACGATGAACCTCGTGGCCCCGCGGTGGAGAAGACATCAATCGACGATGTTGTGTTGGGCGCGCCCATCCACGAGAATTCAGACGCCATGGTCAGTGCGTCGCATCCTCCTATTGCCGGGCCCATTACTGGTGTGACCCATAATCCAAAATTGAGCTTGCCCCAACGTCGTCGGATTGAGGCAGGTTGTTCGTGGGATAGAGAAAATTGGTCCTGTTCCTATGATGTTGTTTTCATGTTCTGGTTCATTTACAGAAATGCCTCACCCGAGTGGCACGAAAAGTGGAAGCAGCAGGCACCGAAGTGGAACAGATTCCTTGGAGAAGCATTCAACGCACTACTCGCGATGACGCAGCACTCCTCGCAAGAGGCTCTCTCTCACGCGTTTACCTCTTTCAGGGAGATGTTCCGTGATGAGCTCTCCCGCATCAACCCAGGATACTTCCCACGTCATGGCTAGGTTCTAGCCTTGGTTTGTCATGTCTTCGGTCACATTTTCAGTGGTTCTACCGAGTACGAGCCACACCTCGAGCAGGTGATCGTATGCGACCGGTGTAACACTTCAAAAACCGCACGCAGCTCATTTACACTTCTCAGGTCAAGCTGCCTACTCGAAATTCACCGCCATGAAGACGATGTGGAGCCATTCCTTCCATTAAAAACGACGGTCACCCGCTATATCCAGTATGTCTCACAGGAGCCCGCACGCGATCGCTGCCGTACCTGCTCTGGACCACTTAGAGTGGAGTCTCTCTCCATGCCAGAAACTACGTGGGTGTGGATCGAGCTTTGTGATGAGGTATCACCCATCGCTCCCTCATCCCGCTTGGTTTTTGGCCTCCATGATCAACGACAGGTATACACCCTCCAGGCAGTGATACATCTTGGTGGGGGACACTTTACTGCGCGGCTCCTTGACCAGTCAGCCACATGGTGGAATTACGACGGTATGTGGAGGTTTGGTGCGCCGCGCGTTGATCGTGTTGAAGACGAGGTGGACCTTCTAAAAAACGGCGATCGACGGGCGGCATTTTTGGTCTACTGTCGGGTGGATTGCCCGGACTGATTATACTGACGATCCATACATCAAAAACGAGGGGTTCGTCCGATTATTCTCTTTGCTTTTCTGACTCGTTATCCCCCTCCGCTCGTCTTGCCCGTGGCCACTCGTATCGTACAAATTTTTATTATTGTGGCCCTTCACCGTATTGTTCTGTACTCGTGTCAGCAGGTGGGGGTGTTCCGTAGACTACACATTGCGTTCCTAATTTTCTACCGCCGGAAATCGTCGAGCGGGTTGTTTTTGGCGGGGACAAACAGGTGCAAATAAGAACACGATCATTGGCCCGGTTGCCGGTCTCCAGGTGTACGGGACGTGTAAGTTGGACACTCTAGTATGCGGTCATGGGTTTTCCGTTGACAGAAAGATACGGGTGGCCACGGTTGGACGTAATGAGTATGAGCTGGCAGTGACAATGTGGAAGGTTAGACTTTAGCTGTGTTCGAACGGCAGTCGTAACAGGAAGTCGACGCGCAAGCGAGACGGATCTCGAGCCTTATATCAACCAATTTAATGAGCGACACGTACACGAACGCTGTCGCCTAGGCTGGAGGGGCAAGGCTAGCGCGACTTCTTATGAAGTGCCCCTCCCAACACCCTTTTCTTTGACCCCCTCACAACACTAGAATCGCACTATCCAAAAACGCTTCTAACTGGAGTACGGCTTAGCGTGAACGAGATCAACCTGAACCTCACCCACAAGAAAACGGTGTCATTCTCTGCGGGATTTACTCAATGTCAGATTTTATAATAATTCAAAGATCCCTTCAGTACGGGCTGAATCCCAGCTGACGGTCTCACTCCTGGGTTCTGCCGCTTGTCGGCCTTATAAACTTCTACTTTAAACTCTGGCTCCCCAAAAACCTCGTCCGGTCTTCATCTCCTCGATGCTCGTGTGTTTTCGCTTGGGGATTCTTCTAACGGTATCTGACGATTGTGTTCGACGTTTCCACATCGAGTTTTTGATGAGCCACCGCGTTGTACACAGTTTTGATCTGCTGCAACTTCAGGCCGCTAGGGTCTGCACTTTCCGCATGAGAGAATT
>Ga0307517_10014588_pt1 | contig 10540 bp, 3 predicted proteins | sample 23_EM_MG_FD_194515 | JGI IMG/M metagenome (GOLD analysis project Ga0307517, IMG submission 194515) | Populus trichocarpa ectomycorrhiza microbial communities from riparian zone in the Pacific Northwest, United States - 23_EM | ecosystem: Host-associated > Plants > Roots > Unclassified | place...
TTTGGGTACAAAAGCATTTCATTATTGTATTTGTAAACAAATTATCAAAAAGAAGTCATTTGGGTAGTATAAATTGAATCAAAATCATAACCATAATTATAACTAGATTTTAATTTTGTTAATTTGCGAAGAGATTATGCAGCGTAGTATATATTAGCATAGTTATTAAACCCAGTCTAAAGGGTTTACCGACGGCATCACCAATGAAATATTGATCGTCGGTAATTCCCCGTTCCGCGTTAACTCTGTCGAAAAAAAAAAACACCGACAGTGAAACGCGCCAAAAATAATTTCCCGCGAGAACTTTATCGACGGAATATGTCCGTCTGTATTTTCAACGGTAATCACCGACGGAATGGTCGTCAGTGATTGTGGCATGGGCGGTAAATATTTTAGAACTCTCTGTAAACTACCGACGGATATAGTCCATCGGTAATAGCGATGGTAAACACCGACGGAATATATCCGTAATAGCGATGGTAAATATTTTAGAACTCTCTGTAAACTACCGACGTAATGTTTTTGCAACTATCGGTAAAATACCGATGGTCTGGTTCCTTCTGTAAGGTCGTCGGTATTTATTTAAAATATTTAAAAAAAATTATTTATCCGTCGAAAGTCGTTCATATTGTTGTTTCAAGGCCACGAACTCCTTAGACTGGGTGCTCGATATTGATGGAGAGCTCCTAACAGTTGAGACACTATGGGCCGACCGCAAATTTTCAACCGTGGTGTTGGAGAGTCCATAGACCTGATTTTTATCGGCTCCACCAGACGATCCTACCTCCATCCACAAATCCGGATCAAAATCCGGATGAGTCGAAGGATCGTCCCCATATCTCTCCCTCAACCGGCTATTATAGGTCTCCTGAATTTTTTTTTAAAAAAAATCATCATATTCAAGTCAAGAAAATAATAACTTACAAAATAAAATGATTGAACGAACATACCACAAAGTGTTAAGCATGGTTGTCCACGAACTGATGCACCCCTTTTTGGCGGTGTTGACTCCGCACGTGCGTCTCTACAAACAACTCCATTGGGTTCAGCTCACGTCCAAAAGACGTAGCCTGGAAGGAAAAAAAAGGTTGCAAGTTAAATATATTTATATGCAACAACAAATTAATTAACGATATATTTCATTTAAATTAATCTTACCATCCGCTTCGCATGTGCATTGAACGGGATGAAGCCGCCGGTGTGCATGGTCACCGAACCATGAATTTGCCGGTTTTGATTGTCGGCACCAGACTGTGAACGTCGTGTGAACCACTCAGACATCACGTGCTCAATATATGTCATTCATATATTCCCCGAGATGAATGGCGGTTTGAATTCCCGCCAAACCGCCACCTCATTCCATCCTTCAAGACCGTTATCTCTCGCATATCTTTTTGCTTTTTTTGTGTGTTATACCAAAAATCACGCAACCTACTTCCATAGTAACAAATTAGAATTTAGAACATAAAATTATATAAAAATATATATATATTATTTTCGATGTTACCTAGTTGCCGCGTGATTCTCCCATACCCTTCTCACAACATTGTTGTCCGCGCTATCCCACTCAAATTTATGTTGTGTATATAAATAATTCATTTAAAATAAAAATATTACAAGATATAAAATTATAAAACTAATTTATGAAAAATAAGTTGGAAATTAAAACTTAACACCTACCTGAAATCGTCTAAACCATGCATCGATATTAGGTCTTCACTCAGGATGTCTGGAAACCTGACTCGATTGAAATAATGAAATCTCCATCGATGATTTAAACGCCGATGTTATTGTCTGGGCAGCCTCAATGTTTGTGAACCTGAAATTAAATAAAATTAATAAAATATTAATTAGTTGTTCATAAATTATGTTATAAGTATAAAAAAAAAACTAAAACCTAAACAAACTGACATTAAAAGATCATCCTTCCATTGTGTCTGGTACTTGCGGGTGAATTGACCCCTCTGTGAAGGCACACCGCCTCTGCGCTGTGAAACCATGCTAGAAGAGGCAGCATCGCAAGTTGGCGCAGCTGCCTCGTTGTAATCAGCACCTAAGGATACGTCATCTTCGCTGCTAGAAGAACTAGCTGCAACTGTCTAACGACAACGTGCTGTGGATTTCATTCTACGCATCTACACAAATTTAGACGAATAATTACATAATTAACTTCAATTATTTTAAAAAAATTCAGCAGCACCTCCCCTTATACTGGAGACTACCCACAGTTTTCAAACCTGCAAATCTTTACAATAACCACAAACCAATTGACTCCATTGCAAAATCACATATACAACCTAACATCTATAGAAAGTCAACATCTATATATTTTCAACTAACATCTATAGAAATACATAAATAACAATTAAAATTAATGAAAATAATAAAAAACATAACAATCAATAATAGAATAAAATTGAGATAAAACAATTAAATTTAATTCTTCATTTCCAATTACAATGTCCATGGAAAATTCAATAATAACAATTAAAAGAGACTAAATTATCAAATAATTATTACAATACAAACAATAAAATAATTCAATTTTCATTCAACACATCTACATAAATTTATATGAATAATTAAATAATTGTATTCGATTATTTAAAAAACATTTGTCAACACCTCCCTTATATTAAAGACTACCTACAATTTTTCATACCTACAAATATTAATAATTACACAAATATTATAAAATCACCTTTATACAACCTAACATCTATAGAAATTCAACATCTTTATATTTTTAATTAATATCTATACAAATTTATAAATAACAATTAAGATAAAGAGCGACGTTATCTTCGTAAGGAAATTATACCGAAGGGGAAAGATTCCCCTAAGATGGAAGAACTTTCTTCCAATTTCTCCAGTCAGAGAGAGAGAGAGAGAGAGAGTCCAAACTTTTCCCACTCAGCACCTTTCATCTAAAGGTGGCTGCTGCAGTGTGATATGAAAGATGAGAGGATAAAACAAATCAAGTGCCCACCAATGCCGTATCACTTTGTACCATTGCTTACATCTCTACCTTTACATGGTTAGGAAAAAAAGAGGTTTATATGATCAAATATCTTGAACTCTTTTTTACTTTTTTTTTTTTATCTTTGAACCCAACTTGAACTCTTTTGGGTACAAAAGCATTTCATTATTGTATTTGTAAACAAATTATCAAAAAGAAGTCATTTGGGTAGTATAAATTGAATCAAAATCATAACCATAATTATAACTAGATTTTAATTTTGTTAATTTGCAAAGAGATTAAACAGTGTAGTATATATTAGCATAGTTATTAAACACAGTCTAAAGGATTAACCCGGGACCAGGTCGATCTGGTGGCTAGATCGGTCCGGGTAAGGCAAAAGAACGAGATTAGTAAAAACCGGGTTGACCCGTGACTCAGGTGATCTGGTAAAACCCAGTTGAGACCCTTTTTTTTTTCAAATATATTTTTTCTTAATTGGCATTAATTTGTTCTTGAAATCTTACAGTTTTGTGTACATAATATTTTAGAGTCAACAAGCATTATTTTTTATAGAGTAGCGGGCAAGATTGATGTATGAATTTAATTATAACTCATTGTCCTCATGAACTGCTATCCAGACCTCTATTTAGAGCAATAATAAACGCAAATATTCCTATTGACAAGCACTTGCAAATTATCAATTATCATTATTTTTCACTTCGGTTGAAAACCCATTTTCTTATAGATTATTAAATATGACAGAATATAATGGGTCAATGCATATATATAATGCAACAAAATAATGCAGCATTAAAACTTAAGAAAAAACAATTCCTTATCTTTTATATATATGTCCATCTGATCTATGTATATAGCAGAATAAATTAAAATTTTTGTGAGGAAAAAAAATGATTTCTATTTAATTGTATTTTCACCATACCTTTCAATTTTTTAAAAAATGAGTGGTATACCTGCAATAAAAATTAATAATTTATAATATATAGTCCATATTAACATGAATTATTTTTTAATTTTTTCATATGAAATATTAAAATTTCAGTTTTTGTTTTTAAATGGATTAATTTAGATTGACTCGGGTCAGTTTATGTAAACCGGATCCATCTCCTTAATCGGATTAACCCCTAGTTCGGATCTAATAACTATATATATATATATATATATATATATATATATATATATTAGCCTTCAACAAAACAATATGCTGTAAAGGTATATATTGTGGATCAAAAACCAATCACGTTACTCTGACAATCAATATGCTGTAAAGGATATAGACACACACACACATATATGTAGCAGTGAGATTCACAACAACCAATTAGATAATTTTGATTCATAGTTTGAGGGGCTGTTTGGAGTTGAAATCGAAGAGGATACACACACTTATTAGTGGTCCCCTCGAGAATGGTTTTTTTAGTGCTTTTTTCTTCGAAACTAGTTCCAAAGGCTGTAAATCTCTTAAAGTACTTGTTTCGTTAATCTTTTCTAAGGATAAAACCAAAAGCTATATAATTAAATTAATCATTTAGGTGATAACCCAGAATAAAAATTTAGAATTAAAAGATTTGTTTTTTTTTGTGGTATCAAGATCGAGTCATGTGGTTGCTCATATGATGATCACTGGAGGCTTACATAGTCATTAACTTCAGGGCCCGTGGGATTAGTCGAGGTGCGCGCAAGCTGGCCCGAACACGCACGTTAAACTAAAAAAAAACATTTATAACTTTTTTACATTATTTTATCCAAACAAGTCTTCATAACATGTATTACTTATTCACGATTACAACTTGAATATTTCCATGGTCTAGTTTAGGAAGAAGGCCAAGATTGCATTTTATGTACCTTGATTTCCTTGTTTAATCAATATAGGATTTGATGTTTCCATAAAAAATAATAATAATTATCCCTATTTATTTTATCTGTTATTTATTTTTTATATTTTTTTATATTTTTTTATTATTTTATCTGCTCATATTAAAAATAAATTTTAAAAATTAAAAAATATATATATTAATATAATATATTTCTAAAAAAATACTTTAAAAAACATTCCAATAGCTAAATCATCCCTTAATTCTCCTTCTGTCAACAACAGGACAATTTGAGCATTCTTTTAGCGGCAAGAAATTGAGTGTTGATGGACTTCATGGAGGGAATAGCTCCTTTTGGCTAGTGGTTAGCATAACTCTATGGCCCACCATCATGTGCGTGTCCTTGCGAGGTTTGCTTGGCAGCGTGCAAGTATCGCAAGAGGGGGCAACGGATCCTCAAAAGTTTCCAAGAGACTTTAGTTTAATCCCTAAACTTTAGGTATATTTTCATATTAGACCCTTAAAATTCTTACTGGACCTCCATAATTTCAATATAATTAATTCAAAATATTCCCTTAAGCCCAGCCCCCTGCCCTAGTGTGACTGACACATAATCTTGATTTTTTCTTTCTATGATCCTGCTCGAAATTAGTATTGGTGGTGTGAGTTTTAATGTGGAGCTGAAATATTTTATTTTTTTAAAAAAAAAATATTCATTTATTGCAAATGTATTTTTTTAAAAAAAAATTAATGATTTGAATTATAAATTCAACTGGGTCTAATAAATTGACTTTAATTTCATTATACAAAAAAAAAAAATGATAGTAGATGGATATACAACCCATTAAATATAGAAGAACAAAACAAGATAGAAAAAATGACATAAAAAACTTGTATTAGTCAACCTGAGTTAGCATGACAAACACGTAACCCTAGTAATTAGGGTCGAGCCAACCCGGGATATCTTGTTAAACATGAGTTAACTTTTCAAACTCGTAACTCGAGTCATTGAACCCGAAATACCAAATCTAAAAAAACCAAAAAGTTCAATCATCAATCAATCAAATATTGAAGGATAAAATTGAAAAAAAAAAGAATTTTAATTATTCAAAAAGATAAAAAAAATAATAGAAATTAAAAGAATGAGGATAAAAAATGAAAAACAAAATAATATTTTTTTATTTGATTGAAGGGAAAAATTAAAAATAAAAAAATAAAAAAATGAGAATTAAAATTGGCATAAAAAACAATGTTCTGATTGAAGGGTGAAATTGGAAAGAATAATAACTTTTACAAAAGAGTTAAGAAAAAAATTAGAAATCAAAACAATAAAAAATGAAGTTAACATGCCAATAAAAAAAAGGGGTCAAATTGTAATTATCAAGGGAGGAGAAAAAAAAGAAGGAAAAATAAAAAGGTTCACTGACGACAAACCAAACCACCACTAGAGACATGCTTCGTACCAACAAGAAAAAGACGCGACTGAGCTTCCAACAACGCGGTGTAAGGGCATTTGTTGGACACCACCACTGCACGTGCTACCAAAGTGTGCGAGCACCTCCCACGCGCCTCTGGGTGTCATACATGCATGCCTACCTTTTTTTTTCCAAATACAAAATTGCTCCTGAGATGATTTATAATTACAAAAAAAAACTATTGTGAAAAGACTAAAAAACCCTTGACCTAAGGTTTAATTGGTTTTTATTTTAAAGGTATTTTTGTCGTTTCCATATGTATTTTATTTTATTTTATATTTTATTAAATACCAAATTTCCCCTCAGCTAATATTATAATAACGAAAAAATCATTGTGAAAATACAAAAATATCACTTGACATCAATTTGAAATTTTTTACTTCCAAGGATATTTTGATCGTTTCACTATGCATTTAATATAGGAAAAGATATATTTGTCCCTGTTCAATTTGAAAATGATAAATAGATCATGTGAAAAGACTTTAATACTCTTGGAAGCTAGTGTTAAGCTTTATGGGTGGAGGTGCAACACAACCATTACACTGATCCAGTGAATAATGCTAATGAGTTTAAAGCTACAATATTTTTCCAATGCCAATTACGTTTTGTTAATATTAAAGTATAAAATTTACACTTTATTTTCAATTTTCAATTTTATTTATCTTAAAAAATGAAGATATTACGAAAACTTAAAGGTTATGGCCAAACAACAGTACAAATGTATTGTTTTACTGTGAATTGGAATAGTAAAATTATGATTTTTTTCTTGACCAAAAAATAAAATAAATTGTCCTTGGAGGGTAAAATGGTCTTTTCATGGGGTCCATTTATCGTTTTATATTTGTTAAAGGGCAACTCAATCTTTTCTCAAATTTTTTGCATAGTAAAATTACTTAAATACTCGTAAAAGCAAAAAAAAAACCTTGTTTATGGCCTAGGGCATTTTTGGTTTTATACTTTTTAGGTACATTGTAATGACCCAATTATGATTATAATCAAAATTATCAAGGCATGGCTTTCAGAGCTTTTGTGTAATTTCATAAAGGTTTTTTCATTGTAATTATATAGCTATAGGGGCAATGTGACAATTTAATAAATAAAATATAAAAATATAAAAAAGCTGATGATTCATAAATTACACACGTCAGTCACTCTATTGCCTTCTGGTTGGTTGTGTAATTGACTTTGGTAGTGAAAACCTTAGTGTCATTAGATTACTCGTAACATCCTTTTTCTCAAGAGGCGGCATGACACGATCAAAGAGTTGATGTCTTATCCCAAGTGTAGGAGTGTCAAAGTAATAAATAACCCGGCAAGACTGGGTCGAACCATAGGGAGGTCAACTATATAAATTATAAATTATAAATATATTTTAACAAAGAGTTAAATAGATCTTTAAGATGTGAGATTAATGTGAGGATTAAACAATAATAAAAACAAATGTCAAGGTTAGAGAATCCACTAATGGTATTAGAAATAAGTATAGTATAAACTCTTTTTATTACTCAACTGGAAACCACACACAAAGGAGGTTCCAATCGGATGATTTATCCTTAATAGTTCATTATAAATTTTTAACATGATCATATTAATTATCTTATTTTAGTAACACCATACTTTTAAATATTTTCAGGAATTCATGATGCTAACTTATGTTAACAACAAATCAAGTTCATCTCATAACAACGATGTCGGCCGAAGACTATGAATGATCAAGCATTTTATTGTACCAAGTGTTATACAACACAAATCTAAAATAATCATTTAACAAGCAAGGTATTAATAATTAGTAAGATAAAAAGATAAGACATATTAATAACAAACTTTATTGGATATAAACATTGAAGTTCATATTGAGTTTATATTATACATATTCTAATACCATTACTGAAACCTTTTCACCTTGACATAATTAACTTAGCTAGACATAATGAAGAAGAAGAACATAAATAAACAAGATAAGAACATGATTATGATTATGATAGAAGTTAACTAAGAGTAGTAAAGGAAATGAAAAACATAAACAAGAGATTAATGAAAATAGAACATGAAATAAAACTTGAACATTACAAAGAGAGAAAGCAAGAAAATAATATTGATCTAAAAACCAAGATGTCTAAATGTATGACAAATTCCTCCTTTTATAGGCTAAAAGAACTATTTATTTTGTAATTAATTATTGAATTAGTGGCCAACTATTGGCTTAGTGGACTTGGTGGTTTAAGTATGAATTTGTTTTCTAGATGAAATGACATTGTTCCAATCAGAATTTGGCATAGTGGTCTTCATGAAAGGTGTAGGAATCTGTCTCAGCTTTCCACCAAAAGAAGAATGAGTACATTTGGACTTCTAGAACCCGAGATATAGATAGAAAACTAAACAGTATCTAGGCTGTAGGATAAATTCAACTTCTCTTTTGATACTAAGATTTGGACTCCAAAACAGCAAAATTGAGTCTTGGACTCTTCATCAATATTTAGGCCTATGTCTTAGCTTTCTAGCCATATAAACCAAACTGAAATCCAAGATCTATAGCTCCAGATATGACCTAAATACTGAATGGTATTTCAATTTGAATTGAATCAGCATTTCTTTTTTAAGCTTAGCGCTTTCTTTGTCCTTTCACTTTCAATAGTTAATCACATCAATCAATCATTTAAATTGTGAGATATGTCTGCATAAAATGAGCATTTACCATAAATTAAAGTTATATTATATTATCAGACTTGTTATTATAAAACATGCTTAAGTTAGGGAATTTAATGATACTTTAAGTACAATATGATGATATAAAGCCTTAATGAGAATGCATTTTTAAGTACTAATCACGGCACATGATGGTTTTTTTGTGGCGGATTGTCACTGGCAATGTTTTTGTTTCTTTTCTCTCTTCTCCCTCAAAATTATTGTTGGCCATTAAAAAGTTTAGGGTAGTCCCCTTCAAGGTGAATGAAAGGAAGAAAAAATGAAAATATTCTTTTATCTCTTGTTGCACACCATCGGGTTATAATAAAGACAATAACCAAAATGGATTGACCATTTTGGGAATAGTATGACTATTTTCTTAAATTGGTCTAGTCATTTCTCAAAATGGCTAGACTATTTTTGTTTTTGTTAAAATATGCATATTCAGCCATAGTTTTTTATTTTTCTTAACTCTTATTTCCCCATTTTTTCAATTCTTTTTCTTATTTTATTTTATTACACTATAATATCTATTATATTATTCTTAATTTATCGCTTGTACATGGATGGTGGTTATGTGGAAGGAAGATGTCGTGGGTGTTGGTTGCATTGGAGGAGAAGAAGTGACTAGTCGGTTAGGTTGATGAGTCTAGTTTAATGTAGGCTACTAGATGTGGTGGTTATCCTTATTGGTCATGGCTAGTGGTGACACTGCTGCTGATGGGTCGATAATGAGATGGGAAAAGCTAGGTCATGTGGAGAGAAAGGAAAGGGAGAAGATGGAGATTTTTTTGGGAGAGAGGTTGAAGAGAAAGAGAGTCGTGGCTGGTCTTTAGTCTTTTGGTGTATTTCACCTAAGTGTCTATACTGAGTGGGTTCGGGAAATGGTTGTTCCTCTCTTGCGAGCTGGCAACTAGGTTTAAGAATAATTGGTCTCGGGTTTTTTTGTGTGTATGTATCTGTGGTGAGAGAAAAAAAGGTTCTTTTTTTCTAGTATTTTTTTTAAAATGGTCTCCCTAATTAATCCTCCTCTTTGCTTGTGAGATTCTTTCACTATTTATAGGCAAAATAATTATTTTTTTCTCTGAATTGCTTGGTCCCCAAACAACTTAAATCTTCTTTGTCCCTCATTTTTTTCATTTGCACTTTTTGTCCCCTTATCCATTTTTATTACATTTATTATTTTATTATTTTTCTTATATTTTTTATATATTTTTTTTTAAGGAAATGTCAATGTTGAGTTGATGAGAAAAATTAATCAATAATTTTAAAATGGGCACATTAATAGTTGAACGTGTAAAAAACACATTTTTTAATTTTGAATTATTCTAAAAAGATGCTAAAATGCCAAAAATAATGCAAATACATCAAATATATATTGTTTTAGATTTGTTTTTGTTTTTTGTTTTTTGTTTTGCTATTTTTGGATTCTTTTGGAAAATATTTTATAAACTAAGGTAAAAAATTGAGTTATGACACCTATATTATTTAACATAATAAAATCTATTTATTTATTTGTTTGTTTGTTTGTTTATATATTAGTATGTAATTATCTAGAGTTCACTTAGTGGGGGGGGGGGGGAATG
>Ga0307517_10014589_pt1 | contig 10537 bp, 8 predicted proteins | sample 23_EM_MG_FD_194515 | JGI IMG/M metagenome (GOLD analysis project Ga0307517, IMG submission 194515) | Populus trichocarpa ectomycorrhiza microbial communities from riparian zone in the Pacific Northwest, United States - 23_EM | ecosystem: Host-associated > Plants > Roots > Unclassified | place...
GAAAATTTTCCGTGTTCTATTGCATATATGTGGTGGTAGTTCTGCTTTATTTAACAATTTTATTGATGAAGAGGCCAGTATGCCCAGAGAAACATAATCAGCATGAAGCCCTCATAAAATTAAGCAATGGAGGGTCATATAATGAAGCCTTCACAAGATTAAGCCATGGAGGAGCATACAGTAATATAGAAAGGTCCAGGTATAGTCCTGAACTATCCAATGTCCGATGGCTAAAAAGAAAAAAAGAACTCGTAAAAAGAAACATACAGCAGGGCCGGCAAACTACGGCCACCGTCATGCAAGAAAGCGGTTCCACTTCAAAATCCGCCGCATACCGCAATTTTAGTACCATGTATGGTGCAACCATCTCGGCCTAATCTCCATAAGGATGGTCCGTAATACATGTGGCCCATGCTTGCCTCATATACTCAGCTCATAAAAAGTATTATAAACATAATGTATTTCATGAATTTTTAAATAAATTATATTTACAGTTTTTAACTATATAAAACATATTAAAAAGAGTATCGCCGATCACATATTACATTTTATATAAATTATTTATTTATCCTTTCAAATTAATTTCCACACAGGCTTATGAAATTCGTTCTCTCTTAAACAAACTTGCTTTTAACTTTAATTCACGAATTTTAATCAGCAGAATTTAACTAAAACCAAGCTTGGTTCATTTATATAGAGGATTTTTAAAATAGACAGGCATAAATTTCTTATATCTTAACAAGTTGGAACCAAGTCTCCAGCGAGATGAGTTTCGAGCGGTCCATGAGCGCCTCTGGTCACTTGCAAAGATTTGACGATTAATTTTTAAAACATATCATTGTCTCTTTCTTATGCATATAGCTATAGGGTGTTCGGCTCGGACTACCACAACCGAGCTCACTTGTCTTGAATCCTTGCTGTATTTTGAGTTTGGAATACCAAGCCTGAATTTTAAAAGTGTTTTTGTATTAGGTTTATTTTGAAGGGTTTTTAAATGTATTTTTTTTGTATACATCGACAGTTAAGTCAAATAACTCAAGAAAAGTGGACCTGCTAATTAATTGCAAATATTTGAAACTATATTTTTCATGGTCAAAGGATAACTTATTAGCGTCTAGTTCAAGTTCTGAGCAAATTGCTAGGATCGTGTGCACAAGTATTTCTCTTGTGACAGACCTAACAATTATAGTATACATATTTAAAGAATTTTCAACATGCACATTAAGTGTATTCATCCACCATCTTGACGAGCTTCGGTAAATGCTCCACACGTGCATGTTGTCAATTAAGGACTAATACTGCAATAATCGTCATTTAATTACAAGTGCATTGTGAAAAAATTGAGGTGTATGAGCATGAAAAGAAAAGAAAAGAAATGCATAATGTTGACTTAAGACTATACGTGGACACCCATCATAAGACTAGCTAGTCATGTGTATTGGTTTGTGGAGCCGAGGAGGAGGAGGAGGAGGAGGAGGAGGAGGATAGAAATTCTTTCATTTAATTTGATATCTTCAAAGTGAGGAGAGGAGAGGAAAGGAGAGGAGGGGGACAAAGAGCACGTAATTGAGGTAGAGAGAGAGAGAGAGAGAGAGAGAGGAGGGCAACAGATGTTACGACTGAAAATGTTCTTTTGTTCTTTCTTTGAATTCTCTTTCCATTTGCATGTATGTATGCCTACAACATGTTAGAGCATGGGGAAGAGTGCAAATGCCAAACTCCAAGAAGGAATGGAAAAAAGAATAGTCAAGAGAAAGGTTTAGTCAAGTCATGCTCATATGCCTTCCCTCTGATTTGTTCTGCGTATCTCATAAAGTGTAAAAAGGAAGGGGTCATGGTGTTGGCACTGTCCAATAAATGCCATAGCATCGAGTAGGGCCAATCGCACATCTTCAATCTTGCATGATGGGTGGTGGCATGGGGATTTGGAGGGAGGCTCAGAGGGACAACCCGAAATAAATGCGAAAGCTTATAAAGGCTCTTCCTGCTCTCACTACCCTATTTTGGTATCGTTAGGCGTGCTTCTGTCGGGATATCCCCCTACCCTTGAAACCGTCCCTTTCACCTCCCCTCATGAATTATCCACTCCGTCACCTCTTGTGCAGTCTAACAAACCCTCCACTCCTCTAGGTTTTCACTATCCTTTTTAGCAATGTCTTTTACTGCAGCAACCAAAAGGTCCACCGATTTCTCCCACCGTGTATGTTTGCGTCTTTCCTTTCATTTCCCCCCCTCGATTAATGTGATAATGGCTAACGTAGCTAAATGTAAGCTTGATATGTTCGCTGACTTGTTGCAGGAGGGATTTGGGCCTTTTCGAGCTACTTAATCCCTTCAAGGGAGAAGACATGATGTGTTTGAAATTCGTGGGTTCACAGACACGAGTCTTCTTAGTTTTTTAGATGTTTCTTTCTTTACTCTGATTTGTTTCCTGAGCCTGTCAAGGAGGGTTGATAAATAGCGAGGAGGGATTCGACAACATGAATACTAGTACTAATGATGACCTACTTATGATCGGACTGGTGAAGAAGCCGAATCACCACCTTTATTTGGAGGAGTTACAGGTCCCTGATCAATTTGACTTGTTCCCTGGATATTGAAGAGTCAACCACAATAATCCTCCCATTTGATTAAACATGGTGCCTAGCTAGCTACTATAAATAGACTTTTATATGAGAATTAATTTATATTAGAAAATAATATAAATTTTATTTTAAAATTTTATTTAATAATTTAAATTATTGGATGGAGATTATTTTACATCAATTAGCTACACACCCAAAACTAAAAATTACAAGACAAAAATATTTGTGATAAATTGAGAAAAATTAGCACCCAAAATATAATTAAATATCACAGTTCACAATGCGACATTAATTAAATGTCGTGTTTTTGAACTGTGACATTCTCAAAGAAATCATTTTGAGAAACTACTGGATATTTGATAAAACAGTTGGACTGTAGTCAAAACGATCAGACCAAACGATCAGACCTTTTTGATTACTATAAGGTTTTGGGTCGTTTTAAACCTGAAATTTTTTATAAAATCATAATTTTTATTGATCTGAAATTTTATTTACTTTACAATTTTAGAGAGTTAAAATATTTATAATTTTATCAAAATTTTGACAGGGTTTCCTCTATATAGGAACTATACCCAAAATTTTATCATGCTTAAAAAAACCACAATAACCACAATCAACAAATTCCAACTAAACTCAATATATTCTCATATTCCATAATTACAAGCAGCCTCGGGAATGCAAAAAAAAAAAAACATGTATACATACAAAATGAATATAAATATTTCAATGAAGCAATATTCAAGTAATCCCAAAATATATAAACATAACTAATTTATCTATCTTGGACAAAAGTCAAAATACATATGTGTGACTCTTTTAACTTTGTTATCTCAAATGAATATGATTTTTAATGATATCCCCACGCAAATATCACTTACATTCCCCTACGCAAATACATTATACTCTATTTGCCTCAACTTGTGTGTGTATTTAGCTATATTATTAGCCGATTCCAACAATATACACAAAATCTTTAATTTGGAAAATTAACCTAAATTAAACTCAACACATAATTAATTGAAACAATCAATTCATCATTAATTCAACTTGTTTTCATGTTTAACTATATCAAACAAAATCTAATTGAGTGTATTTTTAACTAATTTATCATTGATTCAATAAACTCTAAACTCACCATAAACTCTAAATTCAACCTAAATAATTATTCGATTTCAACCAAACTATATACAAATTTATAGCAATGTAGTATGTTTAACTTCCTTATAGGACTACAAGAATGGCTGGGGCAGCAACGACAGCGGTGGTTGAAGCAAAGTGAACGATGAATTCTCAACACAAAAATATCAAAAGATACTTAAAAACTAAGATGGGTTCAATATTTGGTTGATTTAAGGGTAAAATTTAAGTGTTTAATGATTTTTTTAAGAGGAAAATGAGGGCATCAGTTGTTTTTTCTGTTAGAAAGATATATCGTTATGCGTTCAATTTGTTTAAATTTTAATTAATATTTCATTTGTGAAGCGCGACATGTAAATATCAAGTTTTAAAAGTATGATATTTAATAAATATTGCATATTAAAAGTATGAAAAGATTAAATTATATCATTTCATCAAATTTTTTTAAACGGTATCATTCTCTCGTATTTTGAAGTTTATTGTGATATTTTTTTTAAAAAAGAAAACCCAAATATTGATGTCTAGACAAGAAGTCATGCTCATGGCGCGGCCCCTCCATACGCATCATGCATGTACATCATGGGTAGGATGGACACAGTCGATCCACACCACACCCATATGCATGCGTCAGTAGTTGCTGTGTTGAATATGAGAGAGAAAGAGAGGGAGGGGACTGGGGAAGCATTTAAAGGGAAGTCATCATTGCAAAAGTACGTCATCATTGCCATGCAAACAATATATTGTTTTTTGACTACATCTTTTCTTGAGAATCACACAGTTGATTTGATTATTAAAATGGTTAAAAGCAGGGCAGCTTGCATATGTTTGCATGCCTTCTTTAATTCTGCGTTATTTCTCTTGAATTGCCATCTATTCCGTGCTTGAGCTTGACGATCCCTGCTTTGCTTTGGATTTTGGGTTCTTGTATTACAGTATATACGTGTAATAAATGACTCGTTTTTCTATATTGACGTTTCCTCTGCAACGGCCTTTCATGCTTCTGGCATACAGAGAGATAGAGAGAGAGAGAGAGAGGGTTTTTCTTGGGGGTCTCTCTTTATTTGTCACACCCACCTCTCTTACACTGTCCTTCTTGTCTTACTCAGTTGTCTTCTGTTTTTTCTGAGAAATGCCTTTTGCTTAACAGTCACCATAGCTTCTTAACTAAATAAGCTCAAGCATTTTACCATGTCTCTCTCTCACACACTCATGTAATGGTACGTACAGCTCTCTTGCTGTGTGTACATAGTTATGGAGATAATATTGTGTTTTGCCTAACACCTCTAGCACCCCTTCAATTTCCGTTCCATCCCATCCGAAGATCTTAAATCTCAAGGATCCGCGGCTACCTAGCTTGCCTTGGAAAGATATATATATATATATATCTTGCAAGAAAATACCATACCGATTCTTTTTTTCATGGCCTACACAAATATTAATTACATGGTTGCTGCTTAAATAAAAATAAAATCTCCATGACCCCTTGAATTCTAGCACATGCCTAGGATTTTGGTTACTACAAACCAAAATTGATTAGTACAAGGTTTACCTTCCTTCTCAAATTAGGACAATTGTTGTACTTCAAACCCTATTTATATATTTTAACAAATCCTTGTCTTAGCTTAAATTAGGACAATCATTTTATACTCCGAACTTATCTCTGTGAAGTTCACTTCTTTTTTTTCTTGTACTTGCAGATCTCTTCGTATAAAAATCTTGGTTGTCACTAATCATCAAAGCTCAATCAACTAGATCTCTTCTCAGATGCAACTAATTAAAGAATTTGCCTTTTTATATTCGACTAAAGATCTCGTCATTGCACGCACCATATCTTGCACTTCATTTTTCATCAACTTTTATTAATTATTAAGCATCAATTTATCTCTCATAGCCATCGAAGCATCATGACTAATTAACTCCATCTATAACCACGCGAATCAAGTCGCCTAAATAGAATTTAATCCCCTTCAAGTTTCAGCACATGTCTAATTAACATCACCATGCATTATTTTCATTGTATTACAGACTTCTCATCGTATTCTTTACATGTATCAAATCATTTTTGGTGTACCTTCTTCCACTCATAGCATAAACAAACGATGCTTCAAACATAACTTGTTGTTGAGGTATTCTTGTCATTGTCATATTAAAAAATAATACGAATCATGTTTTGAAACCTCATCTAACAGTTTAAAATTTTAAATTGAATTGATTCTTTGATATGATACCATAATTTTTAGAGATACGGCTGTAATGCCTGATATTAGGATTTAAAAGATGTTAGAGAATAATATAAATTATATTTTGAAATCTCACTTAACAGCTTAAGCTTTTAGGTTGAGATAATTTTTTGGCATATTATCAGAGGCTCAATGACCAAACAATTATAAGTTTGAATACTATCATGCTTATTTATTTGATAAAATTAAGTACAAAATAGTATGAACATATGCAAATTTTAAATTAATAAAGCTTTAACTTGAAGATATATATTAAAAATTAATATAAATTATATTTAGAATCTCACCTAACAATTTAAATTTTTAAGCGGAATTAGTTCTATAAAGTTTCTAACTAGAGTCATAATCTAGCAACAATCTTTCCACTACGAACCCCGTATAGATCCCCATCAGATAAATAAAAATGGATAAGTGTTAAGGTTCTTTCACTCGTATCTTTCTTTTGATCATTTGCTATCTCTAAATGCATCTTCTCCATAACCAACAATGCCTTTTGCGATCCTTGTGGTGTCAGAATAGTGCGCACCTTCATTCTTCACTTGACAGAAACCAAAAGTTACTGAGTATGCTCAAATCTATCAATCTCAAACTTCAGATCCATGTTCAATTATTTGCACGAACCTGCAATCAATCTTGAACCTGAGGTTCATTGTAAATTAAGCAATAACATAAAATAAAAGGGACACAAGATATTGAACATGGTTCGGCAAATGCTAGGCCATAAGAACTTCACTGTAAGAAGTTTGAAGATTGCAACCACTAATCAAGCACGCATGCAAGTGCCTCGCTATCCAAAATCCAATTACACTACAAAAAAAACTCTCGTATGAAAATATCATACTAACTCTTAAATTTATCATAAATATTTCACACATGTTGCTTCAACAAAAAAATCTATCACGACCTCTTAAATTTCAACAGAGAGAGGGGGAGAGAGAGAGACAGAGAGAGAGAGAGAGAGAGAGAGAGAGAGAGAGAGAGGGAGAGAGAGAGCTCTTCACATCCACACACACACACACACACACAACCCTACAAACCAAAAACTAAATAGGAAAAAAACGACCTTTCTTTTCAAATCAGGTCAATTGTTTCTTTCCTTTTCAGCAAATATATATATTCTATTATTCACTTTAAGCCATATAACAATAAAATTTTGACAATTTCTTTCTTTTTTTTAACAAAAAAAAAGGATAGAATGTATATCTCCGCTGTTGTACTTTGGAAATTTACGAGGAGGAAAAAATAATCCTCTTTACACAAAAAGTACAATTAACAATTAAATCATGTGCCCGCCACTAGAATTATGTAGACTAACTATCATTTCAGTGTGAAATCAAGGTTTTCTCATCAAAGATAATTTATATCAAGTTTTTAAAGTCGCTATCATCTCAAGCACCAGAGGTACGTAATTAACAAGCTTCACATTGGATTCTGAATAGTTGAAATTGAGGAGCCATCATTTAATGCATGCATGTACAAATAATAATTTCTGATAGAAGCATCAAATGGTAGAGCAAGGGAAGAAGGAGGGAAAAAAAACATGGTTAAAACTACAAATATATAATATGGCTGCCTCTGTTTAAATAGAACAGGTTCAAAGGATAGAAACAAAAACTAGACCATGCATGCCTGCCAGCCATGGCACGTTGTAAGAAACAAAACCCCGCAAATTAATGGTGCTAGCTGCTGTGAGACTGAAAGAGCTAAGTAAGTACATTTTTGGCATGGCAAGCAAATATATCTTGCTTTCAAGGGCCAATAACAAAATGACAAGAAAGTTTGAACTAGGAGAGAGGGACACATTTATATATAAACTTAGACACGAGTAGCAAAAATTTCTATAAAAAAGGGGTATCAATTCGTTCGAGATAGAATTTCCCATCACTTTCTAGTTGTTTTTCTTTATGATGATGATCAAGAGTGAGTCCCTTCAATGTGGAGCCCTGCACGTCAAGCCAAAAGACAAGAAGAACATGAATAAGAAAGCTTGATGTAGACTTTTTGTTAGCAAAACGTTGCATTTGCTGACATTTTAATTCGTTCTATGGAATGAATATGTGTGTGTGTGTGTTTCAAACTCGAAATCCATGAGATGATAGTTTACTGGCTCACACAATGATCGTTTGCATTTGATGAAGTTCCTACCGAGCAAGTCTAGACATATATATATATATACTGTGGGCAAAAAACAGTGTTCTTGAAGCAAACATTATTTGACAGCTATTTCTTCTCTGTGGGAAGGAGGATGCTAGCTTGGTAGACACTTTGGTCAACCGAGGAAAGTGTGTGCTACTGTGAATCAATGTTTCGATAAGAACCCGGTTCGAATCATCATGCTCTTTTTACTATACAAACTGAGGGAAAAAAAGAATAAATAAATAAATACGTTTCTTCTGTTACATGTGGAAGAATCCTTTCCACGTAAAAAGTTAAAATGTTTTACCAATTACCGCGACCCAGGTAAATAATCCCTAGTCTTGGTAGAATTGTCCTTTCTAATAATAATAATATGAAATCCTAAGAGGATTAATTAGAAAAATATAGAAACCTCTAATTAATGAACCAGCACAATCTGAAGATCGAGAAACCCTCTTTCAACATATTAAAAGGTGACACGTTTTTTCTTTTCAAAACTTGCAGCTGAATAAAATTTCCACGTCAACCTAAAAAGATAAACACACATCAATTTCTGAAAAGTTTTCTGATTTGTTTTTAAATTCCGAACCCTAGTTTCTCGAATCTGATCTTCAAAAGCCCTTTGATATTTTAGCTTCTTCATTATCTTGCGTTCGTTTTTGTTATTGTTACCACTGCTGTTTGACAACAAGTATTCTGATAAAAAAAAAATAGTAATAGTTGCATAGACGAAGGCAAATGAACGTTTTGACCTGTGGAAGAGAAACCCTAAGAGGGGTCGATGGTGCGACGGTCATCTCCAGTAGCGGCTCTTGGTTGCTGGAACTGACTAAGTTGCCCAATACTTGCAGAGACATTCATAGCAAGAAGGCTTGCGTCATAGTTATTCCCCGAGTCAAAGCTCCTCATCATCTGTTGCTGATCCCTAGGAAAAAACTGGTGGTGGTAGTGATGATCCCTAGATCCTCCCCCTCCAGCTCCAATCAAATTGATCCCCAGATTTTGTGGGTGGTGGTGGTGGTGATGCGTTGTTGCCGTGGCTGTAGCTGCAGCGGCTGCGGCCGCAATTAGTGATCCAGCATGGCCATTGATGCCCAAGTTCTGATATTTGGAGAGTTCAGATTTTGCACAGCTAAGATCCATCTGCAGCTGGCGAAGTTGGTGCTGAAGGAGTGAAATGACCCCAACACAGCCATAAACCGGGTCACGGAGGCGCATGTCGGCCTCGTAGGCCAAGGAATTGACAGCATCTTCACGCTGAGAAGGGTGCAATTCATTGAGAAGTTTTGTGACATTGCTTGCCCCGAAAACTTTATGGACATTGGAAAATTTTTGTGGCTGGTCAGGTGGGAAGTAAGGGGCAAATACGCATTCAGGTTGGCATTTGCGCCGCAGAAATTTGCAGGCTGCACATGGAGAATTTGATGAAGAAGCCATTTCCACCTTCTCCTCCTCTGAAATGCAATGAAAAACCGAGAAAAAAAAACACCATCAAATTAATAAAAATCTAATATTGCATAAATAAAATGAAAAAATAAATGAAGAATAAAGATGTCGATTTTCTGTGTGAACAACAAGCTATATTAAATACCATAACGTACGTGCGGCTTGAGGTAGCAATAATCAGCTAACCCCAACTTCGACTTAACAAGAGAAATTTGAGGAGCTTGTCCTTAATTTTGACATAAAATTAGATCATAAAGGGAAAATCAATAACAAGCCTAGTATCTAGCTAGGTGAAGCACAAAATACAACCCAATTAAGGTTAACAAAAAAAATAAAATGAATTGTTAGAGGATGAAATACAAATTAAAACAATCTTAAAGCTGCAGGCACAAGTGGGGATGCGGCTGCGATGCCTGATATTAGGGTTTGGGGGTGACTTACCTAGAAGATGGGATCTCAAAAAAGTAAAGAAATGAAATTTAAGGAAACAAAAAAAGTAAGAAGAACACAAGAAATGGCAAGCTGACAACTTCAAATAAATGTGCTGGGAGAAGAGTTTCTGCATATAGAACTTTAGAAATTGGAAAGGTTACCCTTTTCAGGATCTGTCCCCTATAATTACTGGTTTTACTCTTCTTATTGAGGAATCAAAATGTGTCTACCAGCAGAAATTAAGCAACTGATGGAATCTTCTAGTTTAGAGAATTACGGCTACCAAATAATACACATGTGTCTCCTCTCTCTCTCTCTCTCTCTCTCTTCTCTTCTCCTGATCGAGTCTACTTATCTATTTATAGATATGTCTATAAATTTACTCCTCTTGTGCTGTCCAGAAACCCTAAGTAGCACCAGCAAAGACAACTGCACAGAAAGACAAGAAGAAGGGATGATGTTTAAGGGGAGCTTGTAGGGGTTTATGGAGGAAGGGGGCAGGTGGGAAAGGGAAAAAAAAAAAGAGGAATAAAGAGGAGAGGTTGATTTCAGGAGTAGAGT
>Ga0307517_10014590_pt1 | contig 10537 bp, 9 predicted proteins | sample 23_EM_MG_FD_194515 | JGI IMG/M metagenome (GOLD analysis project Ga0307517, IMG submission 194515) | Populus trichocarpa ectomycorrhiza microbial communities from riparian zone in the Pacific Northwest, United States - 23_EM | ecosystem: Host-associated > Plants > Roots > Unclassified | place...
GTCGTATGTGGCCTAACAAATCGGATGAGGCTGGGCATGAGCCCAACCCGTATGCGTGAATTAGGCCTATCTTGACTCCTTTCAAGTGCACATTTGAGCTCTCGTCAACCAGATAGTGAACCTGCAAACCTTATCCTTTTTCTTCCGAGTGCGTCTTTAAGCCCTCATTTCCCTGATAATATGCCTCTAAGCCCCATCTTTTTTTTCTTGAGTGCACCTTTGAGTTCTCATCAAGCTCTGCTAGTCGTTCCTTATTATTGAGTCTTACCCACAATCTCATCTGTATAAATATGTACATTTTATAAATTTTAAATCCTTATCCATACATAATTCAAATTCCCATTTCCACATCATAAACAAATTTCCTGATTAAAAAAAAAAACTTGTAAATTTCTTGTTTTCTTTTTCCTAGCAAAAACATTATGCATAAATGAGGAATAATATTCTATTTTAAATTTTCTTAATATAAATCTCTTATTCATCCTTCAATAGTTTAATTTACACCTAAATAATCATACTTCATGGTAAATTAACCATCTTAATTAATTTTGTCTTAGCCAAAATTGTCTCTTTCCATGGGCATTTTTTCTCCATTCACTTCATCCTAATTTTTTCATTCAAACAAATTTAGTTGTTACCTAACCATTTTTCACATAATTAAACATTAATTAATAATCAAAACACATCATCTAACACTCTAAAATTCAATTTCAAGAATCCTTATACCCTAAAACTTCTCATTCAACATTACACAAAAAAAAAATTTAAATCAATTATTTTTGGAGAGTTTCTTACCTCCCAACTCAGAGGGTTACTTTAAAACTTGACAGGGGTGAAATTGAATTGATTATTGAAATAAAAAATTCAATTAAGGACCTGATTGAATAAATCAAAAGGTTGAAAGAGAAGTTTTTTTTTTAAATCTAATTCAACCTTAAATGCCAAAATGATATTGTTTCATTTAAATGAAATAGTGTGTTTTGACTAAAACAACGAGTTTTTAATCAAAATGACACATCGTCTGGCATTGTTCATTATCTTCTTCCTTTGTACTAGAAATGCTACCCGAATAACTACTTTTTAGAGGCATTTAATGCCTCATCTCTCCTCGTGACAAAACAAATTTACTATGTTTTTTAAAGGAGAAGAACACAACCACCACTCTTTCTCCCTTGTTTTCAAAGACACTAGACAAAACCACCCCTGGTCCAACCCTAACATCACATTTTCCAGCCTCTTTCCACAACCTTTCCATTATCTCCACTTGCACCAAAAAAAAAAAAAAAACCAACCTTAATACCATTTTCTTTTCCTTCCACGATAGCACCACCATCAACCTAGGTAGCATTATCGTGAGCAGCACGACCTTCATTCAACAGCTTGCCATTAGCAACAACAATATGAACTCCAACACCAACCACGTCCAGCAGTAGCTACCTCTCCTTCCCCACCACAGCTTCTTCAGCTCCAACAACCTCCACCATGAGCTTCACCAACAAACCACCATGCCACACCTAAAGCTCCCTCAATTAGTCAACATCCTCATATATCCAACCCAAGTAAGCCTATCCTTGCTCTTTATCTTCTTAAAATGCATGCTAAATCATGTTAGTAACATGAAGAAATAATTCATGTTACTGGCACTTTCCAGCCACCACTAGTGATATGAGCCAAGCCAGGTTCAAATGTAGCCTTAAAATATCTGCTGATAAGTTTGGAGAGATCAAACATATCTCTTAAACCGTATATTGGAACAAGATGAAATTTTATAGGGAGATACTACACACATGGGGTCCATTAGGGTTAGTTATAGGAGACTATATTATGTTTTTTTAGCTGAAAATTTCAGCAGCAAGTTGAAGAATAAATGTTAGCTTTCCTTTTATTTGTTTGTGGCAAAACAAGCTTTCTTTACAGGGACAAAGATTGCATACTGACTTATCAAAGATTAGCTGGTTTTATGGTGTCATTCACATACTTAGAGTTCTTAGGTACTAGGTTATCTCTAAATCTAAGTCTTTTTTCAATACCTTTGGTTCTTAGATACATGGTTATTTGAGTTAAAGTTCTATCAAACCTGATTTTTGGCTTTCCAGGTTGTTATATACTTCGTCAAGGGTTGCTTAACCATGTGATCAAGAGGTCTGCATCAACTGGGTTATGCCAGTGATGGCTAAATAACAGGTTGGACCTTTGTTTCATACCAGCCCACGTGGCTGGGTTAGGTCCCGCGTGGCTGGGTTGGGTCCAACCCACACATTAAAAAAGATCTAAAAAATTTCAGAGATTGTTTTAAAAATATTTATGGGTTCCACGTTTTCTAACAATTTTTTTTTATATTAATCCATAGACTTATACTGTAAGATACGGATTCGGTATTAAAAATACCTGATTTTTCTCAAACAAAAATTTGAAAAATCCTAAAAAAAATAAATTTCCTTATTCGAAAAAGCATAAAAATAGGTTATTCCAAACCATATGATTACTATATAAATTAGACAATTTGTAGTATTTTATCTTTCCTCTCCTTACCAACATCCGGCCACTGTTCTTATCCTAATGAACTTAGAGAAGATAATAACATTTTGAATACTATAGTTGGATTGAATTTGCACCTAACCCTATCCTTATCTTGAAGATAAAAACATTTTGGTGGTAGCACAACAAAGTTTCCTTTAGGAATCATTGCACCTGTGCTTATCCAGCATTTGAAATTATTAACACACCTAATATGCCATTGAAATTTCTATGTGCTAACAACCCTAATGAGCGCACAGATTCAGAAAAAGAGAATCTTGGTTCATATCATCTATAAAGAAAAAGGAAATAATTAATTTTATGGAAATTTCTATCCAACCTAGGCTACCAGTCCCATCTAAAAAAACCGCTAAGAAAATGGAAGATAAACCCTAATGAGAAGATTGAGCCGACCTATATAATTCACCACATTCATTCAATATAATGACAACTCTAATTAGACAAATAATGGAGATAATTGGTGAAGAAGATGGAAATGATGATGATGATGATGAATAAGAGCTCAAAGCAATTCTCCAATTTGAGGATATACCAAATCAAGCTCCTTAGGTTTGTGCTTCTTTCTTATTACTCTCTTTATTTCTTTTTTTCATCTTTTGTTATGGTTAACAAAGGTTTAAAAAAGAATAAAACAATGGATTGTAATTTTTTTATTAATTTTTTAATAGATTTTAGAGCAAAAAAAAAAAAAAGGAGAGTCAATGCACATCCAGTATCATACACCATGGCTCATATTGGGTTGGATCATGCATAGGCATTGAATCTGGTTTTATTTTGGTTAATTTTCGTTTATTTTTTTTGTAATATGAAACATCTAATTATTCTTCTTCTTCTTTTTACATAATTAACATAGTTTAAGAACTTATATAATTTTGGAGTGTTCAAACTTTATATTTCAATGAATTTTAATAAAAAAATATTAGAAGCAAAGTTTTTTGATAGATATAGTTCTAATTTAATATAATAGATTAAGAGCTTCATCAATTTTGTGTTTTTTTTTTTTTTGCATTGGAAATAACTTTTTTATGATTATTAAATTGTTGCAGGTTAAAATCATCATCCTTCGAAACTGATGTTTGTGAGCCCTAGAGATAAATTTTGAAGGCCGGATAAGATAGGGATCCACATTCTAGACCTTGGATTTGAATCAAATCCCTTGATTTCTATCTTTTTGGAATGACAGCAAAGTTTTGAATTTCCATCATTAATGTTGTGCTAATTACAGCACTGGCAATATTGACCTAAACACCTTATATGGTATGAAATTGTATGATAGGACAAAACCGGCAGGTGGTATCAAGAAACCAAATCCCAGAGATAGAACACGTCGTTTTAGAAACCCGAGAAGGGAAGAGGAGAAATAAACGCATGTCTTCTCTATATAAACATCTTATTCGCCAAACCCTCACAGTCATCAAATGGAACAAACCATAGATAGCCGCCGCCTGCCACAGAGCTCAACTACTTGAAGAGAAGAAAGCCAGTGTCATATTTCATTTATAATAACTCTGGGTTAGGGTTTTGACACTAATTGCTCGTTCTTAAACTTTAATTCTGTCTACGTGTGTTTCAGTATCTGTTTTAAGTTTCATTGGAGTCTGATCTTTCTCTTTTAACTCTTTGTGTCTTCAGGTTCTGCGGACCCAAGAAATGAAGGGACGAAGGACCTTCATTTCCGAATGGACCCGGATGAAAAACTTATCAAACATGTCCTTCTGTAGTGATTTTGGTCATGGAGCCAGTTATCTTCACGTAGATGTGTTGAAAAACACACAGATTCCTCGTACATGTAGTGATTTCGGTTATAAGGGTCTGTCAGATACTGCCTAAACAGGAGCCTGGCGGAGAAGTTGGTAAACAAAGGGCAGAACCAACTTGAACTAGATCGTTTCCGAGATCTGATGTTTGTTCATTACATTCTGCAACTCGAAGAAACCAACAAAAAGAAACGAAAGGCTGGGGGCGAGATTGATAGTCGAGGTCCATCAGGATCTCAATCCAATAAAAGGCAGAGATCAAGGTAAAGATGAAGAGGACGTTGCTGCTGATATTTATTGTATTCATCAAGTTTTGAATGTTAACAAATTCTGACTACCTTGGTATGATATGGTTGCTACATCTCATTTAAAGTCAAGATATCCTCCTCTTGGATCTTTGATAGAATATGATTGTCCAGGATCATGCTGTAGATCATGCACATAGAACTTGATTGTCCACTTCTGAATAAATTGCTCTTTGCCTAATCGGAGCAATCGGGCGAAAACGAAAGGTGGAAGCTGGTGGCTTATGCTGTTTCGATTATCCCATAAGATTGACCATCAGCCCATCATACAATCACTCTCTTTTGCAGCCATTAGCTCATCTCAGATCATCAATGGATGAAATTTCGACTTGACAAATACCATACATAATCATTTTAGTCTTGACTGGCCTGACTCTGTAGCATGGAAGAAGATGGTACTAATGCCAAGAACATGAATATCCCAAGATGATCTCAGGATGAAAAATGATATCCCACTTAAATTTCTTTCAACGTTGTAATAAATCAGATTCAACAATGATGAAAAATCAATTTGTACATCGATTATTATGTAAAAAAATTGCACATTGATAATCTCTTTTATTATCTTTTTCCATGTCAATTTCCTTCTACTTATTTATATCCCTAAAATCTTGATTTATTACTGAAAGCATTGGGATTCGTTAAAAGTTCACTGCCCCATTTTTCAATTTTATCTCGTAAAGCTTCCATAATAATGGCAATTTAAGAAATGTTCAATGCCGTACTGAAAATAAAAAAGACAATATATGGTTATCCTTAGTCATGATGAATTCAAATGCTAATGGTGCTGCCCTTTCTTTTCTTTTCGTTTTTTTTTTAACCATATTCTAATATCATATGTTTAATTTTGATATTTATTTTATGATTTTGAAATCTATTAGGCCCAATTTTTTACTGCTATATATATATCATTTCGAACAAAATCTAACTTATATCATTAACAATATTTAACTAGAAAGCTAAACGAGTATGGATTTTTACTATACCTCTATTCACAAAACACTATTCACTTGAATAGTATTTGTTTTTTTTTTATATTTTTAATTTCATTTATAATATTATATTTATTGGAAATTGAGCTTTCTAATTGTTTTTTATTTACTTTTTATGAGGTTATTCTAGTCTTATAAACCGGATTAGGGGTTTGACCGGTTAATTCAGTTGACATGAGTTTTTTTTTTTCTATTTTTTCTCAACTGACTTTCTTTTTCAATTTCATCATTGAATTTGTTGAGAATTATACTTTATGATTTATTTCTGTTTATTTTCTATGAGGCTATCTCAATCTCATGACTCGAGTCTAAGGTTTGATATTTTAATTCATGTTGACTCGAGTAATTTTTTTAATCGATTTTTCAATTTTAATTCCATCCTTTAATATTAGATTTAATTGTTTTTTTTGTTCACCAGACAAACGTTATCTTAAACTTGGTTGACTGTCAAGCACATGTTTTTTAGGTTTGACATATTCGCCAAACCCATTTTATTTAAGATGATTTTTATTTATAAAAATCTTAATAAAAAAATTAACACATCAGATGGCATGGCAATCTTTGCACTTTGTAATCTCATACTCATATTACTATAAAACAGTCTAAAACACCCAGACAACTAATCATCCAAAATCAAGATCTCACCAGTACCTAGGGTTCCAGTCAAAGATCGAACAACTTTTGAACTTAGTGGAATGTCTATAATCTTATGTATCGAAATGTTATTATAACAATCTTGTAACATCTTTAGGTTAAATTTATTTCCACACTTTGAATCTTAAATTGCTGCTAGACAACCTTCGATTTGTACTGGATCACTAAACAATGACAAGCCATTGTGGGACAACAACTTGTGGAAACCTCTCGCCATGAAAGTCAAGTAAATGTACAATGATTCTGCCATATATTTTGCTATCCAATATATACTCCATTAACACATATGGCTTCCTTCAAATCATACCACTTCGTGTACCCATAAAAATTATAATGCTTTTTTATTTATTCTTAACTATTTTTTTGTCCCCAACGTGAAGATTTCAAATTGCTCGTTGTCATCAACACAAACAAGGATCAAACCCGAAGGAAAGATGGTCTTGTAATCTTATCTTCTGTCGAGGTAAAGGAATGGTTATACTTTCATGGGTGCTCATATTATAGACTGAGATATGGTGTCTATCATTAACGATGCATACAAAACTGTAGAAATCACCAAAATGTTAGAAGATCTTGGTATGAAGATTGTGTCTTCTTCGAAGGCTTGTTTTCCTTCATGGTCAGCAAAGACAAAGTAGCTGTTGAATAGTTCATGTTTTGAGGACATAAGGAGTTTAAATTTTATATTTGATTAATAAATTTAAAGTAAAGATAAATAATTATGACTGCACATTAATTATAGTTGTTGAAACTAGTACATATATTCTTAAAGTTCGCAAGAAAACTGAACAGTCCAGAAAAAAAAAATCAAGGAAGGTCCTTCGAAACCAACCCGGTTGCTGTCCCAAACCAGTAACCGGTTCTGCCATGCTACAGTGGCAGGGTAATTAATTTGGCAAAAACAGGGAAAGAAAGACTTACCTGCGAGGCAGCGGCTGGAGGCAAAGTGGAGGGAGATAACTGGTTGCTGCTCACGAAGGACGTCCCTGCTCGCTGTTCACGGTGGAGCCAGGTTTGCCAGCTGTTGTCGTTGTTAGTTTTAGACGCGGTTGCAGACGAAATGGAAAATGGTGGCCCACTGGTTGGTCGACATTGCTTCTCTGTTTCTCGTGTTACTGGAAGGGAAGGACGTCTTCTGCTGGTTCTGCCACTGAGGCTGAAGAAAGGTGTGGCTTCTGCTGGTTCCATCACTGCTGCTGAGGAAGGATATGGCTGCGGATGAGGCTACAACTGGGCGAGTGGCTCAGCTCGTTTCTGGTTGTTGTTGGTGCAGGCCACGGTTCAGCAGAGATGGTGTTGCTAGCTGCTGGGAGTTTTCGAGGGAGGCCAGTCTGTGGTTCTGGTGTTGCTTCTCTGTTACTGTCGGTGGAAGGGCTGAGGAAGAGAAAAGGAAGTGAAGCTGAAGATGGTTTTCTCTATTTTTTGTCAAAAGCACAGGGCCAAAATCAGGGGGGGAGACCGGCTGGCCTTTGGTAAATGAAGGGTTAGGTTACAGAGAGGTAGGGGCTGGTGAGATTGACGGCTGAGGGAGGGAAGGTCTCGTGAAGGCAAAGACAGGGCAGTGATAGAAGAAGGAAGGCCTGTAAGTGGTGTTCACGGTGGTTGCAGGCTGGGGGAGTGAGGTTGCGTCAGTTTTTGTTTTTTTTTTCTCCAGCGAAGGGGGGTGGCTGGCTGGCTTGGTAAATATGGGTTTAGGTTTAGGGTATTCTGTGTGCCCTTTCTTTAAAATCCCCCCCTTGCATATGGCATATGGCTGGAGGTTCACTTATATAGAAATCTCTATACGTGCTATTTAAGAAAATCTTGCAATAATTATTGCAGAGATTGTTTTTTATAACCAACACCAACAAATCCTATATCTATGGTATTTTATATTGCAATAATTATATATGATTCAGAAATTATCTCCTTGATATATTGCTTCCTTGATATTAGCCAGACATTATTATGACATTTTTTGATCTAGTACCTATTTTTTCAATTCCTTCAACGAAACCAATTACTTTCCAAAGTTTAAATTAATCCAATAAATTCTTGAAACATTAAATCAGGTCCCTCGAATCAGACCGACAAACTCAGGTCAGGATCCTTCTTGCGGCAAGATTCTCTGTTTTCATGCTAGATATTCAAACGGGAATATCTTGAGCTTCTGGTATCGAAATTAGGCGATTAAAAAACCTAAATTGATCTACGCGTACAGGTCTACAACTTTCATGAAGGATTCAAAGTGAGATAAATTCATTTTGAAGAACATAATTGCAAAAACTCGAGTTGGAACATTTCTCGTGGCAGGATTCTTTGCTTTATGATTAGATATTCATATGGGAATATCTTGAGCTTTTGATATCGAATCAAGTGATTTAAAAGTCCAAATTCATCTACGCGTCCAAGACTGTAACTGTGATGAAGGATTTGAAGTGATAAAAAATCGTTTTAAATAACAGAATCTGGCAGCAATCTGGTTGGTCAAAAAGGATCTCCTGATCTAATTCAGAAACTGACAATGCCGAGCATCCCGATATGACTGAGAGTATGACCTAAGAACAACGACCAATGAAATTATGGTGGAAGCAGAGTCTTTAGTGCAAAACTCGGGTCAAAATCCTTCTCGCGGCAGAATTCTTACTTTCAAGTTAGATGTTCAAACGGGAATATCTTGAGCTTCTAATATCGAAATCAAGCGATTCAAAAGCCCAAATTCATCTACGCATACAAGAATACAACTTTCATGAAGGATCCAAAGTGAGATAAAATTGTTTTGTAGAACAGAATCTGGCCGCAACCTAGTTGGTCAGAAAGATCTCATGATTTGATTCGGAAAACTAACAATGCCGAGCATCTCAATCTGATTGAGATTCTGCCATAAAAACAGTGAGCCTAGGACCCAATAAAGGTGTAGGTCAATTCTTCAACATGTCATGAGTGACAGAGTATAGCTGGGATGATCAGATATTGCACGAAACCAAGTCAGAATCAAAGCCTAAGTTGGAACAAAAACAATTATGACAACAACAGAATCATTTTTTTAGTGCAAATTCTGAGGAATTTATTCAACCTTAAAGACCAGATAATGAAGAAACAAAATTAACATTATGAAGACTCCTAATCAGTCTAAGAAACCTGACGATTTTGGCAGCAAAGGGGGAGGATAAAGAGAGTGGAAAACAACTCATACAGGGTTCGAAAAACATTTCTTTCTTCTCTGCTTTTGTCAATCTTCCAGCAAACATGAGCTAAACTCCTATACTCGGTTCAAAAGGGGTACACATCATCTTCAACACGTGAGGCCCAAAAATGAGTAACAACAAATAGTATTGATTGTAAATCTTTGTGCAATGTGGAAGGAGATTTGAAAAGTGTTTCAAATCTTATTCAAAGAATCAATAATTATGGTGTTGAGAACAAACATGATTTGATAGAGCAACACACCTCATGCTGTAATATCTAAATAAGAACATTTTTGATGAAGATATAATAATGACACTGATAAACTAGCCACTGAAATGTTATGTCAAACTACTTATTAACTTTCCTAATATTTTAAGAATCATGACAAGTTTTTTGATATTGTACTTAATCTTTAAATATAAATTAATCAATTATTAAATAATTTGTTTAATTTATTTAATTCTATTTTATTTAGGATTGTGATTTATATTTGGGTCAACTTATTAGGGAACCTAATGGGTTACACGCACAAAAATCATTGGTCAAAAATTAAAATGGAATGATTAATCAAAGTGTGACTTCATCATAAATAAATTTTAGAAATTGAGGACTTGATTGAATAAATTTATAAAATTAGTCTTATATAGGTCAAGGGGCCAATCACATCTAAAATTGTGAATTAAACCATTAATTATAAGAATATAAACTTTTAAAATTCTATGGATACATTTCATGTGTAACGGTTTGATTCCATTAAAAATTAAAGAGTTAAACTAAACAATCAACAAAGAGGGACTCCATAAAAAATATTCAATGAAGATGGTGGAAAAATAAAAGGAAAGGAAGAAACTAAGGATGATAATGGACACACATGTTAGGTTCTATTATATATTTAAACCTAACTATTATTCAATGGTTAAGTTTTGTTTATATTCATATATTATTCATTAGATTTTGGTTATTCATATGGGTATATATATAAAAAATACAAACATACAAAATAACTCTAAAAAAAATATATTCCCAACACAATTCGACTAATTTTCAATGGTTTCATAGTTTTTAATAATTTTGGTATTACTTTCATTCTAGCGAACTTTAAAAAAAAAATTAATTATAAGAT
>Ga0307517_10014591_pt1 | contig 10536 bp, 10 predicted proteins | sample 23_EM_MG_FD_194515 | JGI IMG/M metagenome (GOLD analysis project Ga0307517, IMG submission 194515) | Populus trichocarpa ectomycorrhiza microbial communities from riparian zone in the Pacific Northwest, United States - 23_EM | ecosystem: Host-associated > Plants > Roots > Unclassified | place...
ATGTTTATTGTATAGTGGATTGTGGTAATGCAAGTAGTAATCCACCGTATCATGCAGTGCGGGAGGCTTATCGCATGAAGTCCTACCATGATAAAGTCCAAGTTAACAGTGTCAAAAGCCTTTCTCAAATCAATTTTTAAAGCACATCTGGCTGGCCCGGTGTTGAGGTGATAATTGTGCATTAACTCTTGTGTAAGGAGAATTGCGTCAGATATATTGCGTCCAGGGATAAAAGCAGATTGGGAGGGGCTTATTACATCTGAAAGAGCTACCTTTAACCGGATGACAAGTAACTTTGAAATGCACTTATAGAGAACATTGCAGCAGGATATTGGCCTAAAATCATTCAAGCATGTTGGGAGCTCCTGTTTTAGCACCAGTGCAACTCTGGTAGCATTTACACACCGGGGCAGAGTATTGTTGGAGAAAAAATACCTGATAGCAGCAATGAAATCAACTTTGATGATGTCCCAGCTTTTCTTGTAGAATAGTGCATTATATCCGTCTAGGCCAGGGGCTTTGGAATCAGAGATGGAGAATAGAGCTGCCTTGATATCATCATCTGTGATTGCCATGAGAGCTGCAGCTTTAGATTCTTCGGTGATGGTGTTAGGGTAAATACTATGGACCTCTGCATTTATTTTGGGGTGTAAGGCAGTGAGTAGATCCTCAAAATAAATGGATGTCATCTTCCCTATTTCCTGTTGATCATGGACAACATTACCTTCTGCATCCTGCAAGCTATGAATCATATTTCGAACCTGGCGATGCAATAATGATTTGTGAAAGAAAGCAGTATTCCTATCACCAAGTTGCAGCCATTGTATCCTGGATTTTTGCTTGAGGTAGGATTCTTCATCTCTACACAGTTGCATGTATTGTGTAGCAAGTGTGCGTTCATTGATTTGTGCAGTCTCTAAAGTTGGATGCTGGTCAAGGTAAAACGGTGCTTCGTCCCACGATGCTTTGGCTTGTTTGACTCTATCCATGAGGTTGTTTGTGTGCTGCCTGTAAAGCTGCCTCAGGTCAGTTTTTAGTCGGCGCAGCTTGGATGTGAATTGAAACATAGGATTTCCAGTTACAGGAGCATGCCAAAAGGATGCAACAGTGTGGAGAAAATCACTTCGTTCAGCCCAGATGTTCATAAATTTGAACGGTGATTGTTGATGGTTGTTGAGCCTTTGGAGATTTAAAATCATAGCACTGTGATTGGAAATACTCCTAGGCTGGAATGTTGCATGAATGGCAGGCCAAGTGGAGAACAAACAATGATTGCCAAAGATCCAGTCTAACTTTTTTTGTATGATGTTGCTTCCATGTTGGCCATTGTGCCATGTGTACTTGAGTCCGGTATATGGAACTTGCAGTAGAGCTGATTGACTGATGCAGGTGTTAAAGTCATTCTGGTAGCTTGGCCAATTAGTGACCCCTCCTGATCGATCGCCCGCTTGCATTATGGCATTGAAATCTCCCAGAATAAGCCAAGGGGTGCAAGTGTGTAGTGAACTCTCCTGTGAAATGTATCTCCAAAGAGATAGTCTCTCGGCTGGTGTGTTATGACCATACACAAATGTGAGGCGGATGGGAGTAGGGTGACTTGGTAAGGTTGCTTCACATGTTAACCACTGGGAAGCTGAATGAAAACAGGTAAGGTGGAGTTTTTGTGTATTCCAGCCAACTAGAATACGGCATGTTGAAGAGGAAGTGATATTAGAATGGTAATGCCAATGAGATGGAGAAAGCTTGGTTTTAATGGATTCTAGATTGGCAGCACCAATCTTAGTTTCCAAAAGGCCAAAGATATCTAAAGTGTTTTTTTGTGTCCATGCATGGACATTGTTTTGTTTTTGGGAGCCATTGAGACCCCATATGTTCCAAGTGCCAACTATGAACATTTATTCAAATGGTAATGTAAACAAAGAAAAAAACTAGTGGCCCCGGGCCCCCTTTCTTTTTCCTGCCCCCTTTCTTTTTCCTAGTAGTGGTTGGTGATGGAATTGGGGACTGCACAGGCCCTGCATTTGGGGGGATAACAGAGGTCGAAGCCTCAGCTGAAACTTCCTTATCAGCAAAGGAGGATTCACTAGTGCTGCATAGAGAATCCATCTTACTTTCAAAACAAATATTTGCATGCAATGCATTGATATGATGATGCTGGATGCCAAGATGTTCATTACCGAATTCTTGGCTAGAGTCACAATCCTCCATATTTGTTGGTGCTGCTAGGTCTGTGGTAGGCAGCAGTAACGGTTTGGCTTGTTGTTGAGGGGGAGGGGAAAGTTTTTGTGCTACTGGTGGTGGGAGCTTGGGTGATGGTGGAGTACAGTGAGGGGATTTTAGGCGAGGAACTAGATGTGTCTGTTCAGGGATAGGTGCTGGTTGAGGCGGTATGATGGGCGTGATTGGTTGGTTACTGGTTTCAATTGTAGGAGGGGTTGTAAGTGGGTTACCTTTATCCTCTGCAATGGGTGGTTTTGTAGTTTGACATGAGTGGCCGAAAACCTTGCATAGATCACAGCTTGGTGGCTTCCATTCGTAGTCAACAGTAACAGTGATTGGGGCAATTGAAAGGGGGCTGTCAATCTCAAAGCCGTGGACAAAGGGCAAAGCAGCATCCACTTCAACACATAACCGTGCATACTCTAGCCTAGTGCAATTATAAGTGAGCTCATCACAAGATAGTGGCCGGCCAACCATGCTTGCTGCAAGGCTGAGTCCCTGCTTGGACCACAAGGGAAAAGGCAAACCATGGAGGCGAATCCAAACTGGGAGAGTGGTTATTTTGTTTTTATCAAACTGAAATCTTGGGTGCCATTGTTGAAGAATGATGTTCTTACCTCCAAACATCCATGGTCCCTTCTCTAAAACAGCATGCATCTCATCTACAGTGTTAAAACGAAAGATAATGAATCCATTAGAGGTTGTCATAACACTTTCTAAGCCATATTGACTCCAAGCCCTGGAGGCAATGGAGTTAACAGCATGGAAAGGCATTCGAAACCCTGGGGAAAAACCAATCATGCATCGATGCCATTGTTCAGAGTTGTCCAGAAGCATGTCTTCTGTGATCTTCAAACTTTGGCCTGCTGGTTGTCGTGGTAGTTGTTCCAGAGTGAACCGTGTACTTGAGTCCGAAACACGAACTCTATCCGCCCAAGAGGATTGGCCGGCGACAGGTTTGGTTTTATGGGCAGTGGGTTTGGTTTTCAACATAGTGGGATGTAGGGCGTCTGGTTTTTGGTGGATCTGAGACATGGTAAGCGAGGCGAGGCAGTGTGAAGGTGAAAGTGGGAATGGTGAATGGGGTGATGTTGGCACAGGAATAAAATTGTGGTCGGTCAGAATAGGGAGAAGATGATGGGGATGAAGATGGTGGGTATGGCAGAGAAGATGGGGTTCACCGGTGAACAATACAGGGCCAGCAAGTCGTCTTCCTCGAAGTCGCCAATGGCAGCTGCTCTCTCATCCTTTTTTTTCCTCCCTAAACCCGAAACCCCAACCCCGAACCCGAAACCCCAAACCTCAAACTCGAAACCCTAACCCCTAAACCCGAACCCCGAACCCCAAACCGCAAACCCCAAACCCTAAAACCCGAAACCCTAAAGCCCGAAACCCTGAAGCCTAAAACCCCAAACCCCAAAACCCAAACCAAAAACCCAAAACCCAAAACCCATACCTAAAACCCTAAAACCCAAACCCAAAACCCCAAACCCCAAGCCCCAAACCCTAAAGCCTAAGCCCTTAACCCTAAACCCTAAACCCCTACCCTAAACCCTAAACCCTAGAAGAACATAAATGAACTCCCCTTAAACCCAAAACCCAAAACCCAAAACCCGAAACCCTGAACCCTGAACCCTGAACCCGAACCCGATCCCTGAACCCGAACCCTAACCCTGAACCCTAATCTAAATCCTAACCCGAACCCTGAACCCGAACCCTGAACCATGAACCCTCAACCCTAAACGTTAAACCCTAAACCCTAAACCCTAAACCTTAAACCCTAAACCTAAAAACCGAAACCCTAAACCCTAAACCTATCATGGCAAAACATCATTAGATTATCTGCAAAACAAAGATGTGTTATTTTAGTGGGTTGGCATCGCCAGTGGTATTGGAATGTGCTGCTGCAGATAGATTGGTGAATGATGCCGCTCAATCCTTCCATTGCCAATACAAAGAGGTAGGGTGATAAGGGGTCACCTTGTCGTATGCCTCTTGTAGCCTGGAAAAAGACATGCAATTCTCCATTGATGTTGATAGTGTAGTGGACAGTGGTGATGCAAGTCTTGATCCAGTTTACCATATCATGGGGAATGCCTATAGCATGTAGTCCTGCGAGGATGAAGTCCAAGCTTACTGTATCAAAAGCCTTCTTCAAATCAATTTTAAGTGCACACCGGCTTGGACCTTTGTTGTGATGATAATTGTGCATGAGCTCTTGAGTGAGAAGAATTGCATCTGAGATGTTACGGCCAGGAATAAAAGCATACTGGGAGAGGCCTATAACATCGATTAGTGCTGCTTTTAACCGGATAACAAGGAGCTTGGCTATGCATTTGTAAAGTACATTGCAACAAGATATGGGCCTAAAGTCATTCAAACAAACTGAGTGCTCCTGCTTCGGCACAAGTGCAACTCTTATGGCATTAGCACATCTGGGCAAGAAGTTGTTGGAGAAGAAATATTTGATGGCAGCAATGAAGTCATATTTAATGACGTCCCAGCTTTTCTTAAAGAACAATGCATTATACTCGTCTGGCCTGGGCTTTAGCATCCGAAATGGAGAACAATGCTGCTTGAATATCATCATCAGTAATGGGAGTGAGGGTGGCAGCAGTGGAAGCTTCTGTTATAGTGTTTGGAAAGATAGGATTAAGCTCTTCAGTCACTGGTAATTGTGGGGCACAAAGCAGGCGCTCAAAATATGTGGATGCCATCCTTCCTATTTCCTGTGGATCATGAATGAAGTTACCTGTGTCATCATGCAGGCTGTGAATTCTATTCCTGACCTGGCGGTGCAGCAAAGATTTATAAAAGAAGCTGGTGTTCCTATCACCAAGGTGCATCCATTGTACTCTGGATTTTTGCTTGAAATAGGACTCCTCATCTTTATAAAGTTGCTGGTATTGTGTGGCAAGTGTTCTTTCAGTAGATTTTGCTGCCTCTGATGTTGGATTCCTGTCAAGATCAAATTGTGTTGCATCCCATTCTGCTTTAGCATTGGTAACTCTGCCCGTGATGTTACTGGTATTCTGCCGATGAAATAGTTTCAGGTCCATCTTCAAATACCGCAGCTTAGTGGTAAATTGATACATAGGATTGCCACGTACAGGAAGTTGTCAAGAGGTGGCAACAGTGGCTATAAAATCACTGCGATCAGCCCATATATTCAGGAATTTGAATGGAGAGTGAGGGTGCTTACTTGGACTGCGAAGACTTAGAATCATAGCACTGTGGTCAGAAATGCTGCGTGGCTGAAATAGTGTATGAGTGGCAGGCCAAGTAGAAAATAGTTGAGGATTACCAAAGACTCAATCTAGCTTTTTTTGTATGCTCTGGCTGCCATGTTGGCCATTATGCCAAGAATATTTGAGGCCGGTGTAAGGGGCTTGCATGAGCTCAGATTGCGTGATGCAATTATTGAAGTCATCTTGATATCGGGGCCAAGATGCATCCCTACCCGATTTATCCCCTGCATGTATGATCGCATTGAAGTCTCCCATCATAGTCCAAGGGTAGGTGTTTAGGGTACTCTCATTGACAATGTAATTCCATAGGGTTTGTCTTTCTGTTGATGTATTATGGCCATAAATGAAGGTGATTCTAACAGGTTGTTATGCATAAGTTCATGAGTAAGCATAATTGCATCTGAAATATTTCTTCCCGACAAGAAGGCAAACTGTGAAGGCCCAATGACCTCATCTAGAGCATGTTTTAATCTGGATACAATTATCTTGGAGATACATTTGTAAAGAACATTGCAACAAGAGATAGGATGAAAGTCATTCATGCTGTCAGGATTTGCAACCTTTGGCACAAGAGCTACTCTAGTAGCATTGACATAACGTGGAAGTGAATTATGAGTAAAGAAGTACCTGGTGGCAGCAATGAAGTCATCCCTAATAATAGACCAGCATTTCTTGAAGAAGAAAACATTGTAACCATCCGGTCCGGGGGCTTTGTTGTCAGGAATAAAGAATAGTGTTGTCTTGATTTCAGCATTACTTATGGGAAGAAGCATTGCAGTTGTGGATGAGGCAGAGATGGTGCGAGTATAAAGTGGTGTAATGTCGGCTGTAAGTGGTGGTTGTGGAGCTGTTCAAAGAAAGAAACTGTCATCTTTCCCAACTTCATCTGGTCATGTATCAGGGTGCCTGTAGCATCCATGAGGCTATGGATGTGATTCCTGACTTGTCGGTGTAGCAAAGATTTATGAAAGAAGTTTGTGTTTTTGTCACCTAGTTGTAGCCATTGTATTCTGGATTTTTGCCAAAAGAATGATTCCTCATCCTTACATAATTGCATGTAGTGGTTAGCAGTGGCTCTTTCATTGTCCATAGCTTCTGATGAAGTTGGATTAGCAGCTAGAATAGACTGATCAGTATTCCATTCATCTCTAGAATGGATGACTCTGCTAGTAATGTGGATGGTATGTTGCCGATGGAGTTGCTTGAGCTCAGTTTTGAGTAGACGCAGCTTAGTAGTGAATATATATATATGGGAGAACCTGTGACTTGAATTTTCCAGGAGGAAGTAACAGTGGCCATGAAATCATCTCTATCTGCTTATAGATTCAAGAATTTGAAAGAAACCTGTCTTTTGCAGCTAACGGGCAAAAGATTGAAGATCATGGCACTATGATCATATATGTGGCGTGGCTGAAAAATAGAGTGAGCTGCTGGCCATGTGGATAACAGGCATTGGTTGCCAAAGATCCAGTCCAATTTCTTTTGGATCGTATGAGAACCATGTTGGCCATTATGCCATGTAAATCTTGGACCTGTGTAAGGGATTTGGATGAGTTTTGATTGACGAATGCAATGTCTGAAATCATCTTGATGCTGATACCATTGCATGTCTCCTCCTACACGATCATCGGTATGCAGGATAGCATTAAAGTCCCCCATGACAAGCCAGGGGATTCCAGTATTAAGAGAGCTTTCATGGCAAAGGTGATTCCAGAGAAGAGTTCTTTCAGCAGGTGTATTATGATTATAGATGAAGGTGATTTTGAGAGGCTGAATGAGGGATGGGGCAGTGACCTTACACGAAAGCCATTGGGAAGAGGAGTTTTCATAAGTGAGGTTGAGTTTGTGAGAATTCCAACCTACTAGAATACGGCAATGGGAAGTATGATGGATGTTGGAAGTAAATTGCAGTGTAGAGGGGCCAGAGTGGCTGCTACTGTAGCTAAATTGGCGCCTCCTATCTTGGTTTTAAGTAAACCAAAGATGTCAAGATCATTTTTTTGTGTCCATTCACGGACAGTTTTCTATTTTTGGAGGCTATTAAGGCCCCATGTGTTCCAGCTACCAATATTAAACATTTATTGAATAGTAAGAGACAACAACAAGATTAGAGGTACTTAACCTCCTTTCGCTTCCTTCCCCCTTTCTTTTTTTCGAGTTGTTTTTGAAGAAGAAGATGGGGAAGCATCATGGGCAGCAATGGATGTGGAAGAGGTCTCCCCAGTAGTGTCAATAACTACATGTGTAGATTCACTATGAGTTCCCAAAGAGTCGATTTTGCTCTCCTGACATGGTGCATTGTCCAAGAAACTTGGTGCCTGGTGACCGGTATCATTATCAATATTGCAAAGAGGAGGGGCAGTATCTGACTCTTGACAAGAATTATATCTTTCTGCTATTAGGGGATCATGAGGAACCAACGGAATAGCTGGTGAGGTAGTGGTTGGGTTGGTGGTTAAGGGTAATGGATGGGGAGATTGTGGGTCCATAAGCAGAGAGGGATTGGTGCTAGTAATGGTGTTTAGAACTGGTTTTGGGATGGGTAAGGCTGATGTGGGAATTGTTTGATCCATAACAGCAGAGGTGGGAGGAACTGTAACACCGACCATACCCTTGCCTTTGTCCAGTGTAGCCGATGGAATAGCTTTAGTGATGCTTGAGAAGGGATCAATTAGGGTGGCAAAGGGTGGGGTGGGAGTTGTATTACCGAGATCAACTGGATTGTAGGGCTGATTTGGAGCTCCTACAATTCCTTTGCCTTTGCTAGAGGTAGGTTGTTGCTTGAGTGTTGCGGTTGATGTGCAAGAATGGCTAAAGACCTTGCATTTGTCACAGCGAGTAGGCTTCCATTCGTAGTCCACGGTCACTGTGATAGGATCAACAAACAGAGGGTTATCTATATCAAATTCTCGAATGAAAGGAAGTGCAACATCAATCTCAACACATACCCTTGCATACTCCAACCGAGTGCAATTATAAGTTTGCTCATCGCAAGACAAAGGCCTTCCTACCATACTTGCAGCCAAGCTTAAACCTTGCTTGGACCAAAGAGGAAAAGGCAAACCATCTTGTCAAATTGAAACCGCGAATGCCATTGTTGAAGGATGATGTTTTTGCCACCAAACATCCAGGGCCTTTTTTCCAGAACCGCATGCATATTCTCTTCAGTGTTGAACCGAAAGATTATAAAACCATTAGCAGTGGTTGTGACATGTTCTAGCCCATACTGCCTCTATACCCGTGAGGCAATCTTATTGACAGCATGGTATGGCATTTTATATCCGGGAAAGAAACCAACCACACAGCGAGTCCATTGTGCAGCATTCTCAAGCAACATCTCTTCTGATACCTTTAGGCGATGCCCAACTGGCTGTCGTGGGATATTGTCAAGAGTGAAGCGGGTGCTAGAGTCAGATATCCTAACTCTATCAGCCTACAAAGTTTGATCATTGTTAGGGGAAAGTTTGCTAGCAGTATTGGTAGGAGACATGGTGGGGATGACGACCATATAATTGTGGTAAAAGATCAAAAGAGGGTGGTAGTGCAAACGGGGTAGCTATGGCTGAAAGTTTTATGGTAGTGTGTAGGGGCTGTCAGATCTTCTGTGTGGAAAATGGTTCGGTGAAAAGGTGGTGATGGTTGAGGTGATCGGATTGCAATGGCGAGAGGCTGAAAACAGTGGCAATTGAAGCAAAGCTCAGGCCGGCGACTCATATCGCCTGCAGCAGCCATGCTCTCTGCATTTTTTTCCCTAAACCCTCCCTCCCTCCCTAAACCCTAAACCATTTTTAACCCTAAACCCTAGGGTTTCGGGTTTAGGGTTTAGGGGTTAGAAGTTAGGGTTAAAAAGGGTTTAGGGTTTAGGGTTCAGCATCCAGGGTCTAAGCTCTAGGGTTTTAGGATTTTTGGTTTGAGGTCAAGGTTTAGAGTTCAGAGTCCAGGGTCTAGGGTTTAGAGGGGGTTCATTTGTGCTCTTCTAGAGAGAGAAGCTAGAGAGAGAGGTTAGAGTGGAAAGATACAAAGGGGCGGTGCTCCGACAGCCATATCTCTGGCGACCACTGTTGGATGAGGCCAAGATTTGGTTATGTTGTGCACCTCACTATTTTCTACATTATGACCGGAGGGATCGTTCAAAGCTGCTGCCGTTTAAGAAATCTGACCATTTGAAATTTTCTAGAAACCCTTTTAGACCTGTCAGAGTCGCCGGCCGATTTCTCCTTGTTCTACCGTTGGATTAACCTTAATTTTGGGTATGTTGTGCGAATCTATATTGTCTACATTTTGACCAAAGGGATCGTCCATATTTGAGTCCTCCTGCGAAATCTAGTCAATTGAAGATTTCTGAAAAAATCCCTCTCGGAACAGTCAGAGCCGCCGACCTTTTTATCCTTTTTCTACCATTGGATCAAGCTTATCTTTGGATATATGATGCACCTGGTTGTGATACACATTCTGAACGGTGGAGATTAGAAATAAATCCTCCAGCAACGTTTTCTACGTGTTCAACAGAAGGTCGTCAATCTCAGGTTAGTTTTGGTATAATTGAGATCTATGGAGATCCAACCGTTAAAATGTGCTGATTTTTGTATATGTTTTGTATAACATGTGTGTTTACCTTTAAACCGTTGGGATTTGTTATTGTTTGAATTTTTGGTGAATAATTGTTGGTTGAAGCTCTGCCAGAATCTGTCATGGCTTCCAACCCGAAAACCCAAACACCCAAAGCTAACACCACCCCCTCAACCACTAAACATCCCACAAACCAACACCAAAACACAGCCTCCCCAACCTCTACCCGACCCACTCCCCCCTCTGGTTTTTGGGCCAATAAGATAAGAGTTACTGACTCTAACACTCGATGCACTCTTGACCCCATCCCTCGTAAGCCGGTTGGCTCTCGTCTCAAAATGACTAAGGGATTATGGGAGAAGTCTTCTGCGGTATGGCATCGTTGCTTAGTAGGTTTTTTTCCTGGTTTTAAGCTTCCTTATTCTGCTATGAATTCAATTGCTCACAGGATATGGAAGAGGTTTGGCCTTGAGGATGTGACATCCTTGGCCAATGGGAT
>Ga0307517_10014592_pt1 | contig 10535 bp, 13 predicted proteins | sample 23_EM_MG_FD_194515 | JGI IMG/M metagenome (GOLD analysis project Ga0307517, IMG submission 194515) | Populus trichocarpa ectomycorrhiza microbial communities from riparian zone in the Pacific Northwest, United States - 23_EM | ecosystem: Host-associated > Plants > Roots > Unclassified | place...
ATAACGTCATTCCCGGGGATGTGGCTCATCACCGGGATCCGGCTCACCAATAGCAACCATTGGAAAATCAAATCTACTTTTAATTATCTCAACAAATAAATGAGATACTACCCTGAGAATCAAGCTACAGGTACTTTGAAATATAGAGAATCTGAAAATCCAGTTTTTATTTCTTGGTGATAAATTGTTATTCCAATATAGTGGTTTAAAGATTGCATAGTTCATAAATAAATTGCAGTTTTTCATAAGCATAAAAAAATTGGAAAGCCTGGCAGAATTACATAATAAAATGGATGAAAGGATAGTATAAGTCTTAGATATTCAGAATAACCAGATTTTAATTTTCTTCATAATGATTTTGGAAAGCAACGGCAGTTAAAAAAGAGGGAGAAAATACGTCCAAATTACATACAAATTGGATCATTTTTACCATATAATATCTACTTACGTAGTTGGCATATGAACTCATTATCCTGGAATAACCTTTATGATAACCTTTGAAGTTAGTATATGAAGTTTGAAGTCAGATAAATATATCCTTCTATATTTCATACAGGTTTCTAAAGATGATTGCTATATAACTCACAAGCGGTATATGTTAATCATCAACTTGTTGAAATCAAATCATTAAGCTAACTACATGTCAATTACAAATGGGATCAGGTTTAGTAGACTAGAGTAGACAGTCTGGTCTGTAGTTTAAAGTGTATATTAATTATAATGCATAGTAGAAAGTGAATTATTGATTTGGAACTAAAGGCAATTAATATAGAATCTGATCAACAGCTATTATTGAACCTGGCCCCAAAGAGTGCTCCTGGACTCCCAGGAATATTTATCTCAATTTAATAACTTCTCATTGGTTTGAATAAGTTATTATTGCAACATAAAGATACAATAAGAATTTATTCTAACTTTTTGATAGTTTGACAATGATCAATGTACAAAGTATGTAAACCTTTTTTATTTACGTCCAAAATCCATATACTACCTCAGGATATGATAGTAAAAGGAATTCCAAGATAGTAAGTTCATATACTAACTACGTATTTAGATATTATATGGTAAAATTGATCCAATTTGTATGTAATTTGGACGTATTTTCTCCCTCTTTTTTAACTGCCGTTGCTTTCCAAAATCATTATGAAGAAAATTAAAATCTGGTTATTCTGAATATCTAAGACTTATACTATCCTTTCATCCATTTTATTATGTAATTCTGCCAGGCTTTCCAATTTTTTTATGCTTATGAAAAACTGCAATTTATTTATGAACTATGCAATCTTTAAACCACTATATTGGAATAACAATTTATCACCAAGAAATAAAAACTGGATTTTCAGATTCTCTATATTTCAAAGTACCTGTAGCTTGATTCTCAGGGTAGTATCTCATTTATTTGTTGAGATAATTAAAAGTAGATTTGATTTTCCAATGGTTCCTATTGGTGAGCCGGATCCCGGTGATGAGCCACATCCCCGGGAATGACGTTAGCTCAGAGAGTGGATTTCAAGAGATTTTACGGTACCGAGGTGCTGTCGGCTCTCCAAGGTTCTCCGCCGTTCTTTGATGGGTTATGGCAATTCCGAAGGACACGCTGGCAAACCGGGTTGCAGAATGAGATAAAGGGCGATGAAAAAGTGATGAAAATAATTTAGGGGGTGTTTGGCACACCGTGTGTACTCGGGTAGGGATGAAAAAATCGGAAAAAAAGATCGGCTAGATCGTCGGCCAAGGTCAGCTGCGAGTTCAAACGATTGGAAAAAATCTGGGCTTGGCAGACATCAGAAAGTCGGATGACCACGATGTTTTGAAGTATACTCGTACTCGTACTCGTAAGTAGCTTGAGGTGATGCAACCATGATGTATGTGAGTATCTAGAAAAAAAGTAGGTAAAGCAAGAAAACTGGCTCACGATAGTAGTCATAGAGGAGTGATTAATGCAATATAAATATGCGCCTATTGAGGAGATTTCAGAGTACGCCTTCAGGAGTGAAATCACTAAAGATCTTTTGTCAAAATGAGTTTTCCGACAGTTATTCCCGAAACTCAATTGTCTACTTTCGCCTCAAGATCCTCTCTATATACTAGCCCATCCTCCCCCTCCTCCACACAAGCAGCAGCACCCATCAGCCCAGAACCAAACACACAGAAGCTGTCCATGCCCGAGATAGATGTTGGAAATGATCCGGGCTCCGGCAGCGAAAGTGACTCGGACCTCTCCGACTTTGAATCCGAATCTTCTTGCTCTGAGTTAGCGGCAGGTTCTCGCGCTCAGAGTACAGAATCGCCAGAATCTGAGTCCTCCACCTCTGGGGCAGGGCCCACCATATCCTACTACCATCTCCCATCAACCCGGACCCGCACAACTGTCTATGCCCTTCGGCACTATGCTGCTTGGTCCTACAGCCAGCTCCAGCAAGAGTTCAATATCCCTCTAAGCACCTTGCACCGTATCATATACGGGGCAGGAGATGCTGATAAAAAGAAAAGAAAAAACCACCATCCCTCCCGTGGCCGCCGCCGTGTTATTGACTCTGCCGTGAAGCAGCAGCTCATTAACGCAGCAACTGCGAGCACCCAGAACCGCCGTCTCCCACTTTCATTGATCGCAGAGCAAGTAGGCATTAAGATTAGTGCCCGTGCTCTCTGTCGGGCTTTTGCCAGCGAAGGGTATCATCGTCGCGTTGCGCGAGTGAAACCGTTCCTTTCTTCTGCTGCTCGGGTTAAATGAAATGCCTGGGCGGAAGAGTTTAGAGATTGGAGTATCCAGGATTGGGCTGATGTCATCTGGTCTGACGAGTGCGCCTTTTCTCCTGGACAGGTGTCTGGAACTGTGTGGGTGACAAGGAGACCTGGGGAAGAGTACGTTGAAGATTGCTTGGTGCCCAAGTTTGCAAAGCAAACTACCATTATGGTATGGGGGTCGATTTATCGTCACCTAAAAGGGCCTTTAGTGATCTGGGATATAACCACTTGGGGCCGGATTAATGGCCCTACATACATTGAAAAAATCATCCGCCCTCACCTCCACCCGTGGTGGACCAACCTACACCAGCAAGATTCATCCCACTCGGGGTATATCTACTTTCAACAAGATGGTGCCCCTGCTCACCGCTCCAAACATGCTGCCGCTGCTTTTGATGAGCTTGGAATGGCCAGCTACCTCCTTCCCTGGCCACCCAGCTCACCCGACATTTCCCCTATCGAGACAGCCTGAGTCTGGCGTGTGATCAAACGCCGGATTACGCATCGTCAACCTCGCCCCACTTCTGTTCCTGAACTCTCCACCGCCATTCAGGAAGAATGGGATAACCTCTCCTCAGACGAGATTCTTGACCTCACCTCTTCTGTCTCCCAGCCCGTCCAAGACTTGCTTGTCAGCCATGGAGGACATACTTCCTGGTAAGATTTCCTTTTGTCTTTTGTCTTTTTTTTTACCCCTCCGCCCCGGCCCAATACCCTATTTTCTGCTTGCTTGTTTGCCCGCTCCCTTTTCCCCCCATACACTCCTCTTTTCATGACTCCCTACCCGCTTACCTGCCCACATACCTGCTTGCCTGCCAGACTCCTTGCCATTTTGCCTACCCTCCTCTCTGCCTACTGCGTTACCCTTTTGTTGCCTTGCCTGCCTGCTTGCCTACCTGCCCGCCCGCCTTCCCGCCTGCCTGCCTGCCTGCCTGCCTCCTTTGTTGCCCACTTACCCTATTGCCCATCTATTTAACTTCTCCATCACATATTCTATTTACCCGCACTCTCTATTTGCACTCGGTTATTGACTTGTTTTCCTTTTCCTATTTACTCTTGTTTTATTTTTGGAACAATTTTGGAATGTTTGTTTGTCACTCATTTTATTTCCTTTTATTATCTATGTACGAGTATTATTAGCCTTACTTCATTCTTTTAATAATGATATCCTCAATGAACAATGGGACCACGGGAAGGCAATCAACAACTGCAAAATATGTAGAGTTTCATTTGAAATCAGGAGAAATTAGTTTTCCATCTTTAATTACCATACTTTTCCCAGTTTGGGGAACCGGAGCTGTAATCATAGCTGATCACTCGGTGCAACATTGTTACCATTATTCTGGATTTAAGCCCTTCTGCAACCTGATCGCTTTTCACCCGTTGCCACATCGATCATCCCCTTGTACCCTGTTTTGCCACTAAAAGTTTTCCGATTTTTTCATCCCTACCCGAGTACAAATAACCATTATTTCAAAACACGTTTTGCAGATTAGATTCAGATTAGATTTTGAACAGACCAATCACAACGGATACAAAGGGATCATATAAGAGCTTTTCCAGATGATGTAATCCCTTTTCACAGGTTTTGATTGGTCTGTTCAAAATCTAATCTGAATCTAATCTGCAAAACGTGTTTTGAAATAATGGTTATTTGTATAGTGCCGGACAACCAAAACCTGCCCTCCACCCAAAGTTCTCAGAAAAACCGGACATGCTGAATTATCGGGCGCTGAGAAAAAACTTTAAAAATAATTCCTCTCGTAATTCTGCAGATAATCCCTTTTAAAAGCCTCTAATCGCTTTTATTTTTTTCTCATTTCATTGGTGAATCCAAAATTGTTAATTGAAATCCTGTTGCAGAGGGCTGTTTGATAGGGTTGAGCAACATCCCCAATTCTGACTCTAACAACAACAATGACTTCCTGTATGACCTTATGTCAAATCAAAAAACATAGACTAGTTCTAATTTGTTGTTTAAACAATCCTTCCAGAGGAATTTTTACCGTACCTTCTCAAGAAGAAACTATTCCCAATTTAGAAATTTTGGGTCAAGTTGGCCGCGAGGGCAGATTTTGGTTGACCGGCACCATACACACGGTGTGCCAAACACCCCCTAAATTATTTTCTGGGTGCGGTGGTTGTTGTCTTCTCTCATCCGCTTTTCTCCCTTAAATACCCTCTTTCTACGGAGCTAAGCTAACAAAATAACGGTATCAAACATTCACGATGTTTTGTATGTTCCTGGGTAGTTTTCCCCATGGCCATCCACATGACTGACGGAGGAGCACCTAAGTCTTATAGGTTACATGAGCTAAGAAGTGCTTCTAGCAGGGGGTAGGACCATAAACCTCGCTCGTGGGACCTACAAAGCTTGGATGTTGTACTGTACTAGTACTCGAGCACCTAGGTGGAAGAATGTGTTCGCGCAACCAGCGTAGGTAGCTTGGCGCCCGGGTGAAAGAAGTAATATTGCATCGCCCTCAAATATTTTCCTGTTCAAATTCAGATTTTGAGCTATTACCAGTTGGGTATTAGCCGAATACCCGTAAAGAGAGAAGTAATGTGCAAGGGGGACATAATGGATTCTCAGTGTTATTTTTCACTCTATCACCACCGATACAGCCTGTATATATAATACCTATGATACCCTGTATACCCGAGAATCCTAGTTTGGGGCAACGACTCTGAGGATGACTTGATACCGTAAGTTAGGGTTGCTAACGGGATGACTCTCTAATACCCGTACCATTGGTCTTTTAGACGGATCAACGGATGACGGCGACGACAACCAAACGAAACGGCGACCGCAAAACGAAACGCCAAGAGTTCACACAACGAAAACTCGATCGTTCACGCACAGCTTAGAGCCTGTTTGGATGGAATGGTTCCGTTCCGTTGGCCCATACAAACAACCATTTCCTGCCATTTTGAAACGGAAGGAACAAAACAGCTGTTTGGCACAAAATTTATCAACCATTCCGTTTCAAAGTGATGGCAACGAGATGGTTGCTATGCAGAAATATTAGATGATTAATTTTTTCTTGTAAAATAATTTTGTTTAAAATATAATATCAACCTTCAATTATGTCAGCCTTAAATCCACATTTCTCCAATTCAATGGCTAGCTATAATGATATTATCACTGTTAATACAGCTATTATGTAGTAACAAATCGGCTTGGCTATTGGAACAGCTCTCTATATGCATTTCTTCCTTCCGACCTAGCCAGTATGATACATACTTCAAGGCATACTGGACGTACTTTAATTCTGAAAGGTTGAAGATTTTTCGTTGAAATTTCTCGTTGAAATTTTTCATGGAGCAACCACTGGTTGCCATTGACAACAACCTTTTCTGTGGGTCAAACCATTTCCCAACGGAACGGTCGCCACTTCCTCCATTTCTACCAAACAGGCTCTTAGGAGTGGGGAAGTTCTCTCCTTCAAAAACACACACGCACACGCACACACACACTCTCTCTCTCTTCTACTACAAACAAGTAGCCAATGGTGGGAACAGGAGTATATATAAACCACAACAAAGTCCCCCTATCCCTTTTCGGCGGATGCATCGATCCAAAATCCAGGCGCATTCTCTCAGCCGAAATGCTTTCCCGAAAACCAAGCCACGTTTCCAGAACCGAAGCGCGTTTCCCGGAAAATATACGAACAAGAAAACAATAGGGCGATATGCTGAGCATGCGAAGCAGCATCAAAGACTTCCAACATGGTGAGACTTAGCTCTTCCTCAACAGCGCCCCCCGGTACAGTGCGCTGGCAAAAGTCGTCGTTTGTGGCTACATTACACCAAAGATCAGGGTTTTCAAAGCGCTTGAACTCCACCGCCTACTTAGCGAGTGAATTAAGTTGCCGGGCATGTAATGCAATATCAGATGAACTGTAGCAATACAAAATTAGTGATTTCAAAAAGTGTATCCTTTTCCATAGACACCCATACACAATTCTCCTCGCGTAGCTCAAGTTTTTTGGATGCGACCCCGCCAGTTGACGAGGGCTGCCCACAGCACAATAGATCCCACTATTGAAAGTGAATTTCGGACCCCTCAGGCTCCCCGAAGCACGGATTGACGTATCCTTCGTCTTAATTTATCAAGTGGGGTACATATCTAGATTTAGAGAGACTTGGATGTGGAGGTTGGGCCCTCCTTTGAGGTAACTTAGCCCACCTCGCTAAAACCACATCACTAGGACAGGCGGGGTTTAGGATTCAGATAACCCCTTGTTGTTCCACAATATCAAAAGTTATTCGAGTCGAAGAAAGCCTGGCAAAGGAGAAAGAGAGAGAAAAAGCATCCATTCCATCATTAAGCTGGGTAGGGGGGTATGATAAACCAGATCGCTTTTCCATGGCCCGACAGGGCGGGGGTTCCGGATGATTTCGAACACCTGCATCTGGTGTAATACTAATTGTATGATCTATAATGTCAGAGTAAGGGCTCAATACATGTCATTTAGAATGGGATACATGCTGTCATGGAATATCACTCGGTATCCATTCTCCCGAGGTACGAAGGGTCAATTTTCCAAGCGTGCGGTGTGATACAATATTATACAGCTAATGGTGCACTTACCAAATACTATTAATTAGGCTAATATAAGAGCACTATAAGTTAGGTCCCAACCGGGGTGTAGGAGGGGGAGAGTTTAGTTTAAAGAGCGCATAGTAGATGGGCTGAAGAAAGCTAAAATTTTGTTTTCAATATTTAATACACAATCATCCCTCGGTATTACCGGGAGAAATCGTCGATTGAACTCGGCTCCTCCTCGGTGACGCCCTCCGCACACAGTCTTCCTCATACGCTATCAGGGCCTCCCCTTACCTCTTTGCACAATCATCTCCCGATCTTAGTAGGTGGGGGATCTGAAATTCGCTTGTTAAAAGCTGAATTTATTAGCACTTCCTGCAACAGTGGCCCCTATGGTAAAAGATGTCATGATCTTGCGTCAAATTTTGTATTGCAAATTATAGTTTCCCATACGGTAATGCGGGGTACGAATCGAAAAATAATAATCTCAGGCATTGCAATTATTTTCCCCTTGGCCGAGGGTATTATATGGATTCGTGACACCTTACCCTGGTATCTGGTAGAGTGCCCAGGGAAGGAAGAAAAGACTGTTTTGGGCAAGGAAAGGTGTGGGGGGGGGGAATATCCATCCCACGTCACGTGCAGCTCGATACTGGAGTACCGGTATTGCACGGAGGTGAACTGTTCCACCACACTTGACAAGTTCGGATAGGACACCGGATGAACCCGAAAGGCTTGCTATGCACCAAGAATGAAGCCAGGGATATCTGGGATTCCAGCCAAAATGGGAGGGTATAGGAGTAGTAGCTCTTGGGCCCGGAGTAGGGAAGCAACCTGCACAGGGCGTTCGGGAGACTAGGCTGATTGCCGGCGGAGAATAAAGGTACATGTATACCACATGGGCTGAGTGCTGCTCTCCAAATTCGTGTTGGTGGTAGAAAATACTTAAAAGTGGAACAGGCGCCAACATTAGAGAGTGCGATGGAATGGATAGAGGCTGCTGAGATGTTGGGAAGAAAATGGTTGTGCATTATGGTGTTATCGATGGAAAGCTCGGGAGAGGGGGGTCTTTGCTATACCTTTCATTTGTTAGGGGGATTGCAGAGCATGTGTTTTATACTACTTTCTTCGTTATTGGGGGGGGTAAAGACGATCGTGATGAGTGGGGGTTAGACGTGGATGGACGGCCACAACGAAACGAAACTCCGACTTCGAAACGCCAAGAGTTCTCTCGCCAAAAACGATCGCACACCCAGGGGCGAGGAAGTTCACTTCATTCACCGACAACTATTTCAACAACTAACTAATAGCAAAAATAGGAGTATATATCAACTACAGGAAACCTCCCCTCCATGAACTATCGCGCGCGCTCATGCTATTCCATGTAAGTCTCCCCTTCCCTTGCTGACTTCCGGGCTGGGAAAGGAAAACAAACTCCCACTGCCTCCGGGCTTCTAGCTCTTGCACGCTTCCCGCACCGCGTCCCCGTTTTCCTTCCGGCGGATCCACAGTTCCAAAACTCTCGCGCATTCTTGCATCCGGAATGCTTTCCCGAAAAGTCTAAACACATGCCCGAAGCCAACGCGCATTTCCGAAACTACAAACGAGCGCGTTTCCAGAAGCTATCCGAACAACAAAGCAGCCATCATGAGAGCATGCCGAGCAGTATGACACGGTTTCCAACACAGTCTTGGAGTTCTCCCATCCTATTATATTTGCTTATATCTTTTCCGGAATATTTTTATTTTTTAGTGGGTGGAGGAATCGAAGTTACAAGCGATCACGATCCTTATTATTCTCTCCTGCAGATCATCTCATTTAGTACACATTCACCGCCCACACACGCCTCTGAATACGAACAAATCATACCCAACACAGGTGGTCAGGATCTGAGCCCTTACGGGGAGGGTTCGGTTGTATAATTCGGAAGTCGTGAGATGCTGCTCGGCATCCTCAAGTTATTGTTTCATTGTTCGGATAGTTTTTGGGAATGCGCTTGTCTCATCTGCCGGAAGGAAAGCGGAAGAGCCGGAATGGGGAGTGAAAGAGTTGGATGCCCTGAGGCTACGGGCGGCTGGAGTCTTTGGCTTTCTGTTGCTGGCACGGGAGTACGCAAAAGGGGAAAGGAGGCATACGCGGAAGAGAATGGATATGTGTGGTGATCCAGGGAGGGATAGGAACACGACTTTGTGGTTTATATATACACCTGTCTTTATCGTTAGTTAGTTGAGTAGGATAGATAGTGAGGTGAATGAGAACGAGCGAACTTCCCCACTCACCCCAAAGCCGTGCGCTGGCGATCGTACCTCTGTTGCTTGAAATCTTGGAGTTTGGTTGTGGCTATTGATCGATAAAACTGTATCAAGTGTTCTGGGTTTATACGGCACACCTGTAGACTGGGGTGTAATTTTCGCAATAAAAATAGTCCTCGTTAAGTTAATATTCCTTGATGAGCAAGACCAAGAAGTATAGGCGGCCTCCCAAACTCGTTCTAAAGCTCAGATCTTGAGAGCAGTAGCATACAGGTACGACTTTCCTTCGGTTATGTCCGGATTGGAGACAAATCATAACCAGATATTGACTACTAGCCTTCACGCGGCTTTTCACCTGTGAGAAATACATCGGCGGTATATTTTTTCTATATTATCCGAATAACCCTACCTTGAACACTTTGCAGGGGGGGGGAAGAGAGAAGCAAGAAACCGTATGATAAGGGAAAGAAAAAAATTAACGACGGGGAGGCACAAAGGATTTACAACAAGAAGGTAGGGGGAGAGGGCAAATGTAATGGAGGTTTCGGGTCACGCTGGCGGACACTCAGGCTGCAGTAGCAGCACCACCGCTGCATGGCCGTGCCGAGAAGCGAGCCAGAGTGGTGCTTGGCCGTACCCATCGGGTTTGTGGTGGTCGACATCGTCCCTTCCGAGCAGTACTTTCACGACTTTGGCTTGCCCGTCCCGAGCAGTACAACAAAGGGGTGTTTGACCATCATTACCTGACTTGTCGGGATTGACCTCGTCTCGTTCGAGAAGCATTTTTAACTAACCAAACATAAGTCTAACGTCATTCCCGGGGATGTGGCTCATCACCGGGATCCGGCTCACCCATAGCAACCATTGGAAAATCAAATCTACTTTTAATTATCTCAACAAATAAATGAGATACTACCCTGAGAATCAAGCTACAGGTACTTTGAAATATAGAGAATCTGAAAATCCAGTTTTTATTTCTTGGTGAT
>Ga0307517_10014593_pt1 | contig 10535 bp, 10 predicted proteins | sample 23_EM_MG_FD_194515 | JGI IMG/M metagenome (GOLD analysis project Ga0307517, IMG submission 194515) | Populus trichocarpa ectomycorrhiza microbial communities from riparian zone in the Pacific Northwest, United States - 23_EM | ecosystem: Host-associated > Plants > Roots > Unclassified | place...
ATCGCTTGGTTCTCTCAGTGGTCCGGAAACGGTCTCGTCACGTTTTACCTCAACGAAGTGTTCAAGACCATTGGGATTACCGATCCGACGATCCAGCTCCTTATCAACGGCATCCTCCAGATTTGGAACCTGGCGTGGGCTGTCACCGCCGCCATGCTAATCGAACGTGTCGGACGAAGGATCCTTTTCATCTCCTCTTGCGTTGGGATGTTGGTCTTCTTCATCCTTCAAACCGTCTGCGCCGCTCGCTATGCCATCACCCTGAACAATTCTGCTGCTCATGCCGTCATTGCCTTCATCTTCCTGTTCTACACTTCGTACAATCTCGCCTTTGCGCCCTTGATTGTGCCGTACACTCTGGAGATTCTCCCTTACCACCTACGCTCCAAGGGCCTCACCGTCTTCCTCTTATCCATCTATGGGTCCCTCATCTTCAACCAGTACGTCAACCCCATCGCACTTCGCAGCATTGGCTGGAAGTACTACGTAAGTGTCTCTTCGTTTATGTGGCCTGCAAATGTGTTCCTCACCTTTTCTGTTACAGATCGTCTACTGCTGCTGGCTCGCTTTCGAATTATTCTTCTGTTACTTCTTCATCGTCGAAACAAAAGGCCTGAGCTTGGAGGAGACCGCCGCTTTGTTCGATGGCGAGGAGAAGGTTGAAAAGATCTGTGCTCGCGCCCTTCCTGCCACCGACAGGGATTCTAAGGAGTCCACCTCCGACCATTAAGCATTTTATCCGGGTGGCTTAACCCGACCCAATTCGCACGTTCTCTTACCCCGGCTACCAGGTCGTTGATATTATTTCTCTTGTCGTTTCGGAAGTCACTTGGCTTCACTCAAATTTCCTGTATAGTACGTGAAAACCTGTAGCATACCTTCTCTCTCACCTCATGTCCCACGCATGCGTGTTACTTTTCTTGTTGGATGTGCTTGTACATTACCCCTCTCGACAAGCGCTCATCGACATCACTTTTCGGGCGTCTCACCCGTTTGTCCTAGTTCAGTGTTCCGTATCTTTTTAACTCGCTTCGTCGGTGAACAAATCGTCCGCTCCGACATGTCAAATCCACCCTGAACGTCGAGTGAGAGCTTCACATCTCCATACGACATCGCGAACAGCCTTGACCAGAGGTGAGCAGGTCCCGGACGCGTAAGCGCGCACACGGACGACCAAACTCTCGGTCAGATCCTCGCAACGACCGCGTTCCACCCTCGACACTCTTCGCGACAATCGAAGTCGAGGTGGCAATCGTCAACGAGACCAAAGTCGAAATGGCGAACACCATCGTGGATTTTAGCCAGCGCACCTATCCAACACGTAACTGAACATTACCCAATGCGACTCGACCCTCCATCAACCTCCCTCCACAAACCCTTCCCCCCGCCACACTTTCAACATGGGTGGAAACGCGTTCTCTGAACGTCTGCCTACCGCAGCCTTCCCCAGAATGTCCTCGGCCTTCTACAATTCCCTCAAAGCTCGAATCGTGCCTCGTCTCGAGGCTCTGTACCACCTCGTCGCCGTCCCACCCGAAGCTCCCGGGAAACTCGATTATGGAGATCTGGATATCGTGGTCTGTCAACCGAAGAACATCAAGGAGGGCGTCCCTCTGTCGGAGTGCGTCACCTTCGCGGAGATCGAGGACGCTCTTGGATCTGTCCACAGTATCCCCTTACCGGGAGATCGCACGTCCAACTTTGCTATACCCATCCAACAGGACGAGATCCAGCACTTCGTTCTCGACCAGAAGGCAGTCAGTGAGGGGGGGTTGGACCTGGGACAGTTGTACATTCAGATCGATCTCCATTTCTCCGAGGACGTCGAGAGTTGGGGGTCTCGGATTCTCTTCCAATCCTACGGAGAATTAGGGATGATCCTGGGTATGTTGGCGAGGACTGTGGGACTTACATGGACCGTCGGCGGGTTGAAGGTGGGGTAATCCCCAAGTTTTATTATTCGCCTACTGATATGCCGGATACGTTAGCTTTTCCACTACGAGACTTATATCCCCGATCCTCCGTATATCCGCCTGACGAACTCACACCTCGAGATCTTCGATTTCTTTGACCTCGACGGCGATACCCACGAACGGGGCTTCACAATGGCCCAGGAAGTGTTCGACTGGGTTGCAACTTCCCGGTTCTTCAATCCGCATCGGTTGCTCCGAGGCATGCAAAGCCTGAAGTTCAAAGGAGAAAGGAAGATGTACAACGAATTCTTGGACTACCTTGGATCGCTCGTCGCCTCTGATGAACCGGGGACGCGTTTGGATGTCCAAGCCATCCAAGACCAAGCTCTCTCCCTCTTCGGCAAGAGGGAGGAATTCGACAACGCAGTGAGGGAGAAATATCTCTTCTGCGAGGCGAAGAAGGTGTTTAGCGGAAGTCTGGTCAAGGAGTGGACGGGACTTGTATATTGGGGAGATGTGAAGGCTGTCACCGACGCGATGAGGGTTCGCGTTCTCGGTGGGAGTGACGACAAGGGCAGGGATTGGAGGGAGGAGATGATCAAGTTGAGCGATGAAGAGAGGAAGGCCTTGGCGTTGATGTTGAAGGAGGAGTTGATCCTACCCAAGCCCGCCGAGGGTACAACTGCCGTCGCGTGAGCGCGGCAACTTGCCGATTATGCACCCTCCCCTCTCCCGACTTCCCTTTCATCCCCTTTTCACGTTTCGCGTATTGGTAAACCCCGTTTCGCACGTCACGTCGGCGAGGGGCTCCCCTAAGTTTCTTTCGCACATGCCCTCCTTGAAATTGTTCTTCAAAATCGATGTGTTCGGAACCTCTGTTTCTGTCAACCATCCCTGATGATGGCCAAAACGACAACCAATATATAGCACCAAGGCTACCTGTTCTTATCCTTATCCTTATCATCGTTCGTGCCTCGATTGCTTTCAAGATCTTTGACCGTTGACGTTGATATTCGACCGATCGATGCTTCGACGACTACTTCAAGAGATCACACGGTTTATCCGAGCGAACTCAAACACCCTCATAAGTGTATCCCATACCCTACACCAGAGAAGTTGAAGGGTATCTAGGAACTCGGGTAGGAGAATGGAGGGAACGTTAATAAGGTTGAGCATAAACCCACCGGGATGGCAACGATCAAGAAGGTGCGCGTGTTTCCCGTTCGCCCACATCCTGCCTGTGAAACTTATATCGCTTGTCGACCCGTGCCGCCCTTTTATTTTTTCCCCTCCAACCATAAACCATACATACGCAGATTGTGTTGGCCGACACAAAAACATCTGTGAGGAAACATATTCTACGGGCACTGTATATAGTATATGACTGCAACTCGCCGTATATTGTTTCTCTCTATGGCGCGTTCATCGGTCTCAGATCCCAGCATCTGCGTCTACATGGAGTTCATGGATACGTGATCGTTGCATCAGGGAAAGGGAAATAAACTTTTCTGACTCTTATTTCAATCTTTTCGTAAGAAAAGGTGGAAAAAAGAGAAAAGTATGTACTTATATAAGTTATGTCATGAATCTATATAAGTTGGGGCCCGAAAAGTGAACGAAAAGTACTAAATAAGTGAGAAAAGACGAAGATAAGTGAAGATTGTTGAAACTTTATGTGTCAAGCTCGGAGTCGAACACGTGACTCCCAGAACTGGTATCGGTTGACGCTGTATAGCCATCCTGGACCGGTGCTCCATGTCTGGAGTTACGATATCATGATGTGTAATCGGCCCGGACTATAGACTGCGCACTTTGATCATTAGGATCAAACACGACCAAACATGGTCTGTGCGCACCATCATATTAGTATATATACCTGTCCTTAGACGACCTAATATGATATCGCTTCTAGTTCTCATACTACCACCACCATGTCCTCCTTCCAAGCCATCAAAGCTCTTACCCAGGTAAGGTAGAGTACTATGTGTATATAGAATATACCATTGCTCAACAAAGATAAGTGGTCACCTGAAATAAGTATTTTGCTCTTTTGCTGATGCCTTGGACGGAGGGGTTGACGCACGATGTTCATCAGATCGTTCACCGCTGTGGTGAGTTATTTGACCGCTCTGTTTTTTGCGCCCTTCCCCCGTGTCGCAATTGAGAGCGAATTCTTGACGCCGGAGTAGTTTCTGTCGTCCTACGACTCCACAGATATCGAGCCCCCCAATGTCCTCTTCAACTCCAGAGGACAGGTTAAAACCTATGGTTTCGGAGTGTCAGGAAAGTTGATCAACCCGATTGCCGACACTTTCATCAGTAACCCACTCATACAAGTGAGTGCTGCTCCCCTTTGTTGAGCAAATATATATTACATATACATTGTACTCTACCTTACCTGGTAAAGAGCTAAAGGCTTGAAGAGCAGTTGAAGTGGTGGTGGGAGAACAAGAAGCGATATCATATTAGGTCGTCTAAGGACAGGTATATATACTAATATGATGGTGCGCACAGACCATGTTTGGTCGTGTTTGATCCTAATGATCAAAGTGCGCAGTCTATAGTCTGGGCCAATTACACATCATGATATCGTAACTCCGGACATGGAGCACCGGTCCGGGACGGCTATACAGCATCAACCGATACCGGTTCTGGGAGTCGCGTGTTCGACTCCGAGCTTGACACATAAAGTTTCAACACCCTTTGGGTGTTTTCATGCGAGGGTGACTGGCTATTGACACTGTGACCGTGGTGTATAGCCCAAGCACATTCAAGAGATCCAGCGTGCTGTCAAGCCAGATGTCTGGTTGTTCGGAGTTTCCTTGATCAAGGTCGTGTCGGGTGGATTCCCACTCTCTGAAGACCAGACTCTGGACAATTCAGATTCAGGAGACCTTCAAGGAACCTTGTCTACTGGTAAGTGGATGTTTGTGGTCCACACAGGATAGAGGAGTATGGGGGTCAGTGTCAGGGTTGGATGCCTGCTTACTTGTCACTGGACACCAGAGGTGTAGTAAGCGATGGGTAGTTAGGGGTGAGGGGAAGTTTAGGAGCATGGGAGGGTCTGAGATTGGGTGAGTGGTGGTTGTAGGGGTAGACAGGTTTCTAGAACTTGTCTACGAAATTGGCGAGGGCGTGGGTGAAAAGCCAAAAGCTTTCTTCGTGGGGATAGAGTTTGGCTTGAACTTCTAACCACGCGATGACTTCACCAGGAAGTGCAGTAGGGAAATCCCACCAGCTAACAACGCAAGACTCACAGAAGAAGACGGGGTGTTTGTCGTAGGTGACAAGGGGCTTGTCTTGTGAGTAAGTGGGATGGACTATGAAGGTGATGACAGCGAGGGTATGGTTAGTATATATAGATCTCTACTCAAAGTAGTGATTGGCAGTGGCAAGGAAAGGTGGGGAAGGGGCTCCTGAATCCAACGATGAGAAAGGCTTATAGTAGGGACAGTGCACGAGCTGGCCTCTGGTCTGGTTAACACTGAGGCTTGTCAGTAAGCGTTGACTCCACAAATAAGGTCTTATGTCTTCGATCGGAGGGAGAGGGAAAGGGGATAGAAGGTTGGGGTTAGGGAGTTGGGGTGGTAACATACACTAGCAGGAGACTCCTGCTAAGTATGTTAGTATGAAGGGTAAGCGGTTTATTGAAGAGTATCCAACTTACTAGTTGGAGTAGTGGGTACAGAGAAGATTGAGGATAAGGGGAAAAGAGAGCTGGAGGGGCTCGTCTTTATATACTCCCTGATCCTGGTCACATGATCTACTACTTTCTGTGGCTAAGTCTACTCTTCCCTTGGAAGCGTCTAATGATGACTAGACGTGACTCATACTTAGTTATGGGGACTGCGAATGATTCCTTCTGGAATGTTCTATTTCCAATTGATAAACGGAACATCCTTCTATTTGATGTGATGGGAGGAGTTGCGCATTGATGGGCTGTGCTTCTGAGAAGTTTGATGGCATTTCAGGGAGAAATCCCCGGATCTAAAACTCCCCTTCAGTTATGGCTTCTTTTGGTAATATTTGATGGAAGGATTTGATGGAATCTAAGATCCGGTGTTTCAGGGTTAGGGTTCTTACCATCTATTTAATGATTGGTTGATAGCTGGTTTCTTTCCTCAGTTCGCTTTTCTTTTCCTCCATCAATCATCCACTCCTCCTCTCTTAAAGTTCTTCCCCAATCAACAACTATGTCTGCTCCCTCGATCAACATCAACCTTTCCCTTCCCATCACCATGGGTTCTCAGGATGAGGTTTGGGGCCATGATAGTGTGGACTTCTTCGATGGTTCCGATCCATTGGTACGTGTGGTGAAGCCTCTAGGGATTTGTCCTGGAACTCAACCTCATGTTAGATCAATTTATCTTATCACGCTGGGGAGAGTGTATTCCAACATCCTCCTTCAACTGTTCCTGAGGTTTCTGCTGAGATCCTCTGCCTTCGTATGAACGAGATAGTTGTGGACCAACTTCATGCGAACACCATCAACATTCAAGATACTCAGGCTGTTCGTATCTTGGAATTGGAGAGGCAGGTTGATGGTATGGGTCTGGTGATCCATGGTCTTTGTAAGTGGGTTGAGGTTGTCACGATTTTCGCCTTTTTCCCTCGTCTCCTACGGCTAAGTTACAGACGCCCGCATGTGCCTCGGTCACGTGAACACTTATCCTTCTTTTCTTTCCTTTTCTTCGAACATTCCAAGGACTTATCTTATCTTATCTTATCTTTCTCATCACCACAGCAAGACGAAGGCAAAACTCGTGTCATTGGAAGAGGCCCTATCTACTTGGCCAAAGAGCTAGACTGGCCACGGGTAAACCTCAACCTATCCGCATCAGAGATCTCGGGATACACCACGAGATCACTACTCTCCGATGGCCAGATCGACACCATCCGACCACTCAAGGCACGATCCATAGTGCCCCTCTTCCCCTTCCCAAGGTCCCTGTCCATCTTCGCTTCCAACGACTCCAAACGCGTGTTGGAAGGACCGGCGACCAGTGGTGCCTCGTAAGGACTTTCGGACGATCTGGATTAAGGGTGTGAGTCTAAGACAACAAGACTCGCCCCCTGAACCCACCTGGTACAACCTCCACGTCCAGTCGGCTGCATCGCTGCCAATCTCTTCAGCCCCCTCTTCTTCCCCTTGCGCGCCCTCTGTCCACTGGTCGTGGGCATCGGCGTTGCCACACGACGAACGCTCTTGATGGAGACGGTCTCTCCCGACTCTTCGGATCCCAAGCTTCCGGATCCAGGACTGGCGGGCGATGCGCCCAAGATCGGATCATCGGAGAACTCGAACGGATCATCCCTCATCCCCGATCCGTTCATCTCCAAGTACAAACCGATATCGAAGAGTCGCCTCTCCGTCCTAACCGCAAAGGCCCTCTGCGTTGCGATCACGTCCTGGATATCCTCCTTCAAGAGAGCGATCTAGGAATCTGGATTAGTCTGATAAACCTCAGACCATCGCCCAGAGACCTACCTCATTCTGTTGCTCATCAATCACCTTGAGGAGCTCGTGGTTGAGACCAGCGGACGCCCGGAGGCATCTCTTCTCCCAAATAGAACGCGTGTCCGTTCCGGGAACGTCATCACGGATAATACGTCGGAGAAGGGACTTATATCTATCTCCTGCAACGCGAGGAACTCTTCCGGCGTCAGCATCCGTACTGACGGCGAGGGTGTAACAAAAGTCTCCCCAATGGAGGTCGCCGAAGGTTTCCGTCGAATACGATCCCACATTCTTTGCACAACGGATGATCTCATCGTTGGTGGCGTAGTCGGTACTGGGAGTGGAGGAGGAGAATGTGGCAGTGGTACCACGAGATATGTGTGGGTAGGTGTGGAGAACGCGAGGCATGGTAGAGCAAAGTGTCGAGGAATGGTGAGGGAAGCTAGTCGAGGACTGCTGAGAAACCCTGGCAGTCCCTCCTTCGCTTATATCCATCCCAAGCCCTCTCCTCGGCCCGAGCCCGGCCTCCGGTGACTCATCCTTGATGACTTGCGCTTCGTCAGGACTGTATTGGTGATTATTCATCCCTTTCCCATGACCCACATCTTTCCTTTTGGACCTTTCCCATTTTGGACAGTTTCTTCTCATGACCCACCGGAGTTCCGGTGGCTCACATTCATTTGTCAAATCTAATGAGTCAGCACCTTTGTCATTCGCTTTATCAGACATGGTCTGTGCGCAACACAGCATGGTCTGTGCGCATCCCAGTAGTATATAAGGACTAGTAGTATAGTGCTGTATTCCTTAGATTTGATATTTCCAGAGTCTCCCTAGCAGCCTCACCCGCTGAACCTGGTAGCCTGGTTTCCTCTTAGCATCTCCTGCTTGTCCCCTTACTCTGCTTCTCTCTATCCGCTCCCCTCCCATCACTTGTCACCTGATCCCCTCAGCGCTCGCCAGCAGCGGCTCAGGGTGTGTTGTTAGGTCCGCCTGACATACTCGTGTATTGGATGTGGAGGGCAATTGACCCTAGTGTACCAATATGATGTCTTCTTGTTCTTGTCTTATTGCATCGTGTGTCGTGAGGAGAAAGAGAAATGGAAGGTGAAAGGAGTGTGAATATTTGAGTTGGTCGTCAGAGCATCGTGAATGACTTGTGTTTGTGTTGATTTTATAAATTTTTAAACGGGGTTTTCTTCATGACAGCAAATGCACTGACACAATCCCTCATCCATGAACTCTATGCGATGCAGATATTGAGATCCAAGATGAACACGCCATTGAAAGAAATCACGTATGTTGAATTGCAGTCGTGCATGATTCACAATCCCCACAGAATGTTTCCTCAGACCCAGCTGACAGCTCTGCATCGATTAGCACGATCTACATGAGATCTATGTTGGAGGGGAAAAGGGGGTGACAAGACAGGCAATATGAGTTCCGGCCTGGTAGGATGTGTGGGCGGAACACTCGCATAACTTCCAGGCCATAGTCGTCCCTATGGGTGTTTGCACAACATTTCTAACTCCCCTCTGACTCCCCCAAAGCATGGGTACACTGGTGAGGGTATTTGAATTTGTTTGGATAAACCGTGTGATCCAAGAGGCTGTCAAAACGTCCAGCTGAATGCAAACGGCTAAAAATCTTGAAAGCAAACAAGGTACGAAGGCGGATACGAATAAGGATAAGGACGGACAGCCTTGGTATTATACCTCGGCTGTTGTTTTGACTGTCATCAGAGGTGATTGGCGGGGACAAAGGTTCCGAAGGCATCGATTTCGAAAACAATCCCAAAGGGGGAGTATGTGTGTGAAAGAAACTTAGGAGAGCCACCCGCCGACGTGACGTGCGACACGGGGCCTGTCGATATGCGAAACGCGAAAAGAGGACAAAAGGGAAGTCTGGAGAGGGGTGGGTGCATGGTTGACAGGTCGCCAGGCTCACCCAACGGCAATTGCACCCTCGGTGGGCTTGGGTAGGGTCAATTCCTCTTTCAACATCAACGCCAATCCTTTCCTCTCTACCGCTCAACCTGATCACCTCTCTCCAACAGCCTTCCTTATCCAAATAGTAAAACTATTATGGCGAATTGCCACGTTAGGGGGGAAATTTTGCCATGGTAGGGGGAAAACCCCCTCATGGTGGGGTTTTACCCCTCCATAGGGCCCTGGGGGCTTAGGTCATGTGATTTGGGGGTGATGGCTGATTAGATTAGATTGGCTGATTAGATTAGGTAGGGTGATTAGATTAGGTAGGGTGATTAGGTAAGCTGATTAGATAGCCAGGTGGGATTGATGGATGATGTAAGCAGGTCATGTGACTTTCCAAAAAAGGCAATTTTTTGATGAATTTTTTTTTGATCTGGGGAAACATTTTTTCCAAAAAAGGAAATTCCTTTTTAGGAAATTGATGGGAGTCATGTGACTTCCAAATTAGGAAATGATTTCCAAAAAAGGAAATTTTCTGGGAGGGTGATTTTTGATAAAATTCCAAAAAAGGAAATTTCCTTTTTAGGAAGGTCTTACCAAATTTGGAAATAATTTCCAAAAAAGGAAATTTCTTGGGAGAGTGATTTTGGTGAAATTTCCAAAAAAGGAAATTTTGATGGATTATGTAAGCAGGGCTTGTGACCCATCAAATTGAAGGGAATTTTGATGGCTTGCATAATAAGGACATACCATTTACTAAAAATGGCAATATAACCAGATCACGGTATTGGTTATGGGATGGGGGCGTAGTCTGGGCTGTAACCTAACCTCCACTGGCCTAATGTAGTCCTCTAACGTAGTCTGCCTAACCTAACCTAACCTTACACTAGTGTAGCCCACTAACGTAGTCCACCAACCTAACCTAATCTAACCTAACCTAATCTAACCTAACCTTATGTCAACCTAACCTTACATCAACCTAACCTTACGTCAACCTAACCTAGTCTAACCTAACCTTACGCCAACCTAACCTAGTCTAACCTAACCTTACGTCAACCTAACCTTATACCAACCTAACCTTACACCAACCTAACCTTACACTAGCATAGCCCACTAACAGGAACATTTTTGTAAGTGTGTCTGAGAACATTTTAAATGTTACTATTGGGCACATTTCAGTTTCATCTTAGCAACACATTCTAAATGTTCCATAAATGTATCTGTTGGTTACAGTGC
>Ga0307517_10014594_pt1 | contig 10535 bp, 6 predicted proteins | sample 23_EM_MG_FD_194515 | JGI IMG/M metagenome (GOLD analysis project Ga0307517, IMG submission 194515) | Populus trichocarpa ectomycorrhiza microbial communities from riparian zone in the Pacific Northwest, United States - 23_EM | ecosystem: Host-associated > Plants > Roots > Unclassified | place...
AAGACAACTCTAGTTATAAGGTCAAGATAATCCAATAAAAGCAAGCCAGAACAAATCATGAAATCTAATTCTCAATCAAACACAACATTAAATGATGAAATTGAAAAAAAAAAAAAAACTAAGTCAACCGGGTTAACCCGCAAAACCCGCGATCTAGGACATGAGTCGAGGAACTCAATAAAAAATAAATTCAATATTGAAGGACTCGTGACTTGAATCATGAAACCGAAATAACATCTTAGAAAGAATAAAAAAACAACTTGATTTAATAAAGATTAAAATGTTAAATCCCGTTATCCTAGTCATGAGACTAAGATATCCTTATATAAAACAAATCAATGTAAAGCTTAATTTTCAACCAACCCAATGTTGAATGATCAAATTTAAAAAAAAAAACATAAAAACAACTTAAATCAACTCAGGTTAACTCATTAAATAATTAAAATAATATAAAAAGCAAATAAAACAAATCAGGGAGCTTGATTCATAATCAATTTAATATCAAATGATAAAATTAAAAATATATATATAATAAAAAAATATAAGTCAATTGGATTAACCCAACAAACCTACGAATCAGATAAGTAACTAAATAAAAAATAAATCTAATATTAAATAATAAAATTAAAAAATATATTATTTAAAAAAAATAAAAAAAAGGAAAAAAAAAAAAGCATTATTCATTATAGGGGTACGATAAAACCCTCTTTTAGTTTTTTTTTTTTTTACGTACAAAGCACTTAGTTTGACGTGAATAACGTTTTAATTTGAATAAAAAAAACATTAATTCATTTAAACTCAGTTAACCTATCTAATTCAATCTATACTTAATTGGGTCAACACCAATAAATTTTTTAAAAAATAAATAAAACAATTCTATTTAAAAAAATAGTAATCCAATAACTTTTTCAATTAAAAATATATTAACATGATATTTTATATATATTTTTAATATGAGCATCAATTTAATACTTAAAAAACAAATCGAACCAAAAACCAAACTCTCTAAACCTGCCTTTTGTGAGTCATACCCCAGGTCAAGTCTAGTCCCGTTTTTTTATGAGGAATGCAAATCAGTAAACCTTGAACAAATACAAAAGGAGGTATTTTTTTTTTCATCTAGCCCGTCACTAGTTTATTTGCTTGTTTTTGCCAAGCAGTTGATTCTTTCTCGGGCCAATGGAGCACGAAACATGATTAAGCACGATTCCATGAACAAGCATTTGCGGCGCTCGTGCCATGCCAGTGCATTACTGGGCACTGATCAGTATTTTTTTTTTTCCTTTGAAGACTCAACCTATCAATAACCAAACAATGCTTAGCTCTATGATACACGCTTAACAGTGGTGCGGGGTTAGGGTTTGAGACTGCTATTGCGATGGAGCCCAAACAACAGTAATATTAATAAAAGTTTGCGGACCAAAGTGCTCATCTGACCTGTGACGTTAATACGAGATCAAGATTGAACCATATCTACCCAATATTCAACCACCATATACGAGATAAAGCTAGATGAGTTCAACAGCTAGACTGAAGGAGAATGACGGACACTTAGGATCAAAAATCATACCTGATTGACTTAGCAGGGATGAGATACAAAATGGTAATTTGATACACTTGTTCTCTTCTTTTCTTTTCTTTTTTTGGCTTTTTTTCCTCCTTACATTTCTGCAGAAGAGAATACACAAAACAGCAGCAATGCAATCAAAGGCCTGCCACCTCTGTGACTTTGACCTCAAAATGCATCTGTATGCTGAACTTTTAATCAAATATTTACACGCACGAAAACAAAAAAAAAGAGACATATATCCACTAGGATGGGAGGCAAGCCCTTTGCGTTGCTCCCACTTAAACTCCTCCGGTTTCTTCGATCTGTCTGAATTGAATGCTGAATCCCAGAGCAGTGATTTTAACTAGAAAATAGATTGTTCCCCTTTTCTTTTGTTATAGTTGTAATACAACAGCAATTAGGGATAGTACCCATTGAACAGTGAGAAGACCTGCAGAAGCTGCAAAATTAGATAAATTTAGTCCATGGCATTCATGGGAATGAATATAAACATTTACATAATATGGTCCAACAGTTCCAACTCATTGGTGCATGATAGATTCGTAAAGAGTGATTTCCATTGTCCAGTCTGAGGAAAAAGATGATTTTAGAAAATAAATGTCACAGAAACTCAAGCTTGAGAAAAATGCATACCAAGTAAAAAAAGAGAACAAAATAGAATCAGTATATCAAGCAATCACCGCACAACGTTTCATATACAATTTGCAGAGAAAGAACCAGAATGAACGATGAGGATGAGCAGCCAGCAAAGAAAAATTCATCATCGCATTTACAAAGAAATGAGTGTTAGATTTGTCTGTGATGTGAAGCACTTGGAAAAGATTATTAAATCTACTCACATGAAGATGGCGATGGTGAAGGTGAAAATGGCAGCATTGTGTCAGAATGCTCATCAGATTTACCCCTTGATGGTGGCTGAGCATGGGCAAAAACTACATTTGGCAAAGGACTAGATGCAGGAATTGATTGGGAAATCGGTGAAGGTGCTGGTGATACTTCCGGTCGATCATTGTCGGGTTGAGGCAAGGCAGCAAAGTGAGGAGGACTACTAGGTGCCACTGAAGGGGCTAAATGAGACCTCTTTCCACCATTCCCTGTAAACCTTCTTTTGCGCCCAAATTGACAACCAGGAGGATTTGCTTCATGGTTGTTATGAGGTGCAGATGAACTTTTCAATGGGGCAGGTGAATCATCAACAGGTGCAGGTGCACTTCTCTTAGGTGGAGGTATAGGTGAAATTGCAGGAGCATGGGCATCATGGTGGTGGTGGTGGTGTTGGTGGTGGTGGTGGTGGTGGTGTTGGTGGTGGTGGTGAGGAAGAGAAGTAGGAGAAGGTGAAGGGGCACTGCCTTCACCACCATGGAGTGAATGTTGCAATATAGATGATAGACGAACTTGCTTCACTCTACCAAAAATAGTGTTATTCAGGCCAAGATTCTTAGAATTACCCCTGATAGTTTGAGCCAGTTGCTTTAACCTGGGGGTATTCCCAATTACCAGCAGAACTGACGATTTAACAGTGGTAGGGGGAGACACCGTTGAACCTTGTGAATTCCATAATTCTATATACAAGTTCTGCATCCACAAAAGAAACCATCAGATTCTGCATAGCAAACACTAGAGTGGTAAATGAATAAATTCTCTTGAGAAACTGATAGGCATATCTCTATTTGGGTAATCATAGACTAAAATCTGTGATGAATGAAAAGTTATTAAACGCATGAGTTTTTTTCTCCCTGTCAGAAAAGAAGAGTCTAGTTATAGAAACAAAACCCTTCCTTTACATATTTCTAACAAGTCACTTTTTACACAATTTCAAAGGTCCCACTCCCAATACACAACCACCCCACACTACAATCTCAAACACATTCAAAAGCTGGAATACTGAACCACTGCAGTAAAGCAAAACCTCACATGCATGTATAGATACAAATAGATGTTACATAAACTGCAAAACAGGTCATGTTTTAAAAGAGAAGGGGCAAATTATTGTCAAACCTCAATGGGCGTTAGATGCAGTCCTGCCTTCAGTTGACTTTTCAGCTCTGCAAATTTTTCCCGTATTTGAAGAATAGAGAAGTTCAAGGTGAAGTTGAATGGTATTTGCACTTTCTGCAAAAGAAAAGCTCTCTGTGGTGGAATAATAGTAATTCCACCAGGAAATTTAAGTACCTCAAAAGAGGATGCATCTCCGAACAAGGACTTAGTAAGTTCGAGGGATGAATCGTTTACAACCAAAGACACAAAAGAGCCCCTGATTAGACTTTGATCAGTTGATGATATTTTTGAATCATTTTCAAGTGGATCAACCCCAAACACAACCTTTGTTCTGTTTGATCCAGCCAAAGGTTCTAGAGACAGGATAACCACCTGTTTGAACATATAAATTTGAATCAAAATTGAGGAAGTACAAATTAAATAATATAAGACTAATGGAACAAGTGAATACCTTGGTATTAGGAACTCTCATCTCATCAAAAATATCACCCTGAAGCTTCAATTTATTGTCCTCCAGCAAGAAAACTGGCTTTTTGACTAGGAAACTTGCTACTATATCATGATCTGAATACATGAAAATTGAACACATTGATACCAAAGATTGAAAGAGTGAGTTTCATGATTTGAACCCATGAAATAATTTGGAAAAAAGACTTAGGCAATGATATGCATATCAAATAAGCAGGAGCGTTCACTGAATGCAACCACATAACAAATAGCATGAAAGGCACATTTTCATTTGCCCTTTTTTATTTCAGCTTTAAAACCAACCATGTTCTCTTATCTTTTATTTTCTTAGCTATTCTTTTCTTTAGGAGAAATAATCCACTCACTGTAAGACACTAGCAGCATAGCATAAGCATCCAGGGATATCTACAAATCCATTGATGTTTATCTCACAACGGAATCCAAAAACACATGCTGCGTTGATGAAACAAACCTAAACACCTGTAATTACCAGGTGATAGTTTCACTCATATCATTTCCGCTTATATGTTCCAATACATTTAATTTGACGTCTCGATTTCAAAAGGTATGGCACCATAGGACTGAAGGTGATTCCTAATTTAAAATAAAAAATGCATGAACACTACATGTATGCTTTTTCAGCATCCATTTCCAAGATCAGTCATGAAGAACACAAATGGTAACTAAATTAAAGCCACAAATTCAGTTCAAATTATCCACAAGCTGAACTAAGCTTAATAACACTTCTGTCGCAATTAATTGGGACTGTTAGCCATACAAAATCATTACTCAGTATAGACCTCAGCACTAACTCACTTGCAGCATCTAACAAAACCAGCCATACATGACTAAAATATAAGCCTAACATTCATGAAACAATGATAGAGTTGCAGATTCCAACACCGTATTAAAGCTTCAATCCAAATATCTACACTATTGAGTGGAGAGGTGGTGGTGGGGAGGCTAACACATTTGAAGCTTGTAAATTCATACTCAGTACATATTCATTATGGGACTAGTCAACAACAAAAGTGTGCTACTCAGGAGAGACAAATTGCAACAACGAATTATTCAAAACAAAGAAAAAGCTTTAGCAAGAACATAGTGGCTTCTCTATCATTACACAGCACATATGTGGCATACAAAGTCCACATATGCGGCATACAAAGACCAGTTTTTGTAATATGAACAAATACTCAATTAGTTTCAGGAGGCCCATAATGGAGCAATTATTTTGTGCAATCAATGTTTCTTGTTTTGCATAAAGCATAGGTTATATTTAACAAAACTAGCATGAAACAATACAACATATCCTGACCGTCTATATTTCAGTCTTAAACAATCCATATTTCAGAAACCCATGTCTCAAAGTATAGGTCTATTCCTCAAAAGACCAGACCTTTACCCAAATTAGAGATGCAAAAGACCACCACCTTAATATAGAAATTCTAATACCCAAATTCTTCCATCAGTTGTATTCCTAGCTTGAACAAATCTAAAAAATCAAAGTTGTCAAACCACGTTAAGATTTTCAAGCTACAGACTCTTTAATCGGTAAATACCATATAGTCTTACCTTGTTTCACAGTATTCTCAATCAATTTCTTTCCATACATTTTCTCACCAACCCAATACCCACCAACAGATCATAACCACTTAAGAAACCCTAAATTCAAGCAACCCCATAAAAAAGGAAAATTAATAAATTCTACGTTCCTTTTTTTCTCACATTATCAACCAAACACTACTTAACAACCTCAGCCAGCAAAAACCCACGAATTCAATACAAATAAAAAAATAATAATCCAGATCTATCCACGGTTCAAAATGCCAAGCATCCACGAATTCAAAAGCCCAGAAAAATAAAAGTAAATAAAATAAAAACCCTACCTTTAATCCTGTAATCTAGATCCAGATCCCCCTGATCTGCAAAATGTAGAAAAGGAGGCAACCAAAAAACAGCAGAAAGAAAAACGGCAACAGATAATAAAAGTACAAAAACACATCTAAACCCGATAAACCTAGTAACAGAAAAATTCCCTTTACATCCAAAACAATAAAATCCCCTCTCTACATTTTGCTCTCCATTCTCACCACTTGTACCTATCCCTTGTTCCTCTTCACTTCCATTAACACTATTTCCCACTTTCCCCATAATGTAGCCAATGTTACAACACAAAAGAACCCCTCCCCCCCTCCAAACTATGGTCCTTGTTCTTCTTCATGGTGAAAATGGACTTGGGTTGTTTGGTGGTGAATTGGGTCTTGGTTTGTTGAACCCATTTTTTGTTTTGGAGTAAGAAAGTGAAAGAACAACAACAAGAAGAGGAGGAAGAGGAGGGGAAATGGAGAGTACTAGAAGAAGGGAATTTTATTAGTGAAGATGTATTGTAAGAGGAGGAGAGAAGGACCCTTTAGCTCATAGTACTAGTAGATATATTTTTTTATAATATTTTTTTGTAGTTTGAATTTGTTTATATGTAGTGGTAATGGTGGAGTAATAGTTAGGGTTTCAAGTTGGAGAGAGAGTGTGTGTGGAGTAACCACCTGTAAATGACAAGGATGGTCTTTTTAGGTTAAAAGAGATGGCGGTGGTTTATCTGTTTTTTTTCTTTTTTTTCAAATTTATTTTCAATTTTTTTAAATTCTACTTTAAATTATAATGCAATTTCGATTTTCAATATTTAGAAGCTTGGAGTTTGGACATACTTGGCAGGATTTAGATAAATTGATCACATAATCGATGAGAATTGTTATGCTTAGGGTTTTTATTTCTTTCATGTGTTAGGGTTCAAAATTTTAAGTTGTTGTGAATATTGAGATCTTATATAATAATATAGATGGTTTGAGTTCATGGTTGAAATTAGTTTTAGCATGGGAAATTAATTTCAAAAAATTAATTATCATAAAACTAAATTTAATTAATTGTGTTTATATGATAGTTTGAAGATCACAATTAAAAAAGTGAACTTCAAGTATTTCAAAAAAAAAGTTTTGTGAGTGTTTTGTAATATGGTGAGAGGTTTTTGTCAATTAAAAAAATATGTTAAAATGATTTTTTTATAATTTATATGTGTTAAAATAATATTTTTGATAATTTATTTTTAATTTTCATCATCAATGCTTCAAAGTTATGGAAAAACATCTAAAAAAATTATTTAATATTTTTTAGACAAACAACAGTTTGAAAAGTACATAAGGTCCACATTTCAAAAGTGTTTTTAAAAAAATTTAAATTTTTTTTATTTTAAATTAATAATTTTTTGATATTTTCAAATCATTTTAATGTGTTAATGTCAAAAATAATTTTTAAAAAAATATATATTATTTTAATACATTTTTTAAGTATATAACACTTTGAATTAAACTGCATTATCAAACAGCTCTTTCATCCCAATTCAGTTGCTTTTATTCTATGTAAAAAAACAATGATAAAAGGTATTTTTGAGTAAATTTACATGTCATGATAATAAGTTCAATTTTTGAAAAAAACAAATTAAAGATACACTCTGTATATGTATATATATGGGAAACATTAATAATTTTTTAAAATATTAATTCTAAAATTTAAATTTTTTAAAAAAAGTTAATAATCTTCGGTGATGAAATTTAAAAATTGTGAAAATGCTAGCATTTTAACAGTACTTGAACAGGATTTAAAAAATTGTTAGTGCAAATTTGATTATTATTATTATTATTTGATTGTATATAAGGAAAAAAAAAAAAGGGTAGGGACCACGGAGAGTAGTGAGTGTTGATGGAAATCGATAGGGCACCACCACCTGCGCACTAAACAGGAGGCTAGATGCGTGGCTTCATGGAAGCGGAGGAAGCTGTGATGATTTTATTCGAGGAGACACACTGCCTTAGTGGAGACTCTGCTGGAAAACCATTTTTGACTCTCCTTAGTCAAATAATATTTACTGCATAATACTATTCCTTCTTGTAGTATAGCGTAAGCCATCACACTGCTCATTTTTAAAAATCATTAGTGGAGTGGTGGTGAAGACAGACAGGTTCCTGGATTTCAAATAATCCCGTTACAGTTTCATGCAACTGTCCCCTCTTCCCTGCATAGAGTTTCAAGTGAGTTTTTGAGTTTGGATTTAAAATTTAAAATTTTATTTAAATTGTTTTGATATGCTAGTGTTATAACTGATTTATAAAAAATAAAAAATATATTATTTTAATGTATTTTGAAGCAAAAAGTATTTTGAACCGCAATACCTACCACACTCTCAAACATCCTAGTTTGATTTAGGTTTGGCTTGATGTAAGATTCGGTTTATGGGCAAGCAAGATTAATCGGAAAGATATATTTAAAAAAAATCAAAGCAATATTATTTTTTAAAAAATCAACAAGTTTTTTACAGTGATTTAACAGGGTCATAGACTGACCTATCTGGTAGACGAGATCAACTTTAAAATTGATGTATTTTTGAGTAAAAAACATATTGAATTGCAATCGCTACCACACTCCTAAATACCCCTTTATTAAACACGATTTAAGTTTGACTTGATTTAAAGTTTGGTTTATGAGCAGATGAGATTAACCAGAAAGATATATTTAAAAAAATCAAAACAATATTATTTAAAAAACATATAAAAAAATTAACAAGTTTTTTATTGTGATTTAACGGGGTTATAGATTAACCTATCTGAGAGACGAGATCAACTTTAAGGTTGATATTTTTAGAACCAATCCAAGTTAACCTGTCAACAAGAATTGTGGGTTATCCCATCAAAAGAGTGTTTGGCGTTGAGGTTAAATCTGTTTTTTGTTAAAATTTAAATATGTACTTTGATTTTTTTTGTTTTAAAATTGTTTTAATGCGCTGATATAAAAAAAATAAAAATATATTATTTTAATGAATTTACAAGAAAAAATATTTTGTAAAATAACAATTATCATACTTACCAACAGCTCCTGAGATTCTCCATTAACCAAAAAAAAAAAAAAGAGAAAAAAGTTGGAAACTTGGAATGTGACTAGCTGGTTGGAGACCTGGTTAGAGGATATATGTAGTTGTGCCTTTTAAACATAAACTAGTCGCTGTGTATTTGTGACTAACATGTGCCTCAAGGCCATACCTTGATTTAAATAGCTGGAATGTCTCTCACTCACATTAATCTATTCCCATAATTAAAGTAAATATAGCCTTAATTTGTAATTCAACATTGCTAATAAATCATTCATGCATATTTATTAAAGTGTACTTTACATATATTAGAAAAACTCTTTTATAAAAGGTGTATAAAAGGTGATTAATAACATATTAGAAAAACTCTTTTATGAAAGGTGATTAAGAACTCAATAATCATCGAGAAAGATATAAAAACAAGCAGATTTCAAGAATCTGTTTGATATTATGGTTGCGGTTATTTTTTAAAGTGTTTTTTATTAAAAAAAAATATCAAAATAATATTTTTTTATTTTTAAAAATCATTTCTGACATCAACATATTAAAATGATCTAAAAACACCAAAAAAATTTAATTTGAAGTAAAGAAAAAAAATAAAAAAATTCAAATTATTTTAAAAACTCTTTTAAAACGTAAAAACAAGCAGATTTCAAATGTTATTGTGCATTTTTATTAGGGGTGTTTAATTAATTAACAAGCAAGGGTTTCTTGAGTTTTATTGGATTGAATAGTTGCATTTGCCCGTAAAGGTTTTGACTTGAGATTTAGAAATTGTTGAATGTTTTGCTGTGATGGGGCACGCAATAAATGGAGTGAATTTATTTTTCATGTCATGAACAACATGTGAATATTGATCGGTTTTTTTAATGAGATTTAAATCAGCTATCTCGTGTTACTAGTTTGACTGAAGAAGATTCTGGTCACGAGATTAATTATGAGATTTTTAGGAGAGTGGTGTGTGGTGTTTTTTTTTATAAATAGTTTTTTTTTAAAATGTATTGTAATATTTTTTATATACATAAACATGTTAAAATAATTAGAAAACGTTAAAAAAACATCATTTTAAAGTATTTTCAAGCCAAAAATAAAAGTAAAAGCCGTGTCAAAACACTCTAAAATTAACATGAATTATATAAATACATTAAAATAATTAGAAAACGTTAAAAAAATATTATTTTAAAACCTTTTAAAGCTAAAAACATAAGTAAAAACTGTGTCAAACATCCCAAATTATCATATCAATTTAAATTGTTATTTTTATTTTTATCAAAACGGCATAGTTTTATTTAAAAAATAGTCTTAGCCCAATCAGATTTAAAATGGGTTTGATCGATTCAACCTTATTTAGCGGTGATTATTTTCGGTTCGGTTCGGTTTGGTTTTTATAAAAAAAAAAGTAACCAAACCAAATTTTTTTTTTAAACAAACCGCAACCGGTTCCAGTTTGGCTTGGTTTTTTTTTCGGTTTGGTTTTTATAAAAAAAAATGACCAGACCGAAATTTTTTTTAACAAACCGAAACCAGTTCAAACCGGCCGGTTCCGGTTTGGCTCAGTCTTTTTTCGGTTTGGGTTCGGTT
>Ga0307517_10014596_pt1 | contig 10534 bp, 3 predicted proteins | sample 23_EM_MG_FD_194515 | JGI IMG/M metagenome (GOLD analysis project Ga0307517, IMG submission 194515) | Populus trichocarpa ectomycorrhiza microbial communities from riparian zone in the Pacific Northwest, United States - 23_EM | ecosystem: Host-associated > Plants > Roots > Unclassified | place...
TAAATTCTGAAATTTATTAATAAGTTACACAAATTAAAAAGACAAGGTGTGATGCACCTACCTAGAGTATGTGCACATGTTGCCACTCCATGCAATTGTCCGATCCCCAAAGCTTCCCCTGTACCACCAGGGATTTAGTTTTTATCAACAATACAACCAACATCACAACTTCATTTAATTCTCATTCAACTAGTATTCTCAAATTAATCACAAGGAATTTTCTTAGAATCTCATACTCTTACCCATTTTCGTGTTCATTTTCATTCTTATTTTATTATTAAAACCATCACTCAACAACAATTCCAAGTAAAGATTAAAAATTGTCTAATTCTAATCAATTTAGCTTAACCAACCCAGAACATTATCTAGTGTTTTAATCATAACTAAAGCTGTAAAACTCGGTTTTGGCGTGATTTGTCTATGTGAAAGGCTAAAACATAGAAATACAACTTTCATGTAGAAATCAGCTCCAAATTATTTTGTTTTAAGGCTTAAAATCAATAATCACAATAGCCCCTCCTTTATAGCTAAAATTTTGGACAACGAGGATTTTTATCCCATGGAAATTCTTTTCAACTCCAACTTATTTTCATGCATAAGCAACGTTATCCAAGGTCATTTAGCATCATTAAATCACAAATTTAAACCAATTCTAAAACAAACTATTTAAACAATTTTCCTACCTCTATAATATAGCAAGATTCAGCCAAAATAGGGGAACTCATCCCTTTGGAATTTCTCCTATTTTTTTTACACATGCTACATATGTTATTATCCTTGTTTAGCATTATTAATACAACAAAACAATGAACCATTTATTTTCTTTCACTTTCTCCTCGTGTAATTAAACATATACGACAAACCTTAACAATTAATATTATTACATCATTATCACAACAATAATTTCACCCTACTAGTTAGAATCCATGATAATCTTCATTAACTAATCAATTTGTCAAAAATATACTTATGACTAGCCTTAAATATGTTTTATTTTCCAAATTTTTTTCATTTCAATTTCTTCATGGTTCCACCCCATTCATATCCACACAGCTAACAAGTTAGCCTTTTATTCAATCAGCATGTTCATATAGTAATGTTCATTCCTATTCTTACACCATAATCATTCTACCCTACCTATAAAGAATACACAATTAATCTATAACAATATTAATAACAACATATTTACCATTACATCTTCCATAAACCCTAACACCTACACAATTCTAATTTCATCAAAACATGTATTTAATCAAGTTTTCTAAATTTTGCCAAAACTAACAATAGATTCAAAAAGCAATAAGTCATCCACCTTAGATTTCATTTTCTAACCCAACGGTCAGAATATAGATCTTGGAGTCGTGCACAATATATCTCAAAATCGGAATGATCCAACGGTTAAGTCTCCCTAGATCTGAATAAAACCGAGCTAACCTGAAAAATGATGAGCTATTGTTTAACATGAATGACACCCTTCCGAAGAGTGTGTTTCCGATCTCCACCGTTCAGAATGAAGGAAACATCTAGGCGCACTACATATCCAAATAAGACATGATCCAGCGGTCGAAGATAGAGAAATCGACCAGCCATCAAAACTACCCTGCAGGTGTATTTTCTTTTGTTTTCCAGGAAATATCTGAAGATGATTTCTGTCAAACGGGTTATGTGCTTTCAAATCCCTCTGGCTAGTTAGTAGAAGTGTGTGAGAAGAATAATATATCTATAAAGCAGCGTGATCCAACGGTGGCTTCCAACGATATGGCCACCAGAGCATTATTGCCTTCTTTGGATTTGCTCCAAATTATGCACTTCTCTCTCTCGCCGAATTTTCTCTATTGTCTCTCACCTTTTTTTCTAGACTGGTTGGATTCTTTGCTGTTTTAAAGGCATATTTTCCATTAATTATAATTTTGTCCCTTATTTATGCCTTTATGTATTTTATTTTATTTTTCACGTAAACTATTTGGTTTGTTTCTACTTAAATCGCTAGTATTTACCGAACTCTGATTGGGATGAAATATTTAACCAAGGTAGAAAAACATATAAATAGACTTTATGCAAAATTGCATCTCGATCTGGCGATTGGATTGAGAGCTTTGCTTTCTAATGTAAAATTGGTCAGTTTATTACTTTTCATCAACAATCTAAATTTTCTTATTCAATCTTCACATAACATCATATCAATTATCATTCTAAACCTTTAAGGTCATTTTATTATTTTGAAATATATTCAGTTTAAAATTTTCACCTTTATTTATTTATCGGGCTTATTACCGTTTTAAAGTAACGTCACTGATTTTTAATCGGTGTTTGCACCTTCATTCTTGCCCTTTTCATTGCATTATCCTTTATTATAATTTATTCTTTATTACCTCACTTATTCCCTAGAAACATTATGTCATTTTACTTATTATTTTATCCATCAAAACGTGTTACTAATTTCTCTGTCCTTATGAATTCTAAACCAAAATTCATTTTATGAAGGTCATCCCCTCCATTATATATCATATTTATCTATTATTTCTTATCTTGGTTTTCATCACTCATCAAGATCGTACCACTTTCAGTCTTATGTTTACATGGAAGTTTACACATCCGCATATTTAAATTATAAATTTCTAGGGTTTCACACCAATGGTCATTATCATATTGTTCAGGGACAAGTAAGTCCTTTCGCATTTTAGAAGCACAATGAAACAACAAAAATATCTTTCTTTTCATATTGATTTTTTTTATGACAATTAAGTTGGATAAAATATAATTTGGTATTTTAATAAATATAAAATATAACTAAGAAACAAAAATGGTTGACGCATGCAAGGCATGCACCAGTGTGTGTGAGGCACTTGCACTATTCAAGATGTGCATGTGGCACCTCTCGGTGGCAAAAAATACCTTTTCACCATGTCATTAGAATCTGTGTCATCATCTTTCTTTTAGGATGACTCGTGGTGTCAGTGGTGGCACGATTTATAGTCAATAACACTTTCTTTCTTTTCCCCTCTTTCATCTCTTTCCCCTCAAAATTCATGATGGCAATACAAAAATTCAAAGAGGTCTTATTTATTAAGAGCTTGCCAATTCCTAATAGCTACTTGATGTGTGCTATTGAATAATCATAACTGGAAGAGGTCACATAACAGGACATGCTTATGTCAAATGCATAGTGTTAAGAATCTATGATGAGGTGACCCACACAAAAGTATTGGGAAACCATAATAGGGTGAGCCACACATAAAAAGATATTTGTGGTGTTTGACAGTTTCTAGCTGAGATTTGAATAGTTCTTTTTAGCCTGAAAATACTGATGCAAGAACTTTTTTAAAAAAAAACATATATTTTCATAGTTAATTTTATGTTTTTCTATTCGATATTATTATGCTTTTTTAATTTTTTTCCTATTTAAAGGGAATATTTTCCTAGTTTATTTTTCATATTCTGTAATAGGGTTTTTTAGTTTTTCTCTATAAAGGGTTATAATAGTTTTTTGGAAAATAAAGACTTGGACGAGTAAAAATTGAATATTTTAGGTGTCTCTCCTATAATTATGGAGAGTTTTGACTTGTAATAAATCTAGTTATCTTTTGCCCTGTTTGTGTCAAAAACACACAAATATCATAATAAAACTTGAAAAAAAAGAAACATTTATCAAAACATTACATAGTTTTTTTAGTAAATAGAACTTCTAAATAATTTATTTATGATCCATACAATCTAAGAGCTAATATATTTAAAATAAAATTCATTAAGGTTAGTTAATTTTAAATTATTTAAGATAATTAATTATGTAATTAAATATTAATTAGTTACTATAATAGATTGTTGGTCCAAACTACATTGCAGGTCGGATTAAAAACATTTAACATAAAAAGCAACATCTATGCGTTTTTAACATTTTTCTAGTAGAAAAAAATTAAATTGTGTGGGGATTGATCAATTGTGACCTAGTCAACTTGGCAAGTTCAAAGACAACCTAGACGACTAATAAAAATATAGTTTGATTTAAAAAACTGAAGACGACATCTTTTTTAAAATATTAAGATGACAATATATTGGATCAACCTAGGTCAACTAAGGTTAACCTGCCAAATCCAACACGCGTGTCATGAGACCATGATAACCCCATATAAAACAAATCAAAACAAATTATGTAGTTCAATTCTCAATCAACTCAATGTTGAAGGATGAAATTGAAAAAATAATTAATTAAAAAAGATAAAAAAAACTAACTCGAGTCAACCCGAGTTAACTCATGTTTCCTGCTAAGTTAAAAATTCATGACTATTGGAAATTGAAAAGACCTTTAAATAAGACTCGAAAGTTATTGTGCATGATTGTTTTTATTTACCTTGTTATATTTGGATTCTTTTTTCTAATTATCTTAGGACTTTTAATTTAAATAGTTTTTTATTATTTAGGAATCCTAATGTTATATGGATTTTATTAGTTAGGTAAGTTTTAATTAGTGAACATGGGTATAGCTCATAATTTTAGAATGGGAAGAATCATAATATGTAGGAATACGTAGAAAATAAATAGTGTAGAAGAAAAGAGAAGTGAGGTTGGCAGAAAACTCACTTAGGAATCGCCGATGAATTTTGGGCAAATTCATCATGCATGTTCTAAGGGATATTTGGGCCTCAGAATGATAAAATTTAGGAAACACCTCTCAGAGAAATTGTATCATGAAATGTTAACTTTTCAACGAATCCGACCTCGCTCGATTTGGAGCTCTAAAGCTCCAGATATATGTGAATATATAAGTAAAGGTCAAACTGCCGCCCCTGCTGGCAGATTTAACGAGAATTATTAAAATAGTGGATTTTGCCGCGATAGGGGCAGAAAACCAGTTTCCTTCCCACCAAAATTTTTGTAACATTGAATCGTGACTCTGGTAGGGGATAAACCGCATTTAAAAATGAAGTTGATGATGTGCGTAATGATTTAAAACAATGAAACGTAAAGAGTAAATATTGTTGTTGATGCCTTGCTATTTGCGAAATGGAAACTGCACATGAAGTAATATGGTATACTTGTGAATTCAGGAGGAACCGCAGAGATAGTACAACAACAACAAGGGAACACAAATCGAGCATCAGTGGCAAGTAGGTGTTCCATGCCTACACTCTCCTTAATTGATAATAAACCTTGTATTCAAATTTATGTTAGAGTCAATACTTATGAATATGGCTAAAGAAAGGAAAGATATGGTGAAACGGACATGGAATGAAATCTGATTTTTGGTCGTAGACTCTTGGACCTTGATTTCGAATAAGGACCAATTTGAAGAAAAAAAAACCTAAAACAACCACCTTTAGACTTGATTAGTTGATCTCCAACAGGGGTGGCTAATGATGTTAGCAAAAATTGTTAACATCGGCATGATCTTGATGGAATTATAATGAACATTGAACTTGATTAACTATTTGTATCAAGAATAGTTAATGATACCAACGGATAATGTCAGTATCGGCAATCCCATAACAACTTGATTAGCTTCCTAAGGAGGAAGTTAATGATGTCAAGAGAACTTGGCACTGGCTTTATTGGAAACACCTCCAAATGAGATGGAAAGGAATTGATTGATTATTTCGAGTTGGAAATAGTCAATGGTATCGACCGATTAAATTGGTACCAACATTACTAAGGATTTGATTAGTCGGTCCGGGTAAGGGTGACTAATGACACTAATAGGAGTTATTAGTGTCAGCAGCGACCTCCTCAGAACTTGGGGCAGAGTAATGAGATGGATGTATCCGATGAAGAATAATATGTAATAATTAAGAGAAAACCATAGGTGGTTGTGGAAGGATAGGCTCTATATGTAGTAAAGGAAGCGTCAAGTGTGTTCTTTTTTTATGGATCAACGATGTTATGCCCTATTGGTTGTGCACTTGTATACATAGATACATCTAGTAGTGACCCTCCATTAATTTGTTGTATTTTATTTATTTAATATAATTATTCTCATATTTTGATGATACGGGTCTCTCTCATTCATGCCAGGAGTAGTGTCCTAGATGTTTACTTCTTTTGCACGAGTTAGAAAATTAGCGCCTCAAATTCTTTTGTATGAATTAGGAATTTCATTTTCTTAATTCCTTTTGTATAAATTAGGGGTCATCATTTCTACTTCTTTTGTATGAACTTAGAATGAAATGAATATTGAAGTATGTTGCTTTAATTAATTATATGACTTGAGTGATGTTAGTATTTTCTTATGTAAATCCTTGAGACTTAAGGCCTCTATTAATTTATGTTTTTAATATTAATGTTGCTAATCAAGTTTATTACTATTAGTTTGTGTTGTAAAACTCTATGCTGAGTTGAATCTATGGAATTCTTATATTATGACTATTAATGGTTGTAACTGCGATGCAACATAAATATGTGGTGACTATGGAATGAACATAAATTATGTGCAGGATGAATTGTCGATAACTTGGGATCTTCTGATATAGGAGAGACTACCAAAATTTTGGTAGAATGTGAAATAAACCGCTATAAAAAAAAATTCTACCTATAAAATTTTAGTAATAAACCACTTGAACTAACCATCATTGATGGAGTGGAGGCCCTCTAATGCACTATACGGGCTCAGGAGCATAAAATAGATCGTTGGGAACGGAGGTTTGATTGCTTGGAGCAAACCATAACAGATCTAGCTCAGCTAATGGGTTTCGCAAACAAGGATCGTGAATATGAGAGGAACTTTCCTAGAAATTTACCTCCAGATAGGCCAAACCCCATACCTATTCTTGAATTCGATGGGATTACATTCTATGATAGGAGATTTTTGAAGAAAAGATTGATTACATTATTAACAGAATTGGAAGTTTACTTTTATTTCAAAAAGGTCCATATCATTAAAAGGTAAGACTTGTCACATATAAACTTTATTATAGTGCTAGAGAATGGTGATTTGAATTTCTAGACTTTAGAACTCGTATTAGTATGTCTTTAATTCCAACTTGGCAAGATTTGAGACAATCATTAATTTTAGGGTTTATACAAGATGATTATAAAAGAGATTTTATATTGAGTAAATAAGCAATTATATTGTTATTATTTGCTTTTTGTTAAACCTTCCAAAATAGCAAGTAAGAAAATTATAGAAAAGGTGTCGTCTTTTCAAGGCAGATAGTTTCAACATCACAACAATGACACCAACAACACTGCTGCAAATACTATTCTAATTGTTAATGTTTCATCAATTAATGGTAAAGAAGAAATCAAGAAGGCTTCTAAATTAGTATTTTGTAGTGATTCTAAAGATCTTGCAAAAAAAAAAACATGGAGTACATGGTAATTTCTGACAATTCTTTTAAAGATATATATTATGAAAGATTATCTTGAAGTTTCTTTACATATAATGGTTAAAGTATTGAAGATCATGGATGAACTCAAGTTTGAAGCAAAAGAATGTGGGAAGGAACTATAAGTGAACTTCATAAAAATATAAAGTACTTTGTTTTGGATTATGTTTTAGAAAGCACACATCATAAATTAAATTTTGGAGTTCACAGGTTAAAGACATAGTACTTTGTGAATATATTGGTTACAATGTTATATATTTGTTCCTTTAGAGTAGAAGAGTTCAGTTTTTGATAGATAACTTGAGGACAAGTTTTTCAAAAGTAAAAGGAACTGGCATGTTCATTATTCTTGACATAATAATGTTTATTACATTATTTCATTAGTGGTTAAGACTTACAGGTTTTAAAGAGTTTAAGAAGAGTTCAAGATGTAGTTTGGTAAATCAAATATAATTTTTAATCCAATTGTTGTATCAAGCCAAACTTTTAACAAAAAATTCTGAAAATCTTGTTTTCTACTAGGTTAAAATTTTATGACAATCCAAGATCATGAAAGCTTTTAAATAAGGCTCGGAAGTTATTGTGCTAAATTGTTTTTAATTACCTTGTTGTATTTAGATTTTTTTTCCTATTTTGCTTAGGGTTTTAATTTAAATAGTATTTTATTATTTAAAATTGTATTTAGATTCTTTTTTTATTTTTCTTTGGACTTTTAATTTAAATAATAATATTTAAGAATCCTAATGCTAAATAGATTTTATTAGATAGTTAAGTTTTAATTAGGAATCCTTCGATTGAGGATTTTAGTTTTAATTAGAAATTTTTCTTCTAGAGAATTCTAAGTCTATAAGTAGAATTAATAGAAATATCTAGTTAGTTTTATTCATATTTAAAATTTATAAAATATTATAAATTTCTCTAAATTGAAATCGTAATATTAGAGCTCGAAAAGCGTCCGGACATCGTGAAATTGAAATCCACTTTGTATCCAGGCCATTTACTAAATAGGTAGAGCCAAGTGAACATCTTGCTATTAACATCTATTCAAACAAAGCAAAACAAAAGCTTAAAAGGGGAGAAAGCGAGGAGAAGCTGCAAAATCCTAAAATCTTCATTGAGTTCTATACAAAATAATAAACTTAAAAGATGCGATCATACCAGCACTAATGCACCCCTCCTTTTCTTTATTATTCTAAAAAAAATAATAAACTTAAAAGATGGAGAAAATATGAACTCTACTCATTCAAGCCTCATTTCTTGCTTGCTTTGAAATGTCTTCAGCTGCTTTGACTGCTTCAGAAGAGAAAATATCCAGCTTCTTCAATCCATTTCTTAGCCTCTCATTCTGATGCGTCTTTGTAAACGTATTCATGGAAATATTAATTTCCAGTTAATATCACTTCATGGTAGACAATTGAGGTCTCCATCTGTTTCCTCTGTTTGTTGTTGGAGGAGAGGGTTTGGTTGGGGGTGGGGGGAGAAATCTTGTTCAAGGGAGTAAGTTTAAGATAATGTTCAGTAACTGTCTCAAAAATAAAAAAGACAAAGGAACATTTTTCCTTTTCTTCTATATTTTAAAAGACAGAAACTCACTCCAAAACTGTTCTAAAAATATATTTATTTTATATCTTTGTTTTTGTTTTTTTATCCAAACACGAGTATGTTATTTCTATATTTATTTATTTTTTAATCTTGAAATACTAACCAATCACATTTTAAAACAATTTTTATTCAACCTAAACATGCACTCTCTTTTTCGAGGAGATATCATTCATTGAATTTGAAACATGGTTAAAAAAATTTGGTTGTGGGGTTTTTTGCTTCAAGAGAAAAACAAATAAACTAGTTACCATCACAAGACTTTAGAGCGAAAAAGATATTTTTGTTTTTTTATCCCCTAAGCAGCTCAAATTTAATAAAAAAAAACATTCCAAAGAAAATGTTTGAAAGTAAAGTATACTTTTTTTATTTAACACAGATTATAACATATCCCATTGCTTCAAACATGTTGTTACAAAGATTTAGAAGCCAAGCTCATATGGTGACTCTATTTTCCTAGAGCCGTGTATTCGTGTTGGTGATGTTACGAGGATCAAGAGTGTGCGTTCATGCAAGGATCAGGTATGTAGAGTCTCTTACGGCAGTATTTCTTCACTGGAGAATATGTCAACTTCACTTCTGTCTTGCATGCTATTAATTTCCAGATACAATGTTCAAATATCTGAAAACGGTCCCACCCCGTAGGTCCACCTGCACACACAAGTCCTAAATTTCTTACGTTGTTATATGATGTCTCAGTAGTATATTTCCCGCTGGTTGCGAATGATCCAAATTCCATATCAACTAGGAAAAAGATGTGTGCTCTAGGACCACGCATTTCCCTTTTGCTAAAAAACTACTAGATTTTCAGCATGGAATGTTGGAAATTGTTTGCTTGCTTTGAAATGTCTTCGGCTGCTTTGACAGCTTCAGAAGAGAAAATATCCAGCATCTTCAATACATTTCTTAGCCTCCCATTCTGATGCGTCTTTTAAACGTATCATGGAAATATTCATATGAACTCATTTATCTTTCTGGTTCCACAATCCTTTTCGGAATTTTAAAAAAAACTTTTAATAACTTCCATCTTACTAGCTCTTAATAAATTTGTAGTTTTACTCTTTTCTCAGTTGGTTGCAAATACTGGTTGAGCTACAGGGTGATATCTTCTTCTTTCAGAGCCAGTAATTTATCTGAAGTTGCAAAGGTGGAGGTCTGCCAAGTGGTAGCTCACAAACAAGCTTAATATTGTAAGTTACAGAAATGGATCTGGGTCCGTTTAAGAAGGTTGTCTTAGGTTCAGTTGCCTTCGCAATCTTTTGGATTTTGGCAGTTTTCCCAGCAGTTCCTTTCTTACCCATTGGAAGGACAGCAGGTTCCATCCTCGGGGCAACTCTTATGGTTATCTTCAAAGTCATCACCCCTAAGCAAGCATATGATGCCATCAACCTCCCTGTACTGGGCCTTCTCTTTGGAACCATGGTTGTAAGCATCTATCTTGAAAGAGCAGACATGTTCAAGCACTTGGGAGTCTTGCTCTCATGGAAGAGTCGGGGTGCGAAGGACATGCTCTGCCGGATCTGCATTGTTTCTGCCATTTCAAGTGCTCTGTTCACTAATGACACCGCATGTTTCTTTCTCACTGAGTTCATATTAAAGATTGCTAGACAAAACAATAT
>Ga0307517_10014598_pt1 | contig 10533 bp, 5 predicted proteins | sample 23_EM_MG_FD_194515 | JGI IMG/M metagenome (GOLD analysis project Ga0307517, IMG submission 194515) | Populus trichocarpa ectomycorrhiza microbial communities from riparian zone in the Pacific Northwest, United States - 23_EM | ecosystem: Host-associated > Plants > Roots > Unclassified | place...
ATGAGATAATATTAAAATTACATAATTTTTTTTTTTTTTTTGTCTAACTCAAGTTTCTAGAGTTAATTCAAATTAAATTAATTAATTTCATGGATTTAAATACAATCTTAGAAAAAAAAACATGACTTGAATTTAAAAAAAACTTCAAAATGATAATTTTTAAAAAAATATTATTGTGATAATGACACATTGAATTGATTTCAATACTCCAACAACTTATGTTATAAACTCTATTGATTTTAATAATTTTTTTATAAATTATTTTTTTAATTATATGATAAAAATATATGTTCACAAAATTGAGCACTAACTTAAAAATAAAAACTTATTTGAGACAATAATAACCTTATAGAACGTAAACAAAAATAAATTATACAGTTTATTTCTTAACCATTTCAATATTGAAGGATAAAATTAAGAGAAAAAAATAAAAACAATTAAAGGATAAAAAAAAGGTATTCGACTAGTGGATAAACTTGTCAAACTTATGAACTGAACAACCTGAACTAGCACACCAAACTTATGAACCAGGTTATGGACTTTAGTGGGATTATAATTTATTTTTTTCCAAAACTATTTTTTATTTATCTATATGATAACAAAAATAAATGATTGCAAAATCAAATATCAACTCAATACTGAGATGTTGAAAAAAAATAATTAAAAAAAAAGAAAAAAAAAGTTAAACTCGTCAAATCTACAAACCATGTCAACTAGCAAAACTTGTGAACATATCCATAGACTTTATAAAGTTTAATAAATGAATTTTCTTTGAAATTATATTTTTCACAATATGAGAAAAAAATAGATAAAAAAAAGTCAAATTCAATAAAAAAAAAAGAAGAAGAAGAGAAGAGACACCTCAAAAAACTCATTTTGGCTTCATAACGTTTTTCTTAAAAAAAAACAATATTAGAAAAATTGAGAGACAAAAGCAAATCAAGGTATTTAATATCGCAATATGAATTATTTACTTGGTTGTATTTAATGAATTTATTTATTAAAATCAATTCAAAATAGAAATTGATACACGTAAGATTTATTGAATAAAATAAAGGTAGTAAAGATGTTATAAGGATAATAATTTTTAAAATGATAAATATATGGGTCCTTCTAACAAAAACAATTATAATAAAAAAAAATTTAAAGATAAAATAGCCAATATTGCTAATTCAATTTATTTTTATATGTAATATAAAAGGTGGTAAAAATGAGACAAGGATAATAATTAAAAAAACAAAGTAAATATAAGGGTCCTTCTAACAAAAAGATATTTAGAATTATATAGTTTAATATTTTATTTTAAACATAAAAAATATAAGAAATTATTAATTAAATTTAAATAAGGTATAGAATTGAATTTAATACTAGAATATTAAATTTGGTTGAGGGCTTTCAATGGAAACTTTTATGTAGGGGACAAAAGTAATGTTCTTCAGCATTTCTTTGAGAGTGGGCATTCCATCGGCTGAAGGCATCAGTTCTTACTTTTGTTCTTTTATATTTTCTTACACTTACTTGCTTGTCACGCCCCCAGTACCTTTACGCGTCCAAAAACAATCGTGAGAAGAAATTTATACAGAATATTTTAAATTCAATTCAATTCAAAGGGTTAAAAATTGAATTTCATGGTTCATTCAATAAGCCAAATCGGTTCCATGAGAAGTTGAGAATATACTCCAAAAGCCACAAGAAAAGCATCAAATCTCTCTTTCTCTGAATTATGAGCATTAGTCGCACCTTTTTCTTTACAAAGAGTATACTTTAATACCTAGAATAACAAAAAGAAACCAGCATCATTGTTTGCTTTTTAACTTTTGATGATACTATGAGAAATCTCAATGCCTTCCTTTCATTGAAAATTGATGTCTTTACGCTTGGGAATTGCGCAGTGATGCTGATGGCTTCATCAACGACTCTTCATTGGATCCATGCTCTCTCCATGAACAATTCTTTGATACTTTCACAGCATGCTTGAGCCTAAGTGCATCAAGAACAAGATGCAAGTACTAAACGATTACAATATCCTTGGAATTGCCCATAAAGAAATCCCTTTGAAAGGGTTGCATTATTGTCTGGTTGGGTAAAGAGAGCTGGACACCTTGATCACCATACCAACCCTTCAAAAGTATTACATCATTACTGTTCGTCACTTTCTTTATTGATAGTGAAAAAGCAATATACACCTCAAAGATACAGAAAAAAGGAGAATAATTTATATGTGGAAGGCAAACAACGAAAACTGCCGCTCACGGGAGATTTTAAAAACTATATGTTCAAATCTTAGGGCTTAGCAATGGGGAAAAACTGCATTTCTCACATGTAGTTTACACAGGAACTCTCCCTTCAGACACATTTGACAGATGACAACAAATGTGGTTTAGTCTGGTAGCTTCAACCGGTTAAACAGCACAAGGAAACTTTGTTCTGGAACAACATAAAGGAAACCCAGATCTGCCCCTTTGACATATGGTCCGATGCCCTGAATGAAGTAATGGAGAGGGATTAAGAAAAACTGCAAACAACTTCAAGATGAAACGTTAGCAAATATCTTGAAAAGAACTTTTGTTACCCTGCCATTAAGTTGAAGAAGTTCACCATCAACCCATTGTGGATTTTTGAAGCCAAATTCTGCTATTCTTCCTTGACCTTTGTAACTTGCCACCTGAATAGAATTTCACAAACATTTAACTTTCCTGGCTAAGTTTGTGATATGGCAAATAATGTGAGCATCATTCACAAATTCCGAGCCTATAATTGTTCCTATTTCTATAAACAGTTCTCTTTGCAGAACTGTAAAGATATATTAGATACAGAGAATCAACTCTCGTGTTTTTCATGAAAACAGTGATGCAATCAACTCTACAGACTTCCAAGGAACTGCTTGTTTCAACATTCAGATAAAAAAAAAAAGGTCCTTTTTTTCTTTCATGATTATCAAAAGGTCCATAACATTGAGTTTCAAGAATTGCCAGTGAAGAAAAAAATGCGATGGAAAGGAGAACAGCAACAAAGATAAAAACTATGGCCTAGACCTAGCTACATACCACTCCCAGTTCATCTGGATACTTCCCACGGTTGGAATTGCGACTTCCTTTCCCAATTCTGGCACGAAATGTCACCTAAACTTTGTAGTTGGAGAATTAGTTAGTATAAAATTTTACATTACTGCCATATGTGATGGGTATTAACTTCAAGAAATAAGAAAATTGCAAACCTGGCCAGCAGGGACATTAAGATCCCCAGTTAGCTTCACAGCCTCAACATACTCAAAAAACTCCACATCTGAGGATTGGTCATCCTCAATATTCCAATGACCATATTTACGCCTCAATTGTACTATCTCAGTCCCATAAGGCCCAAATGCACCAACATATAGGCCTACGATTCAACCATAAGATTATGGCATAATAATATACATCTCTTTTTGCTTAAATAAAAAAATAGAAAACCATGTGTAAAGCAAGTCACCGTCAAATGGATCTAAACTGCTATTAGAAGTTGTAACTCTACTGAAAGTTGTATACTCAGATAAACTGCTTTGCTTCTGTGCCTGACTAACAGCAAGTTTCACGATTTCACGCACATTTCTTGAAACCTAAGAAGAAAAAAATGATCAACTGATTGTCAAACAAAATACAGTAATGTAATCAAGTAGATTGACTCCAGTTAAGATTGGAGATGTTCAAAAAGTTAGTATGCCTATATTATCAACTAGGTAGGAATTTAACCCAAGACAATAGCATCCACATTCAGCATTAAGGAAAAAAGAAAAGCAAAAAATATCCAGAATGACAATTCTGATGCTGAAACAATAAGATCAAAATTTGACCATTGTCACAGTAAAGGTTTTCACGTAAATTTATGGAAAAGGAGAAGTTTTCTTCTGGCACTACTGCAAAATGTAAATAAAAATCAATAGTCCACTAACTTGAACAGGGTGTTTTTCTCCTAAAAAAGGATAACAGGCAGATTTGTTACAGTTTGTGTCAGGTTCAACTTAGGTCCCTGAAAAAAATTGTCAGGGCTCGTCAAAATATTCAATACAAATGAATGGAAGTTTCCAATGTGGCAAACATGACACATTAAAAAATTTGTTTAGACACGGCATCTTACATAACCATGGGGAGGGGTGAGGCAAAATCTAGCATATATCTTTTTGAATGGTTGGGAAAACAGGCATCTAAAAGTTACAAGTACCAAGTTTTTACAGTAACATTGCAACGGTTTTTTTCCCAAAGGATTGAAGAGGAAGCCTGATGAAAAATATTGTCCAGTACCCCATAGAAACCAATAATCCTATTTATATCAAGATTGACTTATATAATAACAATTGGGAGATGTAATGTAAATGGATTATGGAAACTGTCTAAAGATAAAAACCTGAATCTATTGCATTGATCTCACCTTTGAAGAAACTTTGTCTGCGCCCCAAAATGCCTTTGCAACATCTGAAGGCATAAGCTCAGAAATACCTTTAGCTGTTATAGCTGCCACTTTCACCTTGGATGCTTTACTTTCTTTACTGCCAGAATCTAGACTTCTTTGAACATGTAGTACAAAAGAATCTCTCTCCATATCTTTAATTTCAGCTGGAAGACGCACATACTCATCCTTGCTCGGAGTATCTTCATTGTTATGTACAACCCCTCCAATAAAAAGCTTCATATCTAAATCTTTTCCATCTTCTGAGGAATCACTACTGCCTTCCAAAGCTACCTCATCAGGCTGAATCTCTTCTAGATCACTGGCATGTTCTTCCGAATTCTCACTAGACCCTGTCTTGTCATCATCTTCTTGCATCAACTGCTTCACAGAATCACTATCCTCCATCACTTCCTCTGTAGTGTTAATGTTCACAACTTTTACTTTTAACCCAGGAATCTTATCTTTGAGAAAATTTATCACACTTTTTATCCCTTCCTCAGTTGCTTCCTCAATATTTATGCTCTTCCCCTCACTCCTCTCTGTCTTAATGTCATTTTCCTGAACATCCACTACAGATGCATTCTTATCTTCAGAAATGGATGGAACCTGTGTAGATTTAGATCGTGAACTGGTAGAGTTTGTTGACCTTCCTTTAGTTCGTTGCAGACATACTACCTGTCAGTGAACGCAAAGTTGGAAAATGGGATATTCATAAGAAAATCTTAAAGAGAACTGAGATCCAAGAAGAGATATTCTCCACAGAGGATAAGCCACATGACTACGAGAACAAAGATTGTTTGAACAAAAACTACATCTCAAAACATCTTCACCCATATAAGATCTTTCTTGTTGAAAATCCTCAGAACTTGTCAAAACATCTGCACGTATAATAAGGTCCTTCCTCTTGGAAATTGGTTTCCTCACAACAGAGTGTATTTTGGACACATATATGCACAAGATGCATTCATGCATGAAACATCAAAGTCTATGTATATACATACTAACATAAACAACAAAATGAAAGGAAAAATAAAGAAAAACAGTTGATAGTTTTCTTCTAGTTGATGATCATCATAAATTTCTCCACGCCCAACATCAACACAGGATGGTGCATATCAATAAACTTTAGCGCTGTGCTCCTAAATTAAGTTACATATTAGCAGGCCAATAATCATAAACCAAAAGAAAAATCTTCACTTAATGGCTATAATCCTCCTGGCCAACTAGAACTGTAATTGCCAGCTCTTTGGAGTTCACAAGCAAAATAAGAGTAAAGAGATTAGCTCAACAGAGAATTGATCGGCCCTGATCAAGAGCATATCATTACAGATCCTAAGGACTACACAGTAATCTGCCACATGCAGACTGTTTACAAGCCCACACACCATAAAGACTCGTTCTGCAATCAACTCTAGATTACAGAATTTTCTGAACTTAATTACTACGGTAAATTTCGAGCATAACCACTTGACATATGCCTCACAGCACATTCATATTGTAGTTCTGAATTCTGGGCATGTGCAATGTCTTCCCTTACAGGTGCATCAGTATGAGCACGTAAACAAAGTCAGCATCATCCAAAAAATCCCATGACTCTCCACATTGGTAATGCATAATTGTAAGTCAACAAGCTCATGAATTTGATCTGTGGTTAGTGTTTAAATGAGGAACAATCTAAAAGGAGAAATTGTAGCTCACTTGCATAGCATACTTTTCCTCGGCATCTTTGACCACAAAAATCTCAAATAATGGAGTTCCAAGAGATGAACTGACCAACTGCCTGCAGAAAATGATATTTTACCAACAAGCTCCAGTGCATCAAACATTAATCAAGATGACAAATATCCTTACCTTGGAGTATAACTCCGGCCAACAAATCTGCCCACGCCAGGTGTTATGCGAACCAGTCTGCCAAAGGGATCATCAGAATCCGATGAGTAGCCCACCCACCAACCTACCTGTTCGCTCAAAGCAGAAAATTTAAATTGACATTGCAAGAAAGAAAATATGAGAAGAATCAAGAAATTCTGAGATCTAAGTTTGTTGGTTGCTACCTACATCAAACAATACATGATCTAATTAGATAGGCTAAATTTACAATCCAATACCAACTCACAAAGGTAAAAGAAATATGAAACCAAAGAGGCAATGTACAAGTCAGGAGACAAAATCTAAGAGCTCCATAATGAAAAGCACTTGGTCCTCACTTATAGTTGAAGGCTTTAAAAATAAAATCACAGGAACTCATGCCTGAACAACTTAAACAAGTTTATCCCTTTTGTAGTTAAATAATGGGGGTGCAACAAAAAAAACATTTCTAATTCTTGTCTAAAAGTGTGATGCTCTGTTCACTATATTTATTGTTCATCCAGGCCAAGAAATGCCAATTCTCAATTTCACTAGAAAATGTAAAGCAGGTGACCTGAAACCGTAAAAATATGACTGGACAATAGATAATTGATGCTAAGGTAATTACCAATCCACTTCCTGTATATTTACACAATTTTGAAGCATCGTGGTATCGTTCTTCCTCTACTGCATTCTGCAGATAACAGACAGACTTATTATTAAAAACCGAATGTTATGCATGCAAGCCCATACTTCAAGGGACTGGTATAAGTTCTATGCACACAGTTCTAAGGCCCCATATAGAATTCAAACCTTCAATTCAGACATTATATGGGCTACATTATCCTTTGAAGTAGCTTCAGCAATGGCTATTTTCAACTTTGCAGCCTCTTGAAAGTCTTCATTTTCAATTGCATCCTCCAGTTGAAACTGAAAAGAAGGCATTCAATTAACACAAAAGAACAAGCAATATGGATATGCTAGAACTTCTTACTTCAATATCTAAGCAGCTAAAAATGAAACTGGATGGATCCAAATTACTTGAGACCATTACCACAGACATAAATGCTTAATGTGCAGTTATAATTTATCAGTCATCAAGCACGTAAGCTTACTTCATTATAGAGGAAAACCAGTACTCTGATTTTCAAAAGTTGATTGGCAATCTACATGTTTTTTGGCAAAGTCAATTATCTGATGGGTATACCAAAACACATTGTTCTAAAAATACACAATACATGATATAAGTCTTAATACTAGCATAGCAATAAATAAATAAAAACCATTTTCTGATTCTGCTATATCCCTCATGTCCTTGATACTCAAAATAGTCATGCTATACAATAACTCTCATATATACCCCCTATCTCTTTTCTTCCAAGAAACAGAAGTATGGAAGAAGTAGCCACCTCCGCATACATGCAGCACATCTGAATCGCATGAAAATAGCACACTTTTCCGAAACAAAAAAGTTTTACTTTCCTAGGAAAGATTATTCCCTCGTATTTGAAAAAACTTTTTTTTTTTCCTGACTGAATAAAGCGAAAGGAATTATATCACGAAAATCTCTCTGGATGAAGAACACTCACGAAAAAAAATGGAACCACACAGAATGACAAACTATACAACCTTTCTGTTCACATTTTCCATGCAATTGAACCAGTTGTTCTATTGACATGTTTCCTATAACACAGTAGAAGATAATAAATTGAACTGGTACCACCTATGGGAGCATAAAGCACCTCAAGACCAAGCTAAACATATGAAATCCATAGAAACAAAAAGGCACAGAACCAATACCGATCATAAAAGACCAATATTTTAATAAATTGAGCAATTAGGCAAACTGATTACCTGCCAAAAAAAATCGCAATAAACTAGTTACAATTAAAAATATAAACTTCGTGTTTTCAGCTACAACAAATTAGACCCTTTAACATAATCAGGCAATTATGCAGACAACAACAAGAACCCGCCACAAAAACATCCAAAGAAACCTATTAAGAGTTAAAAAGAGGTACCTTGAGAACAGAAGCAAAACTTTCAGCTTGTTCAATCTCAGAAAAATGGCGGTTCCATCTGTTCCAGTCCCACTCCAAAGTATTATTGCTATTGTTGCAACGACAGCAGTGCAAATTTGAGTTCTTGCGGGTGGTTTTATTTAGAGAAAAAGAAGAATTCCTGTTGTTGTTGAGAAGAGCAGAAGAGCGGCCCCAACCGAAAAGAAAGCTAAAATTGGTAGACTTGTGGGCTGAGAAATCAATGCAACAAAAGGGTCTTAACTGGGGCACTGTAGTTATCGATTGCCCCATCCCACAGACATTATTTCCCACTATCATCTCTTAATGCTTGAGGGTTTTGAGGTGCTTTAAGAGAGAGGGAGAGGGAGAGAGACAAGGGTCTTTTTGGAGAATTTATTGTTGTTGGAATTTGATGATAACTAATTTATAGTTGGGATAGTTGAGGATAAACTTGTAAGAAAGTGAGAGGCGGCTCACTAGAATATTCAGAGTTTCTTACATGTATAAGATCTGTATTCTATGGGATCCATTTTGGTGTACAGCTGGCTAAAATTTACAATTTTTATTTTTATTTATTCTTAAATTTTAGAGGCTATTATTTCCGTTTATCTGTAAATTTTTAGATTTTTCCCCGACTTTATTGTAAAACCAATAATATTTGACGCTTAGAGCCCTTAATAGTATAAGTTTAAGTTTCATCATTAACCTTTTAATGATATGACATGAATCTTCGACTAACTTCATTCTTATAAAATTATTTTAATCCTGATTTCAGTGTTAGAGACAACTAGGCCTTGTTATTTTCTTCATAAAAACTAATGTTTAGGTGTTGCAAGTAAATTTTCAAACAAGAAAAAAAACTCTATTACTTGAGTTATATCCTGAGTAGGTTAAATATATTAATTTTATTTTAATTAGATAATATAAAAAATAGACAACAATATTAAACGGATCAAAATTAAATATATAAAAAATAATTACAATAAATTATGAAAAAACCTTGGGAAATATGAAATTAGATAAAAATAAATAAATAAATAAATAATAGTCTGAATCAACCTGAGTTAGCATGATAGACATGTAATCTAGGTAATATAAGGTGAGTCAAGCTAGGTTGATTCGCTAAACCTGCGGTTTATGTCATGAGATCGAGATAATTTAATAGAAAATAAATTGAAGAAAACAACAAAGTTATTTTTTTAAAATAAAACTAATGTCAAAAATGAAATTAAAAAAAGTAAAAAAAAAAAAGATGTAAATCCAGATCAACTTTTCAAATTTATGACCTAGGTCATTAAACCGGAAGCATTATATATGAAAAACAAAATCAAACACTGAAGAATGAATTACAAAAAAATCAATTATAAAAAAGGATGCAAAACCAAAAATAAAAATAAAAATACAAAGGATAAAAATCAAAATAAAAAATGAATTAGAAGGCAACTACAAAATTTTTATTGAATGGTGAAATAAAAAAGAAAAATAACTTTAATAAAAGAAAAAAAATTAAAATAATAAGGACTAAATTAAAAAAATAATATACCATAAATTTAGATTGAACAATGAAATTAAAAACCAATAAAAATTACATAAAAGGGTTAAGAAAAAAAATTAAAAACCGAAAGAATGAAGATCAAAGTGGAAAAAACAACCATGATAAATTGGTATTAAATGATAAGATTGGGAAAAAAAAACCCTTACAAAAGGGCCACAAAAAAATTAGCAAAGAACAAGAACCAAATTCAAAGGAAAAATAAATTGAGGGGTTACTTTGAAAATTTAAAGAGTCAAGCATGATAATCAAGAAGGAAAGAGAAAAAAAAAATCATCGATGTCAAATCAAAAATTTATTGACGACACAACTGGCTTAGTGAGTGAGAGGCTGCCAAAATGATTTGGACACTGCCTTAAAAGCCAGTGTTTGAACATCATACGATACCGCACATGTCATCTGAAGACCATGACATAACCCACACATAAACATATATGACATACGCATCAATCATTTTTTTAATAATATTTATTATGAATTAAAGTACCGATCTTTCCCTTAACCCACTTAATTTTTTAAAAATATGAAATGACTAAAATGACCCCGGATGAAAGTTAGTGTTTTCTTCACTACAAGGGCATCCTAGTAAATTTCCTTTGCATTTATAATTGAAAACCCAAATCAGCCCCAAACCCCAGTTCACTTTTTTATTTTTATTTTAGAGGGAATTAAATACTTTTATTA
>Ga0307517_10014599_pt1 | contig 10533 bp, 9 predicted proteins | sample 23_EM_MG_FD_194515 | JGI IMG/M metagenome (GOLD analysis project Ga0307517, IMG submission 194515) | Populus trichocarpa ectomycorrhiza microbial communities from riparian zone in the Pacific Northwest, United States - 23_EM | ecosystem: Host-associated > Plants > Roots > Unclassified | place...
CACAACGCAACGCCAAGAATAAACCGCCTACCTCTCGAAATACTTACATTGATTTTCCAACTGGTCCAGACGCGTTCAAACGCAAACATCTTCCCCCCAGCAAATTCAGCGTCGGAGGCCAATGGCTGGTTGAAGATTCTTCGCGTTTGTCACGAATGGAGACGCGTCGCACTCGCAGTCCCTTTCCTTTGGAAGAATATCCGCATACCCCGTACTGTTACAGACCACGAAGGACTCTCCGAATGGTTTCTCCACAACGCTGGGAACGAGGTTCTTCTCTCCTGGGAAATCGACCTCGAATATCTTACCTTAGGAACTTTCGATGACGACTGGGACTTAGAGGAGAGAAATTTCAGTGCCAACTTTCTCGACACTTTTGCCGCCAATTTGCATCGCATTGAATCACTCAGCATTCAATGTGCCTTATATACACACCTAGATCCGGCGCATAGGAGATTGTTCGAGCTTGTCACTGGACCCATGCCATCGCTTCGGGCCTTGGACATGCGACTTCCTTTGACAAGTAATGTCACGTTTCCCGCATTGGGCTTTACTGGGATAACACATATTTCCACCTATGCTCTACCCCTGCCGAATATCAATTTCGCCCAGCTCTCCCATTTGTCGCTCGAGCATCAAGCACCTGAGCAACGGCCTTCACTCAAGCTCTTCCTTGAATTCCTCAAGGCAAATCCATCGCTAGAAATGCTTCGCCTTAATGACGCAGGTCCGGTGCTCTCAATGGCGGATCTGGTGGGTCTAGGGTATCCCCCTGGGGTTATTGAGTTGCCTCACCTTCATCGCATCCAGTATCAAATTTCAAAAGCCGATGCCATGGCTCGGTCAGACGCTTTTTATTGGCTTTTAGTTTGCTTATGCCTGCCAGAAGATGTCACCATCCACCTAGCTTCTCCAAAAATATCTGCTGCACTACGCCATTCCAAGCAAATGTATGCCGCACTTACTCGATATTTTAACCGCATTTCATCGGTCAAATTGGTCAAATTGGGTCCTGTCGGTGCGGAGGGCTTATTATTCCATGGGGCCTTTATGTGGAGGTTCCATTGACAACTACCTTTTTCCAAGCAAAGGGGGGGCCATACTCTAAAGTCCAGACTCTTATTTTAGGTGAAAATACAAACAAGTTATCACCAAGCAAGCTCCAATTCCTTTTGAACTCTTTCTCCGGTCTTCAGCGGATCGAGGTCGAATGGGAGCGTCCCACCAGTGGAAACATGCTTAGAAGTGAGCACCCGGTCATTCAAGTGTGAATATTCGTTCCAAAAAGGTATTTGCCGTTGGCGATTTGCCGTGCGGTGACCTTCAGGAGCTTGTCCTTAAATACACATTTTTTCCGATTGTGTTTCCGGAGGATGGGGAACCCCATGAAGACGCAAAATATTATCGTTCCGACGGGAAAATCAGCCGTGGCGATGGCCTTGGATTATACGCTCTAGAGGGAGACTATCGCCTGGGGAGGTGTCCTGCAGACCAATCTTTTGCCGCCGGAAGTAGCTACTGTGGCAAGTTCACGAGAGCCCTCCAATCAGGAGATTTTCGTCATTTATGATGAGATTCCCTGGGATCAGTACATATTTTGCATCGTCTGTGCTGACGTATGTTGATGATTAGATGCACAATTTTCATCGATACTGACTGATACTATTTTCGCCGTTACCAAGTTTGTTATCCTGGAACGAGCCAGAGAATAACTTGATTAAGATAGCAAGTATTTCAAAGTAAAAATCTTATATACATGAAAATATTTGAAGAGATCCAGATAGCTGATTTATCCCAAACGTGGAATGGTCGTGATCATGGTCATGAAAATCGTCGATGTCAGGTCATGCGGAAAAATGAATAGTAAGAACAAACAAGGAGATATAATGTGACCGTGAACCCTTCCAAGCAAAGGGTATATAATAGCCAGTGTCAGTGATGATAGGTTGGCATCAGTAGCTAGAATGGTGATGGTGGTGATGGTGGTCTTCATGGCTGGACACAAAAGTTTAATCAGCCAGAGTTTACTTCACAAGACGATGACCAACTTACCGGCTCACCCCAAGACAGTAACAAGAACGCGCGGAGAGCGTAATTACTGCCAACCAACAGAGCGCCACCGCAGCAACAATCATCCAGACTCCATTCCCAAATATAACCTCGATATGCACGTCCGGAAAGTTCGCCAACTCGGCTTTAGCGGCAAGTACGAGCCCGAGGTCAATACCCAATGCCACAGTCGCGAGAATGGAGGTCAAGATGGTGAAGACCAGGACAAATATAGCGATAGTGTGGGAGCTCAGGAATAAAGCGGCAATAAAGTTGAGAAGCACCAGCACTGCAACGATGGGGTGCAGGACGAGCACGGCGAGAAGAGCCTTTTGGACCACCGTTAGGAGGGTGGGTGAGAGGCCAATTGCGTTTGCGATGTAATCCGGTACATTATACCCCAGTTTGGGGCCAAAACACTCCCCAGGGTTGGTCAAAGTGGGTTGTACAAGGTTACTGTAATTCACAAAGCAGCTATTAGAAGCTTGGATCAAAAGAGAAGACCTGAAGAGTTGATTACCTTGAAGCGCACACACCCCATATTCCAAACCGTAGCTCTGTTGCTATACTCAAAGGCTGGTTAACGGTGGCTGTGGATTTGAATGAGAATAAATATATTGGCTTGATGATAGTGAGTGAGATGGAGACCAGGAGGAAGAGGATGAAGGCGATGGCAAGAAGGGCACAAGTAAGAAAGGAGATGAAACGGTAGCGAGCTAGAGGCCTGTGGTATTCCTTCATCTTGTCGTGGTCGTCGTCACCGTGCACAGCGCCCGCAGGAGAACCTGCCGGGCCTGTGAATGGATGAGGGAATTTGACATCTTCAGGGGTTGTTCTAATTGCAGATATTTGGCTACAACCTCGGGGGATCACTCGATTGGTCTTCACGTCTTGAGCTTGAACGATGAAATCGCTGCTGGCTTTTTCATTTTTTCTGGCCGCCTCTGTGGTGGCACAGGATGTGGAGTATGTCCATTCGATAATGTATTCTGTATAAATCTTACCTTTTCTCTAGATTCCCAGATGACCCATATCTTGCCTACCGACCACCTTTTGCGCGGTCTCTACCGGTGCAAATCATGTTGACCGGTGTAATCCTCACCCTTGTCGCTGTTCTGTTCATCCACCTTATGTTCACGGCCCAGTATCACTGGCCTCTGGCACCCGTCAATTATGTTCTTCAGCTATCAGGTGTTACCACACTCCTCATTTCGCTCATCGCTACTATCCATGTCGTACTTTCAGCGACCTTTGCTGAGAGCGAAAAGTGGCCTTACATGTTGAGCTATATTGCTGTAAATGTTCCACCCTTGGATTTGGAGAGCAACACTGAAGGATGGTCTGTCGCGGAGAGGGCAACTTGGTTGGTCATGAACGCTTCTACATCTGGACTGATACAGGTGCGAGGTTTATGCTCCCGTTGCACTTCCTCGATTAACTGATAATTAGATAACGCATATCCAATTCCTTACTCTGCTTTACCCTTCGAGACTGGAAGGAAGACTCATCTTCGCCCTCTTAGGTTTGCCTTCTCTTGTCAGATAATTAGAATTGACCTATATTATCGTACAGGTCCGCTTGCCGTTGTAGCTGCCGTGATGCAGCTCCTTCCCATCAGTGGAAGCACCTCCGTCAATAACATTGCCTCGGCTGTACGGAATGTGTGCAATGCCGCCTTATCTCTACTCTTCACACTTGCACTCTTTATTTGGGGCCTTCTCGTCAACCGCAAGAAAGCTTGGCGCACAGACGGAGGCACAGCAGTCTTCGGCTGTGCTTCTCTCTCGCTCGCAGTCGTTAGCACCGCTCTGAACTTTCTCTATGTCCACAAGGAGGAAGAATTTGTCTGGCTTCCGGGATTGATGTGGGCAGTCGTCCTATGGCAAAGTTTCCTTGGATGGTGGTGGTGGGTCGGCGCAGGCAGCAGTGGCAATTATTCCATCGAAGACGAGAAAATGGAAGAGAAGCTCCGTCGGGAGGCAAAGCGCGAGGCAAGGAAAAAAGAGGCCAGGGAACGGAGGAAAGAAACCAAAGTAAAGGCGCAGAAAGTATGGAAGGGTGTTGCTGGTGCATTTGTGCCGAGCTCTGGGATGTCGACCTCCGCCCAGTCGCGAGAGATATCGTCGGCGCAAGCCGAAGTACGCTCGAGGTCCTCACAAGCGGGTGTCGCACCCAACTCCGTCTCCAACACTTCGCAAGATGACCCGGATGTTGATGAAAATCCATCCAGCGATGTCAACGGCCGTCACTCTCGACACCAAAACGAAAACAACGAGCCCAGCGCCGCTGATTCCTCCCACGCCTCGTCAATGACGATTACAGGGAGTGTGTCATCGTCAGCCAGTACATCAGGATCGCGAATCACGCTCGGCACAGTGCCACGCCTGTTACCTGGTATAGTACAACGGTGGTATGCATCATTAAGGCATGCGCACAACGCTGCTGCTAGGGTACAGGCGGCGGAGCGGGTAGAAAGGATAAGGGAGATGGGGCGGGCGAGGAACGATCCTGGGACAAGAAATACGAGTGTGGAAGGTTGGGGATGGAGCTGGGAGGGACTTGGATGGAGGAGGGGAAGGTCAAGAGGGAGGTCGAGGGCGTCGCCCAAAAGGACAAATAATAAAGTAGAAGGAGTGGTGGAAGAGGAAGAACAGAGCACACGAAGCAGGCAATTAAGCCGGAAGAATATACAGGAGGAAGGCGAGGACTATGAGATGCATAATTGTCGGGGTCAATCTGTTGACGAGGAACATGCGGATTTCTCCGAAGAGGACGATCAAAGGGGAAGGTCAAGACGCCAGCAAAATCGGACAGACCACGATCCTGAACGACAAACTCAAAATCCTCCTCCAGACGGGCTACCTCCACCAGCTGCCGCAACGACCCCTCGTTCGATATGGTGGTGGGGCCCCCTTCGACGCTGGAGGTTGCAAGATGCCACAATATACTAGACGACTCGTCAGACACCAGTTCTTGTTATTCCGTCCCATCATCTCCTGCTTCTCGCCTTTTTATTCCTCGCAATGTACTCATCCACCGCACTCTATTGTACTCACGCGCAATCTTGCGTTACTGATATACCTTCATTGACATAATTTTCTTGTGTTCTCCATTGATTTTTTGTTCTCCTTGCTTTCGTCGCATTTGTAGGAATATATCTATTTGTGTTGTATCTAGATACGTGTTATACGAAGGCACCCCAGCATTTTTAGGTACTCAAAGGGCAGTAGTACCTTTAAGCTTATTTTAAGTATTGCTCAATCAATCTTTAACAATGAGCTCGGTCACGTAAATTTGAATCCCGTTAAAAATCAGAAGCATTGCCCAAAGGTTTTGTTAAGAGTACAACCACTAAAACCCTTCGATCGGTCGGCGCTGCGATATTCTTCTTGGTTTATCACATAAGTCCCGCCAGTGTCCTCTCGCGTCATGGCCACCAGCACAGCTGCACCGCCTCTCAAATGTCTCTTCTTTAGCTTGATTCCTACTTCTCGAAGCTAGAGGCAGATAGGGAGGCGGTCCGGATCCTTTGCATTAGGGGTAAAGGTCTCCAACGATGGATTAAACTCGAACTCGTAAGGGTATTCCCACACCACGTCCATCCGGCGAAGGTTGACGAACGGCTTCAAGAGTCGCCGCAGCCTAGCTGGCAGGCAGTGGAAGCGCCCATCTTCAAAGATGATAGTCTCGACATGAGAATACGGTCCGTCTGGTACTTGATACAAATAGGCACTCTCTGGTACCTTCAAATAAAGGCGGTCGTCATGGAAGAGGAAGTCAGGGCAGTCAGTTTCTTGAAGAATCTGCACCTTTGAAAGGCGCTCAAAAAAGGGCGAAAGGGCCTGGTACATTTCTGCGGAGTGTTCCAGCGCTTTGGTTATCACTACGTCCTCTGGAACTCTGGTGATGGTGAGGCACCAGTAAAAACTGGATGCATGGCCATCTTGGGGAAGAGATTCCGAGGAATCTTTGTCACACGCATTGAAGATTGGATATGTTAATAGTATCCATAACTTCCCAAATGTCTTCCTTCTTAACAGTACTAGGACCGGCATCTTCGATCCATAGTGATTCAAGCACCAGACAGAACCTAAGGAAATCCAGAAAGGAAATCCAGGAAGGCCTCCAGCGACATTGAACATGACATTCTTCCCCCTGATCCGACAAGGCAAAATGAGTGAAATGGTTGGCCTTCATCTTTTGCGTCAACCCAGTGACTGCCTCGGTCGTCCCCATATTTGGGTAAAATGGGAGGTATAACCGTTTGAGGTGAACCAGTAGAAAATCCATCTGCTGGATACTCTGCACCAAGCTGGCATGTGGAGAACGGCTCGACATTCCGCCACAGGACTCCGGAAACGCACGGATGACAAGTGATTCGAAGCGATGGAGGTTGGTACTAAAAACGTCGATTAAATCGTCACTGAGATTCCTAGTTGCATATCTCCACTTGTCGACGACCTGAAGATGAGTATCCCAAGAGAGCAGTAACGACGGCCCGCAGTTCTTTAGGAACCATCGAGTGAGGTCTTCAACGTTGGTGACGCATTGCGACAGAACGATATTCGTCCACAGAGAAAGGGTCAAGAGCGCACGCGTCTCCGGTATCGACACACATGGGCCACCTTCAACCACTCGTTCGCCCTCTCAGTGTCCCTTCCGGAAGGCCTTGGGGGGAATATAATGAATGAGATTATTACGTAAATGCAGCGCTTTGAAGATCTGTGCAAAGATTTCGAGGGGTAGGCGATTTATTGGCTGAGAAGAATTATATAGATCCTGAATTCGGTCGATAATATCCTTTCCTGCATCAATCATTGGCAGAAGCTTGAAAAAAAGAATGTCATCGTACTAGGAGTCAATAGAACAAGACAGAAGGCTACCTTGGATCTGTTTCTGAATGGGATGGCAGATCGGGATGTCAAAACAAACGGATACACACTCCGATTCATCACGACCAATACAGGCGGCCGCCCCAGCTTGGTTAATTTTTTTTAAGTTTCCATTGGAGCGCCTCGACAAGTTGATGGATGCTCAGTTCGCTGCCAGGTGGTTCCTATAAGGCTCTGGCGCGGTTGAAAATAATGATCTTCACGGAGGATCGGCGGATCCAAGTAGGCGTTGGTAGTTTCTGTTGTAGTTCAAAGTCGACCTTGTGGGAAATCGATGAGAGAGGCCACAAATGAAAACACGAACGATTGTGGGCATATCTGTTCAAAACGTTATCGATTTATCCCTGAAGAGAGATTATTAGAAAAAGTTCAACAAAAAGGCTGAGTAAACCTGATCCATTTCAAATTATATTACATGTATGTGCCAACATATCCACCTCAATACATCTCGAGACTCATCCCGTCGTGGATTTCATAGTCTGCAAGTGTGATATGGTCTTTGTAAATGGTGTACCTTGTTGTGTTTTAAGTTTATTCGGCACAACCAAGCAGAAACCAATGAACGTACCATTTCTTGAGCTGGATCTTGGAGGCATTGGTACCGGTTTGAGCCGCGATGAGCTTCTTCAAATCTCCGACTGTATCTTCTGGACTACACTTGACGCGTACTGTGAGGCAAGATTAAGAATGTTGAAGTAGACGAGTGTGGTTTATGTAACACATTTGAGAAAAGCAGACGTGAATAGACGTGAGTATGGTAAATGGGTCAGTAGCATGGACGGTGAGAATCAGATTGTTGCGAACCTTTGCGTCCAAGCCGGTCATTTGCAATAACCTACAAAAACGAAAATAAAATCCAAGATCAACAACTAACTTGTTAAGTAAAGCGCAGTATCACCTACTTCAATGAGAGCCATTCCAGCTTATAGCAGGAGACTTGGTATCCAGAGAGGGAAAAGGAGAGAAAGGCGAAACCCATTGGCCATTGTTTGATTGTGCTTGGTTACTAATGCCATGGGATCCGCCTTCCGGCTTCTGCTTAAGCCTTACTAATCTCGTATGTCAGGACAAGCCTCAAGTGTCCCAGCAGCCTCATCGAATGGCGAAACCGTATCAGATATAATCAATGTACTCGGAAGTCCAAGCGCATCGTCCCCGATCCTGGAAAGTCTGATAGTTAATGCATATGCCGCGCCAGGTTCCATCCGCGCTTATACACCTCTCAAAGTCCTTAGTCAGAGCCCTTTCAGCTCCCTTCACCTTTGTCACTGGCACAGTATTTTACCCCCGTGCGTAGATCCCCCACCGCTTCCGACCATTGCACGGTATGGGGTTGGAAGAAACCTTATTGCACTAAAGATTATACCCATTGACAGCAACAAAGATCCAAATAAAGTGAAAGAGCTCGAGGTTCGTGGCTGATACACTGAGCGATGTCTCTGATTGCTTCAAGGTCTTCTCCAGGTGTTACGCAACCTCCCACATCACCCAAATGTTGTGTTCCTGTACGACTACTTTTATACTTTTCCGGATCGAAAACTCCATCTTGCTTTCGGGGCCATGGAAGGCAACCTCTACCAACTCATTAAAGTTCGGAGGGGTCGACATTTTTCTGGAGCGCTGTTATCCTCCATATTCTATCAACTAAACCTAGCCTTGGATCATGTCCATTCCCACCATTATTTCCACCGCGATTTGCACCCAGAGAATGTCCTGGTAACTACGACTGGATTATTTGATTACCCTATCTTTCCACCACCCCTCGCAGCGACATCCACTGCATCAGACAACCTGACAGAAAAAGATATCGTGGTTATCATCAAGCTGGCTGACTTTGGTCTTGCCCGCCACACCAGTAGTGGGCACCCATATACAGAGTATGTTACAACTCGCTGGTATCGCGCTCCGGAGGTCCTTCTCGTCAGTCCACATTATACGAGTGCTGTCGACATGTGGGCATTCGGAGCAATCATTGCCGAGATGTTAAACCTGCGTCCACTATTTCCTGGAACGGATAGTTTGAATCAAATTGCCAGAATATGTGACATACTTGGCAGTCCGTCCACCGAGTCTCGCTTCGATGCCACAGGGCGACTTCTCAATGGAGGCGCCTGGCCCGATGGCCTTGCACTGGCTGGTTCGGTTGGTTTCCAGTTTCCAGAGGTGAAGTTTCTAGTTATTAATTCTCATCAAATCTCTGAGTTTTTGGACATCAGGTCTTGCGGAGACCTCTTTCCTCTTTCTTTTCTGCAGCTGTCCCAACATTTCTCATTCGGCTTATGGAGGAACTCTTCGTTTTCCATCCTCAGCACAGGTTAACAAGTTCAAGTAGCTTGCGACACGCATATTTTATTCACACCGCCCCTTATCGCGACGCCCTTCCTCCACCGGTTTTGGATTCCTGACGTTCTTTTGGGATACCCGTTTACAGTGTAATGATAAGACCGAACAATGACCCCCGTTGACTCTGTGTGAAGGAATACGTATTAGTCGCCAAGGTGTGTGCTACCGCCACTCCAAACTTTGAGTTTACGAATGCCTGCGAACAGTATCCATGTCTGTCAAAGACGTCGAATAAAAAACTTTTTGAAGAAGATCGATACCCGAGAAGGGTCCCGAGTATTGCGACAACCGCCGTTCGATCTGGTAAGAGTTGGTGTTGCTCACGCGCGAAGAATCGAACGATGCGGTCATATACCTTGAGTATATAAAGGCCAGCGTTTCAACACTTGAAATTCCCAACAAGGATGAGACAGTTGACTTCAGGCTACATCGGGAAGGCCAAAGCCTGGGTGCAGGAGGTGACTTCCAGCGACAAATGACCTCATACCTCTATTAACGTTGAATCCCTTTCTAGATGTACAGTATGGCGGACTCCAACGACGTCCGGATGGTCCCAACCTTCTTGGATGACAACGCTATTCTCTACTTGTCAAGCACCCAGTCCTTGACAGGGAGACTCGCACTGGAACGGTTGTTTCTCTGGGAGTACGGTGCCTGTGCGGGAATAAACCACATGTAAGTAGTCCATACCGTAGAACCTGCTAGAGAAGATTTTAACAGTACTTTTGACAAGCATCCAAGACAGTGAGTGTCATATATTTTTGGCCTTGGGTGTTGCTCAACCGCATCGCCTATCCTGGAGTCCAAGTCTCTACTAGGCAAATTTCTGTTGAACTCTGGGTTACCTACCAATTCAGGAATGGGCTGCAGCAGTCGATGAAATACATCGCTACTTGGTATAAATCTCCCGAGGTATGACGTATTTGGATAATTGAACCAGGCAGAACTAACCCTCTCTTGCAATTAGGACCAGCGTGCCTCACGCGTTGATTTGGAGGGGGACTTTTCACAGGTCTTCCAGGAGCTGGCCGCCGTCGCCGGACCCCCTCCGCTTTGATCCACCGCCACTGCAAATATTTCTTCGATATCCATAACTGAAGTTGATCACGGGCGTCTATTTTGTGCTAAAGTTGATAATAATCCTCAGGCTCTGGCAATAAACTGATTTCCAATCCACGATCTCGTAGATCCCATATTCGATCCTCATACAGGTCAACCTCTTCCCGTCGGCAATGCGTTTCCACAAATT
>Ga0307517_10014600_pt1 | contig 10533 bp, 4 predicted proteins | sample 23_EM_MG_FD_194515 | JGI IMG/M metagenome (GOLD analysis project Ga0307517, IMG submission 194515) | Populus trichocarpa ectomycorrhiza microbial communities from riparian zone in the Pacific Northwest, United States - 23_EM | ecosystem: Host-associated > Plants > Roots > Unclassified | place...
ACTTATTTTTTCAAACCAACCTCAACTAAAAGTACTTTTTATAAAACAACTTTTTTCAAACCACAACCACAACAGCTACCGCAATACCAAACACACTTAAATGGTGTTTACTCTGGTGTTTAGCATAGCAAGCCGAGGTGTGAAAAAAGCTCGGCTGATATTATTAACATTAACGTTAATATTAAAAACTAAAAAGAATTAAAAAAAAAAAAAGCATAGAGAATTCACTATGGATATTTTTTTTCCAGGTAAGGCATAAACAACGAGAGGAAAGGAAAAACAAACAGAAAAGAAAGAAAAATGGGTTGTCAAAGCCACATCTTGGCTGCACCGTTAAGATTCACCGTTTTATGAGAGAGTTCTAGCCGATATAATTTCAACTATATCAAAAAAAAAAAAAAAACAATCATCCAAGCTGGGAGGAAGCATAGTTTTAAAACCTAGAATGACCGGCGAGTTAACCTGGGATCTGATTGATTTGGGGTTAGAATCGACCCGAGTTTAAAAAAATAAAAAAAGTTAAAAACTTGGTTGAATCAGTTAAAAACTCAGTTGCAACCTGTTAATTATTTTTAAAAAAATCAAAACAATGTCATTTTGATTTATAAAAAAAATAGGGTTAATCCGGGTGACCCGGACAAAACTCGTGACCCGGCCTTAAGCCGAGTTTAAAAACTCTGGAGGAAGTTGCATGTGACTTTTTTATTTTAATTTGGTCCCTCAATATTTTTTTTTATCTGGTCCTTAATTATTTGATAACTCTTTAATTAAATCCTAAATTCCATCTTATCTGAGACCAATAAAGCTCCAATTGGGGAGAAAAGAAGAGAGGGAGAAGTGAAAGAGATACATGGTAAAAACGGATTAGCTCATTGTAGTTGTGTCATGACTCGAGTCATGAATTTGATAGGTTAACACGGATCAATTAAGATCGATCCAATGATATTGTCTTTTCATTTCACTCTCCAAACTTTTTCTTCAATTTTATTCTTTGATAATTCATTGATTCACATTCTAACCTAATTAGGTTAGGCAAAGACTAAAATGATCTTAAAAAAATATTGGAGCTAAATCAGGTATCGGGGTTGATAATAGGCTCACTTGATCAAATAGATCATGCCGAGTCAACTCTAACATAATTAAATTTAAAATTCAGGTCATACAAAGAATCACAATATACTATAAATCTAGATAAATAAAAAAATCACACTTTCTATTCTCATAATTTATAAATTATATAACATTTTAAATATACATATGCCCAAAAAAATCAACAAAAATTTGGAATTATTTAAAAAAATAATATTTTATTTCAATTAATGACTGAAAAAACTCTAACTATGTTAAAATATCAAAATCACCGTTCTCCCTTTCTTTACTAAATATAAAACCTCAAATCATCATCCACCGCCATACTTGTCGTAATCTAGCCACCCAAACCTAACAAAAATCTGGATCATCATCATCATCAATTTACATATCTGGAGACTGATGAACAGATGCTTGAAATATCACTGACAACAAGAATTTCCCAGAGCTCTCTTGCATTTTGCCATTTTGCCATTTTTTTAGTCACACCTTTGATCAAAAACCTTGTGTAATTTCTTAACGAAGGAAAAAAAAAAGACTATCAAAACAGAACCACATCGAACTGAGCTCACACTGAAGCTGAAACTGAAGACGGATAAATGGTTGAATGGCTTCTATCCTCTTTGAAGCAATCTCTTTAGATTCATTTTTCGCAGCTAACAGAAAGGATGAAAAGCCAGCGCTTCACATACACGTCGTCGTTCACATGACGCATCGCGGCTGCATTCATCGCTTAGCATCCCAGTAATTTTGTTTATAGTTTACTGTTTTTTTTTAACGAATATTGACACGCCGATTAATTTTATTAAAAACACTTATCAAGATTTCAATGTTCATTTTAGATTTTTCATCAGCAGCAATGGCACCCACATGTCTTTTTATGCTTGAATTGACTTTAAATTTGGCTGTAGTTGTCAGCAGCAAGACTAAAAAGTAGTTTTATATATATATTTATATATATAAATTTATCAAAATAATATTTTTTTAAAAAAATTAATTTTTATAAATCTTTATTTGAATCCCATTTTCAAACAGGACTAAATTATTTCATTTAAATTTCTTTTCAATTATTAGAAAAATATCGAGGCTAAGCTCGTGTCCTTTTTATACCAATATATATTTGGAAAATACCTCATCACAGCCATGTTAGAATCAAAACTTAAATATATTACAAACATATAATCTTGATACACATTATTTTTTAAAAAATCTTGTGACAAAACTTGAAATTATAACACTTTATCAAGTTTCAGTTTGAGGTAAAACATGCATGTCTAAATTAATAAAAAAAATTTCTTATCATGATTTCTCCTTGGACTCCAACAATGGAGAACATTTCAAGGGTTTCTTTAGCTAAGTTGCCATGGTGTTTTTCTCCTTTTATTGTTCTTTTTATTTGTCCGGTAATTTCCAGGCGATCATTAAAGTCGAACTACTACTTGTATCATCGATACATTTGCCTGCAAGATCTAATAAGGGCCGACAAAATTACAAACATTTTCATCAGAATAAATGAATAGGCAGCTGCTAAAGTAGAGATAGAGGAGATGGAAGGTCCACCTTACGTATCTTGAATGGGGAACGTATGCTGTTATATGTTTCCCCATACAGCGTGTAAACCAGCAATTGGATTAGCAGGGGCTTCAGATTACAACTGCAGGCAATCAGCTATGGCAACCAGAAAAACTACCACGACGACAAAAATCAAGATGTATAATCAGAATCTCGCTCTACACCTCTCACTCTACATAACCTAATATCTAAACCAAAATGTACATCAGCGCTTGGGTAATGATCGGGAAAGAGCCCCATGAAACTGCACATCGAAGTGCCCCATCTCAACAGTGATAACTGCTTTTCTTGCTACCTCAAGTTCTTGCTCATCAATATTGTCAAGAACTTTACATACCTCTTCAATCAATAACACGACCAGCGAGAAGGGGGTAAGGGTTAATGTGCATGTAATGCGATCACATCTCCATGTAAAGACCTTCCAGGCCAGGAGGAGATAGGGGTGGAATTGCTGAAGAAAAAGAGGCGTTGTCAGGGATCTGCAAGACCCTTCTTGCAGTTGCCTTAGATTCTCCATCATGGCCAATCTTACTTGAGGAAGCAACTCCAGCTGTGGAAGAGTTCGTAACTGATGACAAGACCTTCTGTGCCGATGCTATCACAGAGGTAAAAACACCAGTTTCCCTAAGTCTCTGTACAATAACCTGTGAAAAGAAAATTAAGAAGGCATCAGGAATATGCTCGTTGAGATCCACACCAAACAAACTCCTCTGCAGTTCAAAGATGGGACTTGAAAAAGAAAGCTTTGGATGGAAAATTTGGGCAGTAAAACACACCATGGGAGCATAGATGCGGGTCAGGATGCCTTTTCTCAAGAGTTTCAGGTTCAGTGCTTTGTCAGTCCACACAATGCGTTCCCGGTACCTGGTGCAATGAGGAATTGAATATGATGAGCAGTTATTTAGGATGTTTTTTTTTTTTGAACAACCAATTATTTAGGATACAGATATGCATTTTAGGGCAAAAACCATCATCAATCCCAATGATGGAAGGAAACTCGCTCAACGTTGGAATTGAGAGCATAAAATCTCTAATTTTATGATTGCACAATGTTCGGTATTTATGCAACTTCAAGAGGGGTCAATGGATTCACATCAAGACTGTAAAACAAAATGCAGGAAAATGGTAATATCTGTAGTACCAGTGAAGCATTTCCTCCTCAGTTGCTGTTGAAGCAATTATGAATGCCTGTTCAGTATAAAACAATGATATAGTTGTAAGTGAACATTAATAGAATACCAAGTCTTGTCATGAAATGCTCTCATCATGTTTTTTCTGATAAATATAAACCCGAGAGAGAAGTTGCATCAACTGCGAGGGAAATAAAAACAACATATATAATCCCAAACTAAGATTATGCTGATTGTGCAGACTAAGGTCATCTTGGCAACAGAATCAGTTCTCCTCAAAAGAATAAGAGGAACACGAGAAATTCAACAGGCAATATTTCTACCTAGAAACACAGAGCAGAAAAGAAATCCATGCATGAAAACTCACAGCTCTGTCGAATTCCAACATGAAGCATCTTTTGACATCCTCTTTTGTAGGCTTGCATCCACACCGATCACGTCTTGAAGTCAAATCAGAAAATTTAGGGTATGTGTAATGCAGAACAGCAGCCTCCTCCAATTTAACCTCACTAGCAAAGTTTACAGAGAAACTTTTAAAGGAGTGCAGCAAATAAAGAAACTATAGATTCAACTCTTTATGCATGCATCGGCAGCGTCAAGTCAGGATAGATGACCAGAATATGCAGATACACAAACTGAAATACAGGCAATGACTGTGAAGTGGTGACATGCCAAAAAAAGATGCACAAATGCAATAAAATGCATGGTCAGGTCCTATTCATCTGATGGTAAATTTAAGTTCATTTCTTATATGCATTCACAAGCAGAACATACAAAAAGCAACAGAATAAAACAAGAGAAGAGTATGACATGCACATGAAATTGTCAGATAGAATGACAGTACTTGGGTGTTTTCATATAGTTATGCCATCTGTGTGCGCCATTAGGACGAAGATGATCTTGAATACGAGCAGCAGATTTCCCATTCCCATATGTCAGAAAATAGTTTGGATTACCACGGGTTGCTTCCTTATAATTTCCAAAGTATACATCTTTGGGAAGATGGTCATAGTTCTTCTTGAACATTGAGACCTACATCCACACAAAAAAAAAAAAGATATGAACTAGTGGTGCGTGTCTGAGAGAGGAAACACTAAAAATCCAAAAACACACTGACAAATACATATTAGGCAACAGTTAATGAATTAGCTTAAGTTATGAGAAAAATAAAAGGTACCTCACTAAAAGGTTCCTTGATATCATCTCGCTCAACACTGCTCTCCTGAAATGGATTTTATGATCATCAAATTTCAAGAAGAATGGTAGTACAAAAGAAGCCAATAGGTACACATTGTGTTGAGCATAAATTTTTTGACACCAAAGCCCACAAATCAAGCTTGCAAGAAGTAATATATATCATATAAATTTTCTAAAAGTAGTTCAACTCACGTAATTTGGAAAGATAACCATATCAACATTTCCAGGCACATCTGAGAGCAACTGTCTCAAGGAATATTCACGAGCTCCAGCAGGATGAATGAGCTCATCGGTGTCAAGATGGATAATCCAGTCCATACCCGCCTCCTAAAATTTCAATACATAAAATATGTAAAGATGTCATAAAAAATTTCAATAAGAGATGGCTTATGAAGCATATGAGAATGTACTCTTCATACCCTTGCCATGACAATAGCCATTTCCATATTGAGGGATTGCTTCACAAATAGCTCGTAGTTACATGGTTTGTAGAAGAAGCTTGCCAACCAAGTCTCATTCCAGATCCGACTAATAGCCCAAAACATAATAAAAATAACAAAATTAAATGAGATTCGGTCAGATTAAAAATAACAGATATGTAAGGACAAGAATAACCAATATCAAAAATATTGTGAAAGAAGGGGCTAGTTTTCCTGATTTTAGAATAGAATAGTGACAAGAAGAACATATAATCGCCACTGAGTAGATTAGGACTGAAGCTGAGTTGAGTAACATTCAACAATGTCTAAGTGAAGGAAACAGTATCTATTCAAATACTTTACATCATTCCTAAGCACGTATATTAAGTTCATGGCCACTTCAATAGAAATACATTTCACCACATGATGGTCAATATTCTTCAGAAGTTCCCTGACCAAACCACTCTATTAAATCCTTGTATCTTGAATTATCAACAAACATATTCAAGGTTAGCTGTGATTTGAAAGAGTACACAGAGCATAAAATGACAAAACCAAATCACCCACACCTAACCAACATTCTAAATGTGGACAATAGAAAAGATGCTGCCATCTTTTCTGTATATCATATCTATGAAGAGGAGGGACTGGTGTTCAAAGTATTTCAGCTTAACTAACTTAAATAGAGACATCCAAGAGAAAAGACATCAACCTTTTAGCTTGTTGTTCCTCTAATTCTCTTGTTCTGTATATAACTTTTACCCCCTGCAAAAGACGTGCAAAGCCCATCAAAACAAACATTCAGAAGATACAAACAGAATAAAGAAAAAACCACAGAAAAGCAAACACACAGCCCCAGAAGCATAAAAACAAGTTAAAGCTATAACACAGATGTGGTATCAGGAAACTGAAAATTAACTCACCGGAATCGTTTCCAAGACTTTAGATACAGTGGGGGAGGCAGCTTTCCCCTCCACAAAAAGAAAAAAAGTTGAGACTCCCATAACCTTGTGATAAAAAATCCATGGTAAAGTCTGCTCTAAGCCAGCAGAGGTGCTTGTTGTTATACATATCTGCCAAGAAGCAAAATTATGAAAGCAAGTGTCTTAATTTCCATCACATAACTCACAAAAGTAAACATTTCAAAAGAACAAAACATCTTAATATCCATAACATTCGATCTGGTAGCTGCATTTATCAACGATCAGTTCAGTTGTTGAACTAACGAACAACTAGGACAGATGGAGAAAGTAGTTAGACTCCGAACAAATTGCCATAAACCAGGGTAAGCTAAATGAAACTAATTCTAGGACTAATATGCATTCGACTCAAATTATCCACATAGGCAATGCTAAAATGAACGGGTCAATATTCAAACAATTGTTAACACAATCACCCAACAGAAACGTTCTTGTTGATCGTATCTTTGCGGTGATCAAACAATTTAAAGCCAAACCAAGACTGCATCAAAATAACTTGCCTCGCTCCTATTTTCAGTGATCAGATAAAACAAAAAATATACATTGCAGAAATCAAAATATTTTATTTTCCGTTTTTTTAATTATCATACACATGATCGACAGAAAATAAAGCTAAAAATATTGAATTTAATTAAAAAAAACCCAAAAATACAAACCAAGATCATTAATAAAAAAATCCATAAATTTAAATTTTTAATGTCTAATCAATCTTTTTAATGGAATCCTGATCATATACTATCGGAATCAGCATTTACCAGATACCCAGATCCTAAACCAGACCCGAAAACCCAAATCCTAACAAACCCATAAAAAGTCAACCACTCTTAAAACATCCCAAAAACCCAACCCCACAAAAACTAAAAGAAAAAATAAATCACCTTGGGTTTCAGATCCGACCCGAACCCGAATTTCCAATCACGAAAATAAGGAAAGGAAAGGGAATGACTCTGACCCAGAAGATCCGTACACCCCGAACCCGAATTCCTAACCGTATCCTTAATCGACCCACTGGTAGATTCCATTCCGGGAAACTCGTGGTGATCAGGAGACCACCGGGTAATGGGGTCGGTCAACCCGCCCCGCCATTGAAGAAGAAATGCAAAAGCGGCTAAGGTTAATGGAAGAAGAGTTAGAAGTAATAATAAACGCGAAGTAAAAACATTGGCAGAAGATGTTTGTGATATTGAGGTGGTGGGTCTTGAACCCGCCATTCGAAAGAAATAAATATAGAGAGAGGGGGGTTAGTGGTGCATAAATGTGAGCAGATAAATGAATTTGTGAGTAGAGAGTGGATTTATTGAGAGAGAGAGGGAGGGAGGAGTTGTTCTCGATGGAATGGAGGAAAGAATGTGACGAGAGACGGAGGACTTCTGTCGTTGGGTGTGGGTTATTGCCGTCTTTCAGTTTTTTTTTTTAAATTTTATTAATATTATTCTTTCTTTCTTTTATTAAAGTTTGATTGATTTATCATGAATAATAAACGTAAGAAATTCTTTTTAATATAGATTTTTCCTTGAATGTAAAAAAATTAATGAGTTAAAAATCTTTTATAAAAACTTTGTTCTAAACAATTTTATTGTTTTAATAAATTTTATTAGATATTGATTTTAAAATTTAAACCTAAAAATAAAAAAAATTCATATTAACCATTTAAAATATAATTTTTAAACTCGGCTTAATATTTGCTGAAATGAAGGCCTAAATTGTCAGGCAAATTTTAAAAAATATTATTTTAGATAAAATAATTTTAAAAAAATTATTAGAGTTAACATAGTTAGATTAATAAAATCGTAAATTGACATGTCAGGTCGCATAAATTTAACAAAATTAATATAAAAAAATAATAATTTAAATTAAGCTATAAATCAATCTAAGAGGCCATGCAAGGTTTAATAACTTATACTTTAAATTGTTTAAGTAATTAACAAAAACTAAAAAGGTTTCAAAACCTCCTATGTAATTATTTTATAGTTTAATTATATGAAATTAAACTTAGAAATAAAGAAAATACATGATTCACCTTAAATACATGATAATTTTTATTTTGATCTAAAAATTCATTTATTTTCGATCACTGAATTATAAAGATGCGAGAAAAAATTGTCAAAAAACGATAAAAGACAAAGAAAATGATTGATTGTCTTGATATCAACAATAAAAATAGTCAAATTTGATATCAATAAGTTTAATTCAATAACAAGAGCTCGAGTGGATTTTCCCAATAAACATGTCTAAAAAATGAGATCGAGTTCCACTTTGATTTTTCGGGTTCGATTGATTTTGGTTTTCTTTGGAGATTTTGAAGTATTTTGAGATTAATAAATGGTTTATAAAGATTTTTATAGTATTTATTAAATTCTTTTGAGTGAAAATGGATTGATAAATGTATTTTCAATTCAAAAAAGCAACCTCATGATCTTTCGACCACACATAGATGGCTAGATTCCGAGCTGGATATAGTAGGTGAAACATCATCTACTTTTTTAAAATAAATTTAAAAAATTAATTGAAACCACAACATAGCGCGAGAAATAAACTAGCTGCTTACTGTGCTAGCACGCGGGATATGATAACGATCCATGATAAATTGTATTCGGAGAAAATAGTCCTCTTACTTTTTTTAACGGTGGCCATAAAAAAACAAATAAAAATGATTGAGCATAACTTTTCTTAAAACAAGATTCCAAGCTTTATCAAGCATTGGCAGGATTATAGGATCGATAGAAAAAGAAAGACCATCTTGAATGAGCCTTTCTTTTTTGCTGGTAAGTATAAATAATATTTATTTTCGTAATAACCTCGCCAATGAATCATCCAATATTTTTGGTAAAGCACGATTAACGTATTACCACACAGAAAGAGGGGAGGTGGCAGGCATTTTTCTTAATTTTACCATTAGTTTTTTTTTAATAAGATAGTGTACCAACTTTCAATCATTTATTCTCCTCCGTCTTCACAAAAATATTACATACCTTCTTATGCTATGTTTGTTTACGAGTTTGATCTCACGATGCACCGTGTTTGCAAACAAATCTAACTAGGTTTTTTTATCATAAAACTCGATTCAAATTCGGACCGGCTCATGCCAAGCAAGAAAGAGAGTATGAACCATTAAAAACTAAGAACTCAAACCAACCCATCACCACTCGTTGTATGCCAAAACACAGCCTCGACCATCCCACAATGTTGACGGGTTTAGACCATTCACCGTCACGTTCGGGTCTCTTTGAGATTGTGATAGCGGTTGCGGTTTAAAGTGTTTTTCGTTTAGAAATATATTAAAATGATTTATTTTATTTTTTAAAAATTATTTTTTGAGATCAATATATTAAAATAATTTAAAAATATTAAAAAAACTTCAATAAAAAAAATTAAAATTTTAAAAAATATAATTTCAATCACGTTATTAAGAGTGTGTTTGGTATTGCGGTAGCTGTTGTGGTTGTGGTTTGAAAAAAATTATTTTATAAAAAGTACTTTTAGTTGAGGTTGGTTTGAAAAAATAGATGTTTGGTTAAAACTGTGATTGAAATTAAGGTTGAAGAAAAAATAGTTTAATGTATTTGGTTAAGAATGCTTTTGAAATTGAGGTTATAAAATAATTTTAAAAAATATATAATAATATTGATGGTTTTTAATTTAAATATTGTAGATTTAACTATTACTATTATATCATGAGTTCCATTAAATTTTTTAAGAGCGTAACAACATAGGTAAAATATAATCAGAAATAAAATTGGGATTGCGATCAAATTGTACAAATATTATGTCATCAAGCGAGCTCCGTCTAATTTATGTAGTGTCATTGAATAATGTTTAACACTATTTTTTTTAATAAAACACAATTAAATTTAAAAAATATTTTTTTTATTTTGTTAGATCGGACTCAATTCAATGTATTTTTAGCGTTGAACCGGACCGGTCCGGCCGGAACCACTGTCCATGGAAAAAACCCATGAACAGTAGAGCATGCTCCACTGTTCATTAAAGGAAACCCATGAACAGTGGAGCTAGCTCCACTGTTCATGAGTTTTCCAGCTCAAGAAGTTCATGAGTTTTCCAGCGCAAGAAGCAGCAAATTGCTGCTTCTTGCAAACTTGTGGCCGTGCTATAATTAACGGTAGACTCCACCAGTAGAAATTTGTT
>Ga0307517_10014601_pt1 | contig 10532 bp, 8 predicted proteins | sample 23_EM_MG_FD_194515 | JGI IMG/M metagenome (GOLD analysis project Ga0307517, IMG submission 194515) | Populus trichocarpa ectomycorrhiza microbial communities from riparian zone in the Pacific Northwest, United States - 23_EM | ecosystem: Host-associated > Plants > Roots > Unclassified | place...
TATAAAATTATTAAAACAAAAAAAAAAAAAAAAAAACCCAAAACAAGCGGTTGAAATTGCTTAAAAAACTAAAGTTGACATCAAAGAGAACTTTAGTGTAGATGTGTCATCCAAACCAAGCTCATCCATGTTGAATCAGTATTGTGAAATTATCAAATCAGTAAATGATCAATACATTGTTACTAGGGATGGCCAAATATTTCAACTAAAATTGTCATCATCTCAAATGATGATTTTATAAAAGATTGATCTTTTTAGGTTTTGAGAATTTTTGCCTAGATTAAAAAATTTTACATGAATATATCTTTGCTATAATTAGATTTAAAAAATTTGAAACTAGTTATCTCATGCATGCATTTGTGACAATGTTATATTCAAAATATCTATTTCTTCGAAGATGAGTTTTTTAAAAGTAGAAAGGATTGACATGAAAAACTTTCTTTAATATTATTGGTCTCATAACATTTATTGCATTATTTCATTAATGATTATGATTTTTAGGTTTTGATAAGTTTAAAAATCCATGACACAATTTAATAAATTAAACATGATTTTTAATCCAATCATTAAACTAAACCAAAATTTTAAGGTCATATTTCCTTTTAAGTTTAAAATTCATGATGATCAAAGAAAAAAAAAACCTTAAAATAGAGCTAAAAGTTATTGTGTAAAATTATATTTATTTACCATGTATTTGAATTCCTTTTTTTTTAGCTTAGTACTTTAAATTTAATTAAGACTTTACTTTTTAGAAATCTTAATGCATTCTAAAGTAATTAGAAATTCTTTTCTATAAGAATTTTAAATCTAAAACTAATATCAATAAATAAAGTTATCTAGTTTATTTTAAAAACATTCAGATCATACCATTCACACTTTTAATAATATATAAGAGATTTTCTTCATTTTTCTTTACTGTTTAGGCCTGTAATAAAAACCCTAACTTTTATCCACGCTATACACAGTATCTACAAACATACAAGTTATTATGCAAAAAGCATATACCAACATGATTATTTCTTTTATAGATAAAATTTGCAATGTTCAAGCTCTTGTAGTGTACAGATCATTTATATATAATAATATCATTAACACAACTACAGCTGGTAACAACACCTGCAGGGTTTCCATTTCAATTGTGGTCTTAATTAGCACCGGTTGAGTCAACAGCAGACCCATTGATCTGTGCCTGGTAGTGCGAATATGAATCATGAGCTAGCGTCTGTGGTTGTGAATGAAAAATGGTGTCAGTTCAATTACCAAAATCGTTATACAATCAAGAAACATGATGAAGAATGCCATCATACCTGCTCTTGTGAACGGAAGTACATGAATGGGGTATAGTGCAGGAAATTTGAGACCCTCGAGGTATATATATCAGCATACCTGCAATTAAAATTAAGCATATCATTTTCAAGAACATTGAAATGGGAAAAAAAAAAAAAAATCAAACACAACCATATGCAGCGAATGTATTATGGACTTTTAAGAGAAAGCACTTACTTCTCTATTTGTCTCATTAAGTGGCTTTTATCCCACAGACCTGCACGAGAAAGAAATCCCCACCTGTTGCAAAATGAGAATTCTTTGTCAAATATGCCTGAACAGAAAACAAAGATGCACTGAGAAAACTGAGTCGATATAATTTTCATGTGACAGTGATACAGCTATGCCTAGAAAGAGGATGCTGCTGCTTGATTGACAACTGACAAAGGATATCCAAGCTAAATATCGAGTACTGATGCAAATAGAATGTAGAAAGTTTATAGAAGGGGGAAAGCCTAGTGGTACAACAAGCACGTCTATTTGGCTTGACACTAATTGGAGCATCCTAGACTGCTTTACTAGTTAATAGAGCAAGACTTTGGGGTGTCTAAATGCCTGGGGCAGTTAGTAATTTTTATTTTTGCCAAGGGTAGTTTTAAAATTTTTAAAAACCAGTCAACTTCTTTAGCATTCAGGTAGTGACTTCCCAACTAGCACCAGCTACGGTGCGTGCACCTCCTGACTCCTGAGGCACCTCCTTATTAGCCTATTTATATTGGTTGTAACCCCCACTTTTGAAGGATGGCTTAAGTGAATGAAATTAAGATCTTCGAGGTTAGGTATGTGATTGATCTTATCTTAGGTCTGATGCCTAAGAATTCCTAGTAGTGATTTCTAGGAGCCCTAGTGTGATGCTAGGTTTGTTTTCTTTCTTTTAACCTACTTAGTTGTTCCTTGTTGTTTACTTTTCTAAAGCACAACCTTATGATAAACACATCCCAATCCTCAACTATAGTCCATTTCGTTATTTACTAACCAACCATAGTATTTAGGTGCTGTAATTCAAGATCCTGCATCACCTAACCAATCATGTAACCGGGCAGGTAAGTAGTTCTACAATTGAAACCATCCATGCCAGGCTTACCTTTCGCTGAAAAGCTCTCCATCTGCTTCTAGCATTGGAGCAATTTTCTCATCCAGTCTTTGCATAACAATCAATAGCTTTTGCATGCTTTCTGTGAGTTCTTGATCATCCATGTTAGTTGCAGCAAGGGTCTGAAGGTACACAAAATAAAGCAAGATAAACCATACAATCAGCAGTTCCTTTCAACTCATTCAGTCAAGAAATCTTCACTTGCACTTAGAGATGATGCATCTCATGCTCCACAGTATTTCAAGATGACATAGTTATCTGATACAACCAGTCCAACTAAATTTTCTTTTTAGAGCCACCAGCTACAATAGGGATTTACATTTCTGCAGGTGTGGCGTGGTACACTAAATTGTTCATACGAGCAACTGATAAGTTCATTTGCAGTGGATTGCAAGGAACTTCAGGTCAAGTACTGATAACACTGTCCAAGGCATTACAAACTATATGGAGCACATGTAGACTGAAACATGCTTAAAAAAGTAAGAGATCAATAATTTAAACAAGGAAACATGCTCACTTGAGCAGGACGCCCTGTATTTCTCCTTTGCAGAGCTAGCCGAAGTTGATTAAAGAGATCCCCCACCACCTCCTTTTGATTAATAAGCTCAATCAGTGTGGCCCGATGATCCCTACTATGAATCAGAGCACTGTACTGCAGCTCAAGAATTCAATACAATAAAAAAGAAACACTTATCAGTATTTGATCAATCCAGGATGTCAGAAATGTCTAGTATTCACGGTTCTTAATAAAAATCTATACAAGTAACATGAAAAATTACTTGAGGCTCAACTCCAAAAAAGCTGCTTTTAGCACTTTTCATAATAGTTTCAATACAATTTTTTAAGTCAATCTATAATTTCAGTACAAGAAATTCTGAACTCCAACCTCTTCTTCCAGTTCTCGACAAATCAATGCTGTTCGCCATAGTTGATGGACTTTAGATTGACTCACATCAGTGTATATATGATCACCAACATATAATATTTCATCCCCATGGATATCTAGGGAGTTTTCAACCATCTGAGCACTCCCACCTGAGTACAATCCACCTGTAGAACAAAATAAAGAACTTAAAAGATAGCTGATTAAGGGACATTGAACAGTACATTAATACAAGTCTTGTTGGTTCATGGCAGAAGAACAATCAGTTCTAAACAATAATGAAAAGGAGAATTTCTAGACTTCCTGTCCAAAAATAATGCATTTGCAGCAAAATTTTATCGATAACAATTGCATATGAAAGATATCATCCCCATTTCAATCTGTGTTCATCTAGTACGCCCAGTAATTCATGATGGCTGTCAAAATCAATGTTGCCAGATCCTTCTTATAATCAATACTTGACCATATTTACAGCAAAATTCCGAACAAGTGTTCATGCATGAACAGGATCCAAACACGATCACAGCACGTATATGTTCATTTGACAAAAATTCTACCATACAAAATGCACTGGTGTAGTGATAAAACTAGGACATGAACAAAGCATAATTCACCTTTACGAGCTTTGAAGCATGGACGCATTAAACCCTCACCTGTCACCACCTCATACAATGGGTGTGACATTTGAAAGAATTCTGGCTTTCTTGCAGATATTATCACCTATGTAAGTAAAGAATAACAAGAAATCATAACTCATAAGTTACCAACGTTTCATGAATGTCAAGGAGATCCATATCTTGCACAAGAAATAAAAAAAAAGAAATAAAAAAGAAAAAGAAAACTATTTACTATATGATTAACAATGGAGAAGGCTCTAAGCCTAGGGCTGGTATGATACAAGGGAAAGGAATGTGGTGAGAATCTTTCCATTTCTGGTCATGCTGATGATAATTGTAATATGCTATCCAGAAGAAAGAAAGTGTAGGCCAAGTTATTCCCTTTAAACTTTATGAAGCCTTATGTTATGGGACATAAAGAGGGTAATCACTTGGCATGAAGGCTGACAAAAAAGGCGCACTCACCATGTCAAACAGATCTCGCCAGCCCATATCATTTGGTAGGAATCTGTTAAACGAATGCTTCATCATTTTGTCCGTGTAATGATAATCAGAGTTTGTAATGAGTAGAAGCTTTTTACCAGCCTGTCACAGGAAAATCTCCAAACCCAGTATAAGATTATGATAACGTTGTCCTTATTCAAAGATGACAAGTTCAAAGATATACCTCCTTTTGATCTAACAGCGCTAAAGGTAATTCTGGATCAGGCTCCACAAACAATTCAGGATTTGACATGATCTCACTCTGTAAAATGCCATCAATCAGTACATCTTTTGTGGACCGAATTACCATAAGCACTGCAAAATGAACTCCCGTTAATATATTTACCTTAAGCTGACCCTCAACATGTGCCCGAAATAAAGCCTTTCCAACAGCCTGAAAATCATGTCAAGTATCAGAAAAGGAAAATACAAATACCTAATGACACTTGAGTTGTTGCAATTAATAATCTACAAAACATGCCTTGTAAAGTCCTTTATAGTCAGGTGGACATATTTCAGCTGATATAGCTCCTTCATCATATCTATCAACCATCTGAAAGTGGAATCAAAAGGGGCTATGACAGATTAACATGTTGTCACTTACACGAGCAAGCATACTGTTATGAATTAGATGGTTCATAAAAGACAATGACAATAACAATAACACTTATTAAACTAATGGTACTAACACAGGTGTGTCCTCAAATAGTCCTATTGATGTTAACCTACCTGATTTTGGGTTGGCAATATAAATTGATGAAGTCCTTGATAACGTTTAGTGTCAGTCCATGGGCTAACTTTGAGCCCAAATTTGCATTTCTTCTTTGCATGGGAAAATAAACTTATCCTATGTGTCTTTCAAGTTCAGAATATAATCTTTTCAAATTATTCAATCATGAATACATTGGAGTGTTCTACAAGAAATTATGTGGTTTTAATTTCCTTATGTCTGTTTGTATTTTAGGAAGTCAAAAACATGTGCTCGTTGATATTTGTCTAGTTTTTTGTCCGAGTCATTTATTTGGTTCTTAAAAATGTCATCTTAGTGTTTCTCTAGACTTGGAGGGTTACTCAAAGTATATAATTATGATTCAGACCATGTATTGAGATCTTTTGGCATAACTTGAATTGAAAGTCTTTCACTTGGCTTTTTGGTAACTTTTCATGTTATGTATCTCCTATGTGAGTGGACTTTTACCTTAACTTTGTAACTCTAAAGTGGTGAGTGATCTGTATTTTTAGAGTGGTGAGTTATTCGTATTTGTATCTCTTCATTTTTGTACCTTAAAGTGGTGAGCAAAAACTATTATTTGTGACCTATTACTTTGCGACATTCATACCGTCCCGGTATCAAGCTGGCATCAGAGCTTTGGATTTACAACCATGGATATTCGTAGACGTCATGTGCAAGAATTCAAAAGAGACATTCATGCTTTTGAAATTGATGAAATGAGAAGGCAACTTCAATAACTCCAGGAGCGTCTTAACCGATATGAGAATTGAGACCATAATGATGAGTATGTTGATCCATCGCTTCACAGACCACATCATGATTTTAGTGTCATTTCTTCTTCTCAGCATCAAAGAAGTAATAGAGTGCCATATCAAGATTCTGATATAAAAGTTGATATTCATGAAAGTGGTTCTCCTAGTAATAATGATAAGAGGAGACATCCTCTTGATCGGGATATAAAGTAGAAATTTCAGCAACAAGAAAATGATGATGGAGCTGAAATTTTTGGTGATTTCTAGATTTTTTTTGGATTGGAATCAATCACCGAAATCACTGAAATTCGATAAGGATGAGGAAGATGATATTGAAGGAGAAGATTTGATGTAGAAATTTCAATCTATGATGAAGCTAGGTTTGCAAAAGAAGTTCATATTACTTCAGATGAGTAGCACATTGCAACAGTGGTTCTAAAAGTGGTTTTTCATAAAGAAAATTATGGAGGGTGTGCATATGATTAAGTAGAATTTGGAAATTAATGAGATTGAAGTTAATGTTCTTGGACAGAAAATGAGTTAACTTGTTAATGTTTACGACAACATTCTAGAAACAATTTTCATTAGTTCCAAACATAATAAAACTAATAAAGGTGGGATTGAGTTGTTCATTCATGATAATTCAATAAGCATCCATTATATGGAAAGTAATGAACTAATGTTAAAGGATTCAAGGCTTGCATAAAGGATTATAAAAGTGCTTTGATTGGACATCCATAAGATCGAGAAAAGAACTATCTGAACTCGAGGACGAGTTTTCTTAACTGGGGGAACTTGACACGAGGTGTCCTCGAATGGTCCTATTGATGTTGAGCTACTTGAGTTTAGGTTGACAACATAAATTGATGAAGTCCTAGATGAAGTTTGTTGTCAGCTCATGGACCAACTTTAAGCCCGAATTCACTTCTCTTCTTTGCATGGGAAAATAAGCTTATCCTATGTGGTTTCAAGTTCAAAATGTGATCTTTTCAGATTGTTCAACCATGCATGCATTGGAGTGTTCAACAAGAAGTTATGTCGGTTTTAGTTTTTGAACTTTCTAAGTATCTGTTTGTGTTTCTAAGAAGTCAAAAACATGTGCTTGTTAATATTTATCTAGTTTTCTATCAAGGTCATTTCTTCGGGTCTCAATCATGTCACTTTGATATTTTCCTAGACTTTGAGGGTTGTTCCAAGTATATAATAATGATTCAGACCATGTACTAAGGATCTTTTGGAAAAATTTGAATTGAAGTCTTTAACTTAACTTTTTAGCAACCTACCAAGTTTTGTATCTTCTTTGTGAGTGATGGACTTATTCCCTTAATCATGTATCTCTAAAGTGATGAGTGATCTGTATCTCTAGAGTAGTGAGTTATTCATATATGTATCTCTTCGGTTTTATATCTTAAAGAGCGAAAACTATCATTCAACTTGTTACCATCCCAGGCATATCTTGACATAATGCTCTTACTCTAGTATCGATAACGTGATAAATATACATTATTAGAAAAGAATAAGGATTACCCCAACAATCTCATGGCTTATATAGTTTAATGAAAAATTAAAATTTAGTTGAAGAAACCATAGAAAGCACACTTTAAGTCTTGTTGCTTGCTATAGTTAGGGACTAGTTTTTTGGACATCAATTTGATGGTGAAATTTATGGAATACAACAAGATTGCTGGTCAAAAACCAGCCCTGTCACAAAGCTGGAAATCCATAATTTGATACAGCTTTCCGCTAACACAATGAGAATGTTATCACTGCTTGAAAGAATTCCAACCTTTAGCTTTGCATTTCACATGTTTACAACTAAATTTCAGGAACTTGTGGGGTCTAACTAATTCATCTTGGATGGCTAATTGCTATGTTCTCTCCCCTCCCTTTGTTTCCTTTCACCTTGCACCAATGTTTAAGTTACTATCAAACAATCAAAGATAAATCTGAAAGTTTAAAAATTTCATCATTCTCTGTATTGATTTCCAACTCTTTGATTAAAATGTTTGGCAGTGCTATAAAAACTAGGTCGATAATTAGAAACCATAGTCAGATGGCTTTTGGCACAATACTTGTGTAAGCTTATCTTAAATGCCAATCGACAATGCTGAATGAAAAACCTTGCCAACTAAATGATATGAATGTTAACTTAGTTAAGAGAAAGAAGAACCACAAGAAACAATTGGGGGGAGGGAGATCCATCAGAATAGAAAGAACAAGTTATTCGCCGCCAAAAATCTCAATGCCAAGCAAAAGAAAAGAATTTTAATTTATGGATTGAAATAGCCCACCTGCATGTAAGCCACAGCTTCCGAGACAGAGAACAGTGTGTTTAAGAACTCCCATCGATTTTCCTTCCGCAGATCAACCAGTTCCCTCCCATACATCTCACTTCCATGCATAGAAAGTTAAGCACCACTATGGAAAATATTACTCCAGTTTTTCCACATGTACCAAATCAAATATAAATGTTGAAGCTACATCAAAGGTCAACCGGACTAACAGCAAAACAATGATATTTAATCTGTGTATGGCTATATATGCACCATCAAATAGTGAAGCCTGACTACACACAGGGAATAAAGGGAACTCAAAAAAGTTTATCTTGTCTCCTAAATGTCAGCAGCAGTTGTGTGATTAGAATCAAACATTACACTGTGTATTTGAAGAAGGGAAAGTTAAATTCGTTATTGCAATATAACAAACACCTTAGTTGCCTTTAAGCATAGCAAGTCAATAATGAAAATTATGAGGTTTAAAGTTCAAAGCGCACCTAACATCTTGAGTAGACAACATTCTGGTGCCATGCATTGCCCTTTTTACATAACCAAACCGATCTGCTTTAACTAGGTTGCCTTTCTCTTTGTCTATAACAAGACCTCTAATTACCAAGTCTGGATCAAATGCAAGTCCATCAACTGGGAAACCTATGCTTTGTAAATTTCCCATGCAATAATCATAAGCCCGTCCTTCCCAGGCCTGCAGTAGTACAAATACACATAACTAGATCTTAAATGATCAAATCCATATAAAATGAAGAGTCTAACTAAACAAATTGAATTGATAAGAGTTAGATTTCATTGATAAGTAATCACGGATAGATGTTAAGAGAATAAGGAGTCATGTTCACCTTCACATTGTAATGTATCAAAGTGTAGTCCATGTCATATCCAATGGCACTAATTGACCTAAGATTTAAAGTACGACTGCAAAATATGCCGCGGGATGAATTCCTTGCTGACGAGGGACTCTGAGAAACATTGGATGTTATTAGAATAATTAACCTTAACAAGAAAAACTTGATAGTTGGTAGACATCAAGCACAGCAAAGGAAGAGCATAGGAGTTCATGTTACGAAAGTGCAAAACACTGTATTCAATTAGATTGAGAAAACACATGTAAAAACATTTCAGTAATGCAGAAGGGGTAAGTACGAAATGCCAAATGACTACCTCAGATCCAATGATTAAGCGTGAATAGCAAAAGTGAAGATTGAGAAGATGAACCAAACAAAAAACGTGAAGATTAAGGAGGTGGTGGTGATCAATGAAGACAAATTATTATCATTACAAAACTAACAAAATATAACGATAAGGAAAGAAGGCTGACCGAAATGCCCAAGTCATTAAGCAAATTCTCAGCTTCTTCAGCCTTTTTTCTAGCAACCTCCTCAATTGGACCTTGTAAAGTTGCTGGACCATCAATTCCTACATGGAATGAACAAGAAAGACCGACACTTAACTAGTAAAAAAATAATCAGATTTCAGCAAAAACAATCCCTCAGCCTAGCAGCTATTATGGTGTGGTAAATTTCAGCGGGAGAACACTCAATAAGACATTGTTAGCAGACAACAGAACATGGGAATTTGAAGAGAGAAGTGATGAGTTACCAACGGCGTCAAGATGGTCAAAGTTAAGATTCAAATCCCCTTTAGTGCTCTGTCCTAAATAATCAACCTCGTAATTATTAGAGGGTGTGACTGAGAAGACTTGTTCTCCAACACTACAACAGCACGCCATCATCATCTGAGATCTTTTAATGTTATTTGCAAACATGGGTCTTGGTCTGACAAAAAGAAGAGAATTAGTGGTTGCCGCAGCAGCCATTGGAAAGCCACAGAGGGTGTCTTTTTGCAGCAAGAAGAATTTTCCCAAAACCTCCGCCGTCATAAACATAATAGTTGTTTGCTTCACTAGCTCTTCTAAGTAACAATTCAACAAGTCTATTCTCGTACAAGCAGTAAGACGTGCTGCGCTGCTTGCTATACCTATCAGGGAGGGAAGGAGGGTTAGCAGCAGAAATATCTGGATGGACAGTAGAGGGAGGGTGGATGCTGCGCTGCGACAGACCCTCTTGTTCTATTATTATTATTACCACAGCTAGGTTTGGTGTATTTGGGAGTCAAATTGTTTGTGATTTTTTAAAGTATTTTGAAAAAAAAAACAATATATTAAATTATTTTTTAAATAATTTTAATGTATTAATATTAAAAATTAAATTAAATAAAAAAATAAAAATTATTTTAATATGTTTTGAAGTAAAAATATTTTTGAAAAACATAATATAAGACAATGTCAAACACACTATTAGTAAATGGAATAAAAATTTAAATTATTTTTTTACATAAAAAAACATCTAAATATT
>Ga0307517_10014602_pt1 | contig 10532 bp, 7 predicted proteins | sample 23_EM_MG_FD_194515 | JGI IMG/M metagenome (GOLD analysis project Ga0307517, IMG submission 194515) | Populus trichocarpa ectomycorrhiza microbial communities from riparian zone in the Pacific Northwest, United States - 23_EM | ecosystem: Host-associated > Plants > Roots > Unclassified | place...
CTTAATCCATCTCTTGTAAATTGACAAAAACTTGTTAATTTACAAAATGAAGATGGGCCTTTTTTCAATTAATTTTGCTTTTAGATAATACAATTTTCGAAACCTTACAAAAATCATTATTCCTTGACAATATGGGAAGAAAGAAAAAAAAAACTATTAACCCACAAAACACCCAAAACAACACAAAAATCAAGTAAAAAAAATATTTGGTATTGTGATATATATATGATAATTTTTAAAATATTTATTTTTCTTGAAAATATAATAAAATGATTTTTTATTTTTTTATTTTTAATATTTATCTATCAAAATCATTAAAAAAACACTAAAAAAACTTAAATTTAATAGTTTTTCAAATCAGGCATATTTTTAAGCAATTCCAAACATAAAAATAAACAATAGAAAAAAAAGACAACAAAAAAAACTAAAAGAAACATGAAAATTATGAAATTAAAAAAATAATAATTGAAATAAATAAAAAAATCACATAGTGATGTGAGGGGGGTGGTTTTTTTTTAATTGTGGTAGATATTATTTTTTAAAGTGTTTTTTATATAAAAAATATATTAAAATAATAATTTTTTGTAATATTATCATATCAAAATAATTAAAAAAATATATAAAAATATTTTAAACAAAAAAAAATCATTTTTCCATACTGCCTCTCTTAATGTTAAGCAAGCCTAGTCACTTCTCAGTTTTTTCAAAATAAAAAAAAAACAGGTTTTTTTAAAAAATAATTTTGCTAAGAGCAGAGGAAAAAAAGAGCTCTTATAATGAGTAGCTTCGTAAAACAAAGGGGAAAAAAAAGAAAAAAAAGAGAGAGGTAGTGGTCATGTATCATAATACCAGCAAATAAGAAAAAGACATCAGGAGGAGATTGGAATAATCTCAACGTCACGCTTCCTCCACTCTCTCGATCTCTCTCTCTTCCTCACCAAAGTCAGCAAAAAAAAAAAAAAAAACGAAAAAAAAAAAGACATAAAATAAATGAAGAACTCAAATTTCAAAGTTTGAGCTTTGGAAAAAAAAAATGCTTACTTTATTTATACAGAGTGAGAAAGAAGCAGAGTTCATTGCACAGACCACAGGGTTACCTTTTAATAATACTTTCTGAGTAAATACTATTTTGTATGGTTATATATTTATGTTTTGTACAATCAAAAAGACTGTCTTTCTGACTAGGGTTTCTTGTTTGAACTTTTCTCTTCATTTCACCATCTGGGTTTTGCTTAATTATTAATTCAGTGTTTTTAGCACTGATAACTCTTTCTTTATTTTGGGTTCTTCTTTCGTGAATAAAGTTCAAGGCTTTACTTTGTTATGTCAATTCTTGGTGCTTCTAGCTTTGCGAGCTTAGGACAATCTTTGTGCTTCTAGTAGTCTTGGGTTGTGTTTGGATAGAGGGCTGTTGCTTCTTTGGTCTGGTCTTGACTCTTGAGTGCTTGGTAAAGGTTAGTACTTTATGCGTAATTAAAAGGGGTAGCCGGGTAGGGAGTGATAAAAGAGAGAATCTTGACTTCTATTTTTGTGAAGTAGAAGTGTTTGGACACGGGGGTTTGGTTAATTTTGAGAGAGTCTGGTGGTAGTGTTTATGATGATTCATGGGGAGTAGAACACATAATAATAATAAAGCTGTGACCGAGATGCCAAGCTTTGTTCCTCAGATATCAACTTCTAATCCCATGTAAGTTGTTTTTAGTTCAATATTCTTTATCAGTTTGAGTTGTATAATTCATTCTTCCTGTTGTATGATGAATTATCTGGCTAATCTGTAGTTTATGTCTATGATTTTTGTAGATTTGATTGTGGTTGCTTGTTTATTTCTGGGTTGTTGTAATATAGGCTGTAATTTTGAGTGATAGCTTCCTGCTAATCAGTGAGAAATTGTTTGTGTGCAATAGGAAAATTAAGTGTGGAATATTTCATCGTTTGCTTGGCACCTTAAATGAAAAGAAAAAAATGAGAATTAACTCAAATCTTATATCTTTCTTTTGGCTCACAAACTGCACCATTTATATTTGCATTTTTAAATATTTTATGGAACCTAAGATTAACTTCTAAAAGGAGCCCAATTGATGCTTTTAGTTGGAAATTTTTTGAGGGTCTTGGAGTGACTATAATTCTCCTTTAGAGAATGCATGCTGGGAACAGTTGTGTTCATGTAATTTTGGAGGTATTGTTTGATTGTGCTATGTGCTATGAAGCTCTTGTGTTGATATCAGAGAGAGGACAGAGAGTAGAGTTAAATTCGGTCCCAATGTGTAACAAAAAAAATCAGTCCCAATGCATTAATACTGGTCCAACCCTTTAGAATTTACAGATTTGTTGTTTGCCTTTTCTTGCTTCTGTATAACTGGTGTGGTTCTCATAGTTCTGATATTATATGTTTCAGTGGCACAGAAGGAAATAATATTCGTTCTTCCAGAGTTTCAGACTTTTCAACAATTGAGCAATCTCTTGGGTTTCGCATAGAAGATGCTGTTGATCTTAGCAGAAGTATGTAATTGAAATCTTGACATCCTTCAAAAGCAGATTTTATTTGTATTGGTGATCCTTAGACTTCTAATTTTATTTCCATGTCTTTGGTTTCTTTTAACCTTCTAACGTTGTGTCATGGCATGTCTAATTTCACAAAATCATGCATAAGACATAGCTATTTAACCTTTTTATCAAATATTGTAGCTTAGGGGGTACTTGATTGTTATTCTCAATTTTCCATTTGGGATACAGTCAATCTGTCAGTTGCCAAGACATCATGTCTCGGTCAGATTTTTAGCCTGGGGTGGAGTTCTCAACATGGGTCCTTTTTCTCTATAACATCTTTCCTTAACTACAATACTTAAAGCATTGATTTTTGATCTGGTCATCTTCTGGTTGAAACATCATCAGCACATCCATGCATGACGTTGTAGGTAGATTGCATACCAGATAATTTCAGCTTGCAGCATGATCCATTGAGCTCACATTGCATAGACTGCTATATGATTATGCTCTTGATCTTTTTAAATTTTCTCTTGATATTGATATAGTTTCTTGTATTCTTAGTCATTTATATTGTCTTTCAGATCCTCTTTTTCATCAATTAAAATCTAGCGGGCAGGCAATAGGCACTGATGTTCAGTTTGGCACTTTGAATAAGGTGAGCTTTATCTTCTCTCCACATTTCTTTGCTTTTTATACTGATGATGGCTTCAAAGTTAACTGAGCAATTTTCCTTTCCTCTTTTTTTTTTTGTAATTTAGCCCCTTGCATCTTCAGATATAAATCTCTCAGCTGCTGTTGTGGGGTCCCAGTCATTACCACTACAAAAAGAAGTGCAAGTAAATCCAGTTTCTATACCTGGTAACCATCCTGAGAATTGGGGAGAAACCAGTATGGCAGAAGCCAGTCCTAGAACTGATACCTCGACAGATGATACAGATGACAAAAATCAAAGGGTGATGTCTCTTACTTTCTCAAGCAATGTATTCTCAGTTTTGCAAAAATTCACTAATCTATGCATCTCACTCTTTTCTCTCTATGTCTCTCAATATTGCCTTCTCATGCAAAGGAAATTTCATTTCCTGGTAGAACGTAGGCTGTTGGTCAGTTGTGGGTGACAATTTAGTGACTTCCCTTTGCAGTTTGAAAGAGGACAATCAACTGCAATAGTAGCATCTGATTCCAGTGACAAGTCAAAGGAAAAGGCAGGGGATCAGAAGGTTGCATAGATGAAGTTAATTTTATTTACATGGCTGCCACCCAATATTATGACATTTTCATTTGTTTATTGTCACGCAGACATTAAGAAGGCTTGCTCAAAATCGTGAAGCTGCTAGAAAAAGCCGACTAAGGAAAAAAGTAAGTATTGTGTGTTTTTTTGCTGTCTGTCCTCACAATTCATTGCTATTATATCAGGGAAGCTGCATTTGCAAAGGATAGGTCTATATATGTTATAAATTTCAAATTTACACTGTTTTATGCGTTGTTTATGGAACTTTTTGTCTTTCTTATCTCCATTACAGGCATATGTACAACAACTGGAGAGCAGCCGGCTTAAGCTGACCCAACTGGAGCAAGAGCTCCAGAGAGCCCGGCAACAGGTTTGGCTTTTTATTGTTTCCCATTTCTGTCTTATTTTGGCAAGGATTATATGTTGTCTTATAATCTGTATTTAAATTTCTTGACTGCAGGGAATTTTCATTTCAAGTTCAGGAGACCAAACCCATTCAATGAGTGGAAATGGTACTTAATTAGCTGTGTGTGTTTGGTTATGTATTTTGTGTGTAGAGATGCAGAGCTGATTGTAGTAATAATGACTAGTGATTTTGTTTTCAATATGTTATGGTAAATCAAGTGAACATTATGTTTGTGTGTTGAGTTACTGACTATACAATGACGCTAGGATTAACAATTTTGCTCCATGGTTGCAATAAACAGTATCCAGGCCTTGTATAGAATAAGTTATAGCCACCATTGGGGTGCTTGTTATATTTGTTACTTTATAAAGTTGGGGGACTTTTCATGATAGGTACTCATTGCTGACCATAAAACATAAGCAATTAGCATTGTCTCTGGAGATGCGCAGTATTCTAAAATTGGGAGGGAATATGCTTGGCAAATGACAGAGGTGTTGTGTTCTTGTCACAGTCCCCTATATATAAATGGATATTTACTATAAACAATGCTTTGCTTAGACTTGCATACCACAAATCATATGGGCCATCTCATCATCACACCTGCTGCTTCAGCAGCTTTAGGTTGTTTGTTTAGTGCTCAAGACAATCTTTATGGGATGCTTTTGTGTAGTTACTGTCACAGATTACAAATTAGACATCTAGTGCAGTGGGAGTCGTATAAAGTTTGGTCTGCCAGCTGGTGTTTAGGCTTTTGATTCTTTAGCCACGAGCTTGTTATGTGATTTGGACATTGTTGGAGGTTTACCATTTTGTCCATTATTATTCTATTGTGATTCATATCTGTTTGCTGTCTTAATTGCTTGTTGCTACTGATTCCAATTTACTCCATTGTTTTGGCATTTGATGTAGATCTCTTATACAGATGATGTTGATCACATTGTTCTACAGGTGCCTTGGCATTTGATGCAGAATACTCACGGTGGCTAGAAGAACAGAACAGGCACATAAGTGAGCTGAGGGCTGCGGTCAATTCACATGCAGGAGATACTGAACTTCATACTATTGTTGACAATGTCGTTGCACACTTCAATGAAGTTTACAGGCTGAAAGGCACTGCTGCAAAAGCTGATGTTTTCCACATCTTATCAGGAATGTGGAAAACACCAGCAGAGCGTTGTTTCATGTGGATAGGTGGCTTTCGCTCATCTGAACTCCTCAAGGTGTTTTTCGCATTGCCATAGCTTTTGTTTTATGCTTTTCCTTCTTTAATACACAGAAGGTGGTGATTATGCGGTCTATTATGTGAACTGAATTGAATTTGGTGAAATCGGTGCAGCTTCTTGTGAATCAATTGGAGCCTCTGACAGAGCAACAGCTGATGGGCATTTACAACTTGCAGCAATCTTCCCAACAGGCTGAAGATGCTCTGTCACAAGGGATGGAAGCACTGCAGCAATCTCTGGCGGAAACATTGGCTAATGGCAACCCTGGCTCATCAGGTTCATCTGGGAATGTGGCAAACTATATGGGTCAAATGGCCATGGCCATGGGAAAGCTAGGAACTCTAGAGGGGTTCCTTCGTCAGGTAAATAAATAAAAAAATGCTCCATGATATAATCCTTTTTTTTCATTTTTATAGTTGCAATGTGGCTCATGATTTGCATATGCTGGTCTAAACATTGTACTTGTACCACATCACCATTGCTCTCATCAGTCATCTTCCCTCATTTTGAATGTAATTATAGCTTTGGCATTTGATTATAATTATCTTTCATTTGGTTATAATCAGGCTGATAATCTGAGGCAGCAAACACTAGAACAAATGCACCGTATACTGACAACTCGGCAATCAGCCCGTGCACTTCTGGCAATAAACGACTATTTCTCTAGGCTACGAGCCCTTAGTTCTCTCTGGTTGGCCCGACCACAAGAATAAGTATCTGTATGTTATCCCCCTGCGAAGTCAACATGAATATTTATCAGTTCACCACCCTCTTGCTTGGCCTCCAGTTCTCGTCTTGCCATTGGGTGGGTTGCTGCTGTTGGTCTTTGAAGCCGTCTCCGGTGGCAATTGTGGTGCAGTTAGGTCATAGTTGGTGTAATTATAGGGTTTCATGTGCAGTTGTAACGCCAGGTTTGCTCACACAGATGTATGCTTATCTTCTTGTTGTAAAACAATTGGTGGCAATAATTCGATCATGTTTGGTGTTTATTAGAACTGATAAAGGGAAATAGGAGTGTGATTTGTAACATAGGTTACAGTTCTCGATTTGTATACCAGAAAATCAAATTGAATCAGGATTATAGTTGTTTTTTGAGTGCTGCAGATTTTTCTTTTGGCACGTCTTCGTTACTCTTTATGTGGTCTGCTACTTGCTGACATCTTCTAATTGCTTCTTTGCACCTCTTGAGAACCTGCACTTGCTCATTAAGATCCAAGTAGAAAACACTGGTGCTTGCCTTGCTTGTGTTTGGTAACGTGATGGCTTCTAGAAAATATTTTTTAATTAAAAATATATTATTTAATTATTTTTTCAACACATGATAAATTTATCTTTAGCTTTGTTAACCTTTTAAAAAATGTTTTCTCAAGATTACTGCTTAAAGTACTGAGAACTAGAGTTTATGGAATTCACCCATTCAACACATAATTTAAGGCAAACCCATTGGTCTTTTACAATGACTTCGGTGCATTTTTTTTACCTGTTTTACATGGCAGATCATGATTATCTTGGTGAAGTTTCAACAATTTAGGAACAAAAACATTCTCTTAATTTGAAAAAATTATTATCATTCATCCACCCTCGTAAAATAGGGAGTTGTATAATCATTTCATGATGAATCTCGTGTAATTTATGTTAGTGATTAGTGGTGAGCTTGACCCATGTAATAATTGAGCTTTGTATCATGATTACTGAGCTTGATGGTGATTAACCAAACTCTTAAGTTGAAAGCAAATAAAGAGTAAAGAAATGTTATAGAAAAATATTTTTGTTTATATATTTGCATAGATTTTAATGTGGATGACACGCTTAGAATTGGATACATATGCTTTTAATGCACAAAAAATATTAAAAAACACCCTTATAATTGAAATCTACGCATTTAATACAAAGTTTATCATACTGCAACTATACGTGGATCTCAATCACGATTTTAATTAGAGAATAAATTAATTAATGATGTGCCACCCGAGGGACCTAAATTTTTTAAATGTAAAAAAAAAATTGTAGGTTCACAAATTTATAAATTCTAAGCCCATTGAGCTTAGAATGATGGGCTTCATTGTGCCAGACACTTCAGCAATCAAGCCTCAAACGGGCCATCTTGAGGTTCCCCCTTCGCTCATCCAACTCTGCAACAAACAACACAGCAGCAACTTGGTCGACACAAAAATAACCAGGCTTTGAGGCTCTCGTTCAATCTCCTAGGTTTTGGGTCTCAAAGGAACTGTCTTTATAAGTTAAGATTCTGGTTTTCGGTGGAGCTACCTTGTATAACAGGTACATGGCTTCTCTGTTTTCTCATTTTGTCTAGTACTTAAATTTATTATTTCTGTTTGATTGCTGAGAAAATGAAATGAAAAGAAAAGAAAAGAAAACTAAATATTTAATGCTTATATCTTATTTATTTATTATTTACACGAGATTTTGTGGAAATTGGAAAATGGGAACCAATATACACAGCCTTAGAAAGCATTCCTGCTTTAGGGGGACCAAAAAAATCCATGCTTGATGGGCCTATTTTGATTCTTACAACCTTTAATTGATCAAAATTTTCTGTCTTTTTTTGTATTACTGAAATGGGTTTATTTTAAAGAACTGAAATTTAGAACAGAACAGTAGCGAAAGAACAAGCTTTGAGGTGGATTTGTGTTTGCTTATGATTTTAGCTTGATCTGCTAGGGAGTAGGGAATGGTTTTGATGAGGGAGATTTTCCCGGCTATTATTGAGCTCATTTAAATTTAATTTAGTTATTAATTTTTAACATGTCAGCAATAACTCATGTTTGCAGATAAAGAATCTTGACTGGAAGGAAAGATGCCACATAGAACACGGCCGATGACTGCACTCTTGGTGTTCTCTGGAATCAATGTGGTCTTGGTATCAACCATTACTCCAGTCTATGATTTTGTTTGCTTCCTTCCTTACTGGGAAAGAAGGGTATGTTTGTAATCTTCATTCCCATTTCTTTGTTACTAGAAAAGGTTTTTTTCCTCAGTGGAGAATAGGGTTTTAGCGTTGTTGCATTAATTTGTAAATCAGTGTGAGATGAAAGCTTGGTAGATAGAACGATTTATTGTGTTAATTATTGAAATGAAATCATAAAATGTTGAGCGTGTATTACCAATGCTTATTGATTGAACATGGAGTTTAGAGAAAAGAAGACATCCTTAAATCAGTAGCACCATGCACGCTAGTCCACAAAGTGGTGTTGGGAATTACAAAGTGGAGCAAAATCTCTTTTATAAACAATGTTTCCTTTGTAAAGAGCTGATTTTAGTTTTAATCAATCATATGAGTTGTTATAGTAGCATTGTTTATATCTTTGTGAGCTTTTGAAATATTGAAAGAATAATGAACAAAAACATCTCTTTTGACATGTTGAACATCATATTTGGTGATTGTTGTCACTCTTCTTGTTTTTTACTTGTCTTGCATTTGTTGTTTTAGAGAGAACGCTGCCGTCAGGAACGCCAAGCTGCCTTAACAAAGGATTCCAAATGAATAGAGATGAGTCTTTGAGGTTAGAAATTTATGATGATTGGTTTGTAATTGACCTTGTGACGTTTAATATTCGCCTACTTCTTCTCCCATCAGAATATACAAAAAAAAATGTTAAGTTTAAAACTTCCTTGATCAGAGCATATAATGGCACCTGGTTCGATTTTGTAGCAGAAAGATTTCATGGAGAAACTTGATTGAGGTATCAGAATGGCTCTCTGAGGTTTGGTTGGGAAGCGTGTGGTAGGTTTAGCAATACTATTTTTACACCTGTGACTTTTCCACTCTAGCTGGATCCACCTGACGACATGTTATTTAAAGAGAAATGATAGATTTTCCTCACAGGTTTCCGTTAGTTGCGTGTCTTTTATGCTTTAGCCATGGTCATGCCTAGTGTTACAGGGACTACCATTGATGCAAACTTTCAACTGGAAATCCCTTGAAATTTAAGCTATTACTTTGTACATGGTGCCATAGCAATCAAATTATACAAGCCAAATAGCAGATCAAATCAGACGATGTGTATGTATTTTATATTCTCCAACAATGCAGTTGATTCGGTGATATCATTCCGCCGACCATGGTGCCAAAGATGCCATCCAGCGGCCACATTCCTTGCCTGGGATTGCAAAACGAAAATAGTTTGAATTGGTCAATCATTTTGCTAGCTGGAAAACTTACCTAACAACCCTACCTATGACATTGACATTCTAGTTATTTGCCAAACAAGTTCATGAATCATGGCGCCTTGAGCTCCCAGGTTCTGCAACAAGAAAGGGGTAAAAAAAAGGGTTTAATTTTTAGATTTGGTTTTTGACAGAGCATGTTTCATGGATAAGTTACCAGTAAATTGTGCCAGTCATACAAGTTGATGGTTTGATAATCATTCAATCCTCCTGTGAAGCCTTTCAGGTTATCTTTACTAGCATTGTAAATTAGCAATTGGTATCTTCTTCTGACAGCCCCGAGGGGAAACTTGGAGCCTGGAGGTTCAGGAAATTGCTATTGTAACCAAGTTACAATTTTAATCATTATGTAACTAAGTTGCAATTTATTTAACTAACAATTTAACTATATTAATAATTTTTTCAATAAAACATATTTGAATCCTAATTGTTATAATTTATTTAATTATTATGTAACCAAGTTCCAGGGAAGGAGACAGAGAAAGGGACGTCTAAAATGACAATCCTACAACTAAAAAAAGTGAAATTATTATTATTATTATTATTATTTTATTTTATGATGCCAGATCCGAAATCCAACTCCAGCTCAATTGGGTCCCTAGTGATCCACATCGTAACCGTACAGAGAACCCACGCGTCCAAAATCCAGATATTTTTGTTGGGAGTTACGAGAGAATGCACACATGATCACTGTTATTAAACCCGGCCCGGCCCGGCGGGTCGACCCGGGACCCGGTCGACCCGGTGGCTGGACCGGTCCGGGTTTAACAAAAGACCGGCTGTGGCAACAGCCCGGCCAAACCCGGGCGACCCGGTGGGTTGACCCGGGACCCGGCGACCCGGGCGAACCCGGACGAGACCCGGTTTTGGTTTTTTTTTTTTTTTTTCAAATGTGGGATTTGAAACACATTAGTATATATACTCTATGTTCCCAAGAAAAAAGTCATGTTTTTTCAATGTGGGATAAAAAACCTTTTGGTTTAAATACTTCAACTTAAAA
>Ga0307517_10014604_pt1 | contig 10531 bp, 9 predicted proteins | sample 23_EM_MG_FD_194515 | JGI IMG/M metagenome (GOLD analysis project Ga0307517, IMG submission 194515) | Populus trichocarpa ectomycorrhiza microbial communities from riparian zone in the Pacific Northwest, United States - 23_EM | ecosystem: Host-associated > Plants > Roots > Unclassified | place...
GCGCTCGCGGTCGCTAAACAGCGGGGCCTCGTGCCAGGCGGCGAGGACGGCGAGCCGCTGCTCGGTCTCGCCATGCTGCCGCGCTTCGTACGTATGCATGTTGAGGCAATTCGCGCAGCCGTTGATCTGCGACGCGCGGATTTTGACCAGTTCGATCAGCGGCTTTTCGAGGCCGCTCTCGGCGACCTGGTTCGAAAAGGCGAAGAACGCCTTCATGATCTCGGGCGCGACGGCGAAATGGTTGAGGCGGGCAGTCATCGTTTGGTCCTTTCGTCAGGGTTGTGCAGACCTGACGATACAGCGCGGGCGAATGTGACATCGGGGGCGAAATAGTTCGGAATGGTCCGATCGACTTTCATCGCCTGAAATTCCTGTAGGGTCTCCGTTTTTCACCGAACCCGAAGGAGTCCCAATGCTCGAATATCTTTCGTCGGACGACGACAAGGATCGCGCGCAGAAGCAGTTGGTGAAAGCGCTCCGTGCTGCATTGCCGGCAGGTGGAAAGCATATGGTCGGCTTTCCGGGCCCCGGGAAAACGCGAGAGCATAACATTAGATCCTGGGGGAAGAATTCTCTCTACTACGCGTATTCAGAGCCAGATGATGACGACACTACGCCTCGGCATTGGAACTCCTTCGGCATATTCCGACCGGAGCGAAGGGTCCAGGACATCGTCGTCGAAGTGAATATCGCGGTTGAGGACAATTCGGGCAATGTTCGCGGATTCTTCGCGCGCGACACCGAAACCGGAAAAATATCTCTCATGCATACCGGCGGCGTGGGTGGTGGCCGGAAAGGAATCGGCAAGACTAATTTCCTTGCCAGCTTGTCGGAAAAACCGGTGCCGGTTCGCTACGGCAAGAAAGCACGGTCCGGATTACAGATTGCCGCGCTCGACGATCCAAGACTGGCGGCACTGATCTGGCGATATGTCGAGAAAGTCGATGCCTTCAAGCGTGCGATGACGTCGGGCGATTCGCTGGCAACCGTTCCGGACCAGGATTCCTATTTTCCGGAATTCTGGGGGAAAAAGCGCGGACAACGCGGAAAGACGATTGACTATGAAAGCTATCACGGACTGATCGTCGATGAACTCAAGCACCAACGGGCGGCCCGACGGAAACCCGGGGAGACGATGGACAAGGACAAGTTGATCGATCTTTTCGTTCGGCGCGACGGCAAGGTGACGGAGGTGTACGAAGTCAAGACGTCCGCACAGCGCCAATCGCTCTATACTGCGATAGGCCAGCTCATGACGCACGGGTGGGGGTCCGATATCGAGCGAACGTTGATCGTCCCAGAGGGTGACGATCTGACTGCGGATTGCAGGACGGCGCTCAAACGTCTCGGAATAGGTTTGCGGCGTTATTCCATCGCCGGTACCAAGAAGAATGTGCGCATCATTCTCGGTAGATGATCAACATATAAAGGAATCTTTATATCTCGGTTGCAATCGTCCGCGCGAGGCTGTAGGGCGCGCGGCATCAATCCATTTGCCGGAGATTTTGACGTGGCCACCGTGCTCGATCGCAACGATTATGTCGTCAAGGACATCAGCCTTTCCGATTTCGGCCGCGCCGAAATCAACATCGCCGAGACCGAGATGCCGGGCCTGATGGCGCTGCGCGAGGAGTTCGGCAAGTCGCAGCCGCTCAAGGGCGCGCGGATCACCGGCTCGCTGCACATGACGATCCAGACCGCGGTGCTGATCGAGACGCTGACCGCGCTCGGCGCAAAGGTGCGCTGGGCGACCTGCAACATCTATTCGACGCAGGACCATGCCGCCGCCGCGATCGCCGCATCGGGCGTGCCGGTGTTCGCGATCAAGGGCGAGAGCCTGGCCGAATATTGGGACTATGTCGGCTCGATCTTCGATTGGGGCGACGAGACTTGCAACATGATCCTCGACGACGGCGGCGACGCCACGGCGTTCGCATTGTGGGGCGCCAAGCTCGAGGCCGGTCAGTCGTTCGCCGAGCCCGAGAACGAGGAAGAGATCGAGATGCAACGCGCGGTGAAGGAATTCATCAAGCGCAAGCCCGGCTACCTCACCGAAACGGTCAAGAACATCAAGGGCGTGTCGGAAGAGACCACGACCGGCGTTCACCGTCTCTATGCCATCGCCAAGAAGGGCGAACTGCCGTTCCCGGCGATCAACGTCAACGACAGTGTGACCAAGTCGAAGTTCGACAACCTCTACGGCTGCAAGGAATCCTTGGTCGACGCGATCCGTCGCGGCACCGACGTGATGCTCGCCGGCAAGGTCGCTTGCGTCGCCGGCTTCGGTGACGTCGGCAAGGGCTCGGCGCAGTCGCTCCGCAACGGCGGGGCGCGTGTGATGGTGACCGAAGTCGATCCGATCTGCGCGCTGCAGGCGGCGATGGAGGGCTTCGAGGTCGTGACGATGGAGGAAGCGGTCACTCGCGCCGACATCTTCTGCACCGCGACCGGCAACGCCGACGTGATCACCGCGGAGCATATGAAGGGCATGAAGAACATGGCCATCGTCTGCAACATCGGCCACTTCGACAGCGAGATCCAGATCGCCGCTTTGTCGAACTACAAGTGGACCGAGGTGAAGCCGCAGGTCGACCTGGTCGAGTTCCCCGACGGCAAGCAGATCATCATCCTGTCGCGCGGCCGCCTGGTGAACCTGGGCAACGCGACTGGCCACCCGTCGTTCGTCATGTCAGCGTCATTCACCAACCAGACGCTCGCGCAGATTGAGCTGTTCACCAACCCGCAGCAGTACAACAACGACGTCTACGTCCTGCCCAAGCATCTCGACGAGAAGGTCGCCGAGCTTCATCTCGCCAAGCTGGGCGTGAAGCTCACCAAGCTGTCGCAGAAGCAGGCCGATTATATCGGTGTGCCGGTGGAAGGGCCGTTCAAGCCCGACCATTACCGCTACTGATCGCGCGCGGTAGCGCTTTCTAGAAAAGCCGCGTCCGGTCACCGGGCGCGGCTTTTTAGCGTCCGGCAATCACGCCAAATAGATGTTGCAGGTCGCGCGCGTTGCGGTCGGCGACGGGTTGTAGATCTGCGCGAAGTCGCGATTGTCGCGGACGATGAACGACGCGATGTAGTGGATGCGGGCAGCGCCGAACAACCACTGGCCGACGATCGGTTTGTAGTCGTAGTTGATCTCGACGAAGATCACGCCGCCATTGGTCGGCGCCTGGACCTTGTCTGGGTCGTCGCCCATACCGAGTGGCGCCAGCGTGCCCGCGTTCCCCGCGGTGATGTCGTTCCCCGCCGTTGCCGTCGTGGTGCCATAGCTCGAGTCGTAATTGACGCCCGATTTCGCCCCGACGCAGCGTTGCCAATGGATGCGTTGCTTTGGCGTTGCGTCGAAGGTCCGCTGAACGTTTTCCAGACTCGACATGGTGATGCGGCCACGGGTGGTCAGTTCGATGCTCGCGCCCTGATTGCGCGCTGCCTGGAGCACGTCGTTCAAGTCGATCTCGCGCAATTGCTCGATGTTCGCGTTGCTGATCAACCCGACGCGCGAGGCGTTGTCGGCGAGGTTGAGCGCGATCTGGCTGACCTTCAGGTTGATCAGCGCCTGATTGGCGGTCTCGATGCCGTAGAGCCCCAGCATCAGCACGATCGGCGCCGAGAAGGCGAATTCGAGCATCGCCAGGCCGCTGGTGTCGCGCGCGAGGCGGCGATTGGTGCGGGCCAGGCTGGAAAGGGTGGAGCGAAGAGTCGTCATCATGTGCACACCGTGGCGGGCGTCACCGTCGTCTGCGACGCATAGGGCTGGTTCTTGAGCAGAGTCGATGCGACGATCGTCTGCGTGGACGGCCAGCCGAACAGGCTGCCGACCGGGAACAGGTGGGGGTAGGTGACAGTCGCGGTGTAGACCGTGACGTCGTTGGCGCCGCCCTGACCGTTCACGCCCGGATCGGCGTCCCATTGGCTATTGGCGTTGATGTCGGTGTAGCATTCGCCCGCATTGCGCACGCCGTTGCCGTTCGTATCGACGAACGGTTCGGGCTTGATCACGCTGAACGAATCATAGTTCTTGCGCGTGAAGGTGATCGTCGCATTCTTGGCGATGTTCCTGACCATCGCCGACACCTTGCCGTCGATCGTCGAGCCGATATCGGCGCCGCCCTGAATTGCAGAGTCGCGGCCGGCCTTTTGCATGGCGCCGTTGAGGATCGACTGGGCATAGACCTGATACCCCAGGTCGCCGAGGCCCATCATCATCAGGATCATGACCGGAGAGACGATCGCGAACTCGACGATCGTCGCGCCGCGCGTATCGCGCCGGAGGGAGCGAAGCATACCCATCACTGCGAAATCCGGAGCAGCGCAACCTGCTTGGCGATATCCTGGAACGCGTCGTTAAGCGCCGCATTGTCGCTGGCGTAATAGGCCTTGCCCGGGGAGGCGCATTGGGTCAGCTGCGTGGTCAGCGTCTGGCCGAAGCCGATCACGAACACCTTGATGTTGCGCGCCTTCGCCGCGGCGCATTCCGCCAGGAAGCGTGCATTGTGATAATCCTCGTCGTTGCCCAGACCGCTCGCGCCGGTCACGCGCTTGTCGTAATATTCCATGCCGTACATCCCGTAGATGCTGGAATTCGGCGCCATGTCGCCGTCGGTCATGAACACAATGTAGCGGTTCGGCGTGTTGCGGCCGGGCCACGCGCCGGTATCCGACGCAAAGATGCCGTTGGGCGAGATCATCCGCGTGCCCCAGATCATGCCGGTGTCGTGATATGTCCCACCCAGGGGCACGAAATCACTGGCGTTGACGTAGTTGCTGACGTCCGTCCGGGTCATCACCGCCAGGCGCGAGACCGGTTTGCCACACGAATAATAGCCGCTGCTTTGGTTGGCGGAATAGTCGGCTGCGGTCATCGACGTCGTGGCGCCGGTGCCCGTATAGTCATAGTCGCCGAACACGTAAGGCGCCGTCGGCATCTGTGGTAGGCTGTCACTGCCCGAATAATCATAGGTCGAATTGTTGCCGCGATAATATTCGACGTCCGGCCACATCGGGCGCCATTTGGACGCATTATCGGTCGCCGGCAGATCTGGGTCGAGATCCGGGGGAAGCGCATTGGGGTCGAATGTCGCGGTCGCCGTGGTGTCGCGCTCCTCGACGCACCCTTGCCAGGTACTGGTCGACCCATCGACCTTGCTCGGATCGGTCACGGCGGCACCGGTCTTGAACCCACTCGTGTCATAGGTGACCGGCTGATACCGCCAGGTCGGCTTCAACGGCTGATTCAATATCCTGCAGACGCCGCTATTGGCGGAAGGCAGCTTGTTGACAGTGTACAGCGTCGCCTGTCCGTTCGTGTTGAAGCCGGCGCCCGGCGAGCGCCCCGCCAACGCAGTGCATTGGGCGTCGGTCTTGCCGCTATAGTCGGTCGTCGAAGACGAACCGTTGTTGGCGTCCGCAACAATCTTGCGCGACTGATACGTCCAGCTATCGACGATCGCGCTCGACGGCAGCGCGTAGCCGGCATTTACCGTCGACGTGTACGTAACGAACCCGTACCGCACGTGCGTGGTCGGATCGATGTTGGCCGCGATCGTGTCGTAGAAATTGAGCACGGCGGTACGCAGCCCGGAAATCTTCGACCCCGATGCCTCGCGGGACTTATATCCGGTGGTGCCGTTGGGCCGCGTGTACGTGTCGACCGCGCCAGTGCAGCTGCCGCCCGACGTGCACGCCATCGACCCCGTCGTGTCGAGCACGAACATCAAATCGGTATCGGCAACGTCGTACCGCGCCTCGCACGTCACGTTCAGCACGACGTCGGGCGCTGCGAACATCTTCATGATGCTCATCGGCACGTTCGCCGACGCGACCCCGCTGACTTGCTGGTCGGCGGTCTTGGTCGGGGTGAAGCTGACGGTGTCGGTCCGCATCCAGCCCGATTTGAAGTTGTTGTTGAAGGAGGTCGTGGCCTGGCCGGCGGCGTTGGTGTCGAGCGTCGGCGACGCCGACGACACCATCGCCTTGCGCCCGGCGAGCACGCCGGCGTCGCAAGCCTGTTGCAACCGCACCTTGACGACATACAGTCGCGCGGTGTCGATGCCCGACCCCACCATCGCCGAAATCGGGATCAGCGCGATCGCCATCATCGCAAGCGTGTTGCCGCGCACGTCATGGCGCAGACGCCCCATTGCGGACGACCCACGTATCGACTTGCGATTATCTGGTCCGATCATCTGCCCCGTTCCGCCCGATAAAGTCCCACGAGCGTGCGCTATGGCGCTCGAAGGGATAACCGGCACTAAAGCGGAATGGTTAATGTTACGGTGACGGCGATAGAGGATCCCGAGCGTGCGTTGGCCTTAAGCTACGCGCCGCGCGACCGGCGCGCGGGGCTCCACGCGCTGTTCGCGCTCGACACCGCGCTGGGGCAGGTGTTGCGGACGACGCGCGAGCCGATGGTCGGGCAGATGCGGTTGGCGTGGTGGCGCGAGGCGCTGGCGCGGCTCGACAGCGGGCCGCCGCCCGCCGAACCGGTGCTGCAGGCGCTGGCGAGCGACGTCCTGCCGCTCGGACCGACGGGGCAGACGCTAGCCGCCATGACCGACGGTTGGGAGGTGTTGCTCGGCACGATCGACGACCGGACGATCGGCGATCACGGGCGGCTGCGGGGCGAAATCCTGTTCGAACAGGCCGGGGTCGTGCTCGGCGCGGGGAGCGATCCGCTAGGCGAGGCCGGGCGGGGCTGGGCATTGGCCGATCTGGCGGCGCATCTTAGCGACCCTGCAATGGCTGCTCGCGCTCGCGATGCGGCGCTCCCATTGCTGGCAAGCGCGACCTGCCATCGCTGGAGCCGCAGGGGGCGGGCGCTGGGCGCCATGACGCATATCGCGCGGTTGAATCTTGCCGGTCCGGCGACGCCGCGGCGAGTCGCTCGGCTGGCCTGGCACCGGTTCACCGGACGCTAGCCTTTTCGCACCGAATCACGTTAGGTTTGCGGCTCGACGGCAGGAGGGCGGCGCGATGTGGCGGTATCTGGCAGGGGCGGGCGCGGGGGGTGGCGGCGGGGATGATGCTCCAGGCGATGCGGCCCGCGACCGTCGCGCCGCTTGCCGCAATGCCGGCGGCGAGCGCGGCTGCCAGCGATGCCCAAAGTGCCGCCAATCCCGCAGTCCCGGAAGCCACCGACAAGACACGCGAGGAAAAGCGCTTCAACCGCTATGATAAGGATCGCGACGGCGCGATCACCCGCGACGAATATCTGGCGTCGCGCAAGAAGGCTTACGGCAAGCTCGACAAGGACGGCAACGGCGTCTTGTCGTTCGACGAATGGGCGGTGAAGGCCGAAACCAAATTCGCCACTGCCGACGTCAACAAATCGGGTGCGATGAACGCGACCGAGTTCGCCACCACCGCGGTCAAGCGCAAACCGGCGCGCGCCAAGATCAATTGCCCGGACAAGCCGGCGCCCGCCGACGATAGCCGCGACGAAGATTCCTAAGCCGCCATCCAGCCGGCCAGCGCGGCGCGGGCGCGGTCGGTATACATCTTCTTGCGGTCGGCTTTCTTGGTGCGCCCCGGGATCGGCGGCATCAGCCCGAAATTGACGTTCATCGGCTGGTAGGTCGCAGCCTCCGCGGCGCCTGTGATGTGATGGAGCAGCGCGCCGAGCGCGGTTTCGACCGGCGGTGGTGTCATGACGTCACCGCGCAGTTCGGCGGCGGCAAACCGGCCCGCGAGCAGTCCGATAGCCGCGCTTTCGACATAGCCTTCGCACCCCGTGATCTGGCCGGCGAAGCGTATGTTGGGCATGGATTTGAGCCGAAGTGCCGGGTCGAGCAATTCGGGCGAGCGGATGAACGTGTTGCGATGCAATCCGCCCAGCCGCGCGAACTCGGCATTCTCGAGCCCAGGTATCGTGCGGAACAGTCGGACCTGTTCGGCGTGCTTCAGCTTGGTCTGGAACCCGACGATGTTCCACAACGTCCCGCTGGCATTGTCCTGACGCAGCTGGACGCACGCATACGGCCAGCGTCCGGTGCGCGGATCGTCGAGCCCGACCCCCTTCATCGGCCCGAAACGAAGCGTCTCTGGTCCGCGCTCGGCCATGACCTCGATCGGCATACAGCCCTCGAAATAGGGCGTGTCCTTCTCCCACTCGCGGAACTCGCCCTTTTCGCCGTCATTCAGTCCCTGGACGAAGGCGTGATACTGATCCTTGTCGAGCGCGCAGTTGATATAATCGTCGCCGCCCTTGTTCCACCGCGCCTGACGCCACGCGATGCTCATATCGATACTGTCGTGGTGTACGATCGGCGCGATCGCATCGAAAAAGGCGACGGCGTCGCTGCCGGTCGCCGCCCCTATGCTGGCGGCGAGACCGCGGGCGGTGAGGGGGCCGGTGGCGACGATTGCGGGACCATCAGGCAACGTATCGACGCGTTCGCGGACGATTTTGATATTGGGGTGCGCCGTCAGTCGCGCAGTGACGGCGGCCGAAAACCCATCGCGGTCGACCGCCAGCGCCGACCCAGCCGGCACCTTATGCCGGTCGCCCTCGGCCATGATGATCGACCCGAAGGCGCGCATCTCGGCGTGGAGCAACCCGACCGCATTGTTCTCCGCGTCGTCGGAACGGAAACTGTTCGAGCAGACCAGTTCGGCGAGGCTGTCGGTCTGATGCGCCGGCGTCATGTCGCCGCTGCCGCGCATTTCGGACAGCTTCACGCGGACGCCGGCCTCGGCGAGCTGCCAGGCGGCTTCCGATCCGGCCAGGCCGCCGCCGATAATGTGGATGTCGTGGGTCATTGCGCCCGCTTAGCGCGGGGCGGCGCGCGATGCGAGGTCAGGCGACCGGGCGACTCGTCGCGAACGACAAATCGGTGCGCGGCAATTGCGCACGAATATGGTCCGGCAACCACGCCAAGACCAACGCGCGCACTTCTCGCCAGTAAGCCGCGAGCACGACCAGGAATCCGCCCGTCAGCATCGCGGTCATTGTCATCGTCGTCGATTGTAGCGCGCCCATCAACTGCGCGGTTGCCGGCACGACATAGATCAGGCTCGACATCAGCAGCGACCGGCGATCGATCACCAGCGCGACGAAGCAGAAGAAGGCGAACAGGCACAATACCGCGATCGCGGCGACGCCGTTGGCGGGTTGCGTGGCGAAGGCGTTGAGCCGTTCCCAACCGCTCGGGCCCCCGGCGACGCCGAGCAGCAGGCGAAAGCTCGCGCCGGCGATCTGATATCCCGCCGCCCAATGCATCCAGAAGGCGATGTCGGCGCGGCGAGTCTCTCGACGGATGTCGGACATGTCCCACCACATCGCGACGGCGAACAGCAACAGCCCGATCAGGAGCAGCATGAAGCTGATCACGCCAGCCGACGCGTTCGGCACGACCAGTCGCACGACATTGACGCCGACGTTCACCGCGGCGACCGCGGCCGCCATATAGGCGAACGGCAGCTTGAAGCGCATCCAGTAGAGGCCGCACGTCATCGCGGTGCCGAACGACACGACCAGCCCGCCGAGCGGGGAGATCGCGGCCCACGCCGCCGGCGTGCCCATCCATGGGGTCGTGCCCGGCAACACGCTCGCGACGCCCATCAGCCCGCACAGGGCGGCCATCACGAACGCGCCGAACAGCACGAAGCTTGTCAGCGTCATCCGGCGCTGGCGGGTGAAATGCTCGGCAAATGCCCAGCTGGCGCCCAGCACGATGATTATCGCGATCGGCGGCACGAACGCAAAAGCGAACGCGACTCCGCCGAGCAGGAGCAACAGCCCTGCCGCGGTCATTACATCCGCCAGCCCGCCGACCAGGCCAAATCGCTCCTCGTCAGCGAGCGGCGCTTGTCGCTGTTCGGCGCTGAAATTGCGCAGCTCGCGCGCGATGTCGGGCGTGATGATGCCGGACTTCACCGCGGCTTCGAGTTCGACGCTATCCATACCGGCTCCCGATCTTCCGCCATCTGGCGGAAAGTCGGCGAAAAAATCGTTAAGCCGCGGCGGGATCAGCTGCGATAATCGGCGTTGATCGAAATATAGCCGTGGGTCAGGTCGCACGTCCAAACCGTCGCGCGGCCTTCGCCGAGGCCGAGATCGACGCCGATGTCGATCTCCTGCCCTTTGAGGTGCGCGGCGACCGGGCCCTCGTCATATCCCTCGACCGCCAGCCCGTCCTTCGCGACCTGAGTTTCGCCAAAACGGATCGCGACCTTGTCGCGCTCGGCCGGCTCACCTGCCTTGCCGACCGCCATCACCACGCGGCCCCAATTGGCGTCCTCACCGGCGATCGCGGTCTTCACGAGCGGCGAGTTGGCGATGCTCATGCCGATGCGGTGCGCGCTGGCGTCGTTCTCCGCGCCAGTCACGTCGATGCGGATGAACTTGGTCGCGCCCTCACCGTCGCGGACCACGAGGTGGGCGAGTTGCAGGCAGAGATCGTCGAGCGCGGCGCGGAAGGCGTCGGCGCCTGTGTCGCCGTCGTCCGCGATGGCAGCATTGCCCGCCGCGCCCGTCGCGAAGGCGAGCACGGTGTCGCTGGTCGACGTGTCGCTGTCGACCGTG
>Ga0307517_10014606_pt1 | contig 10529 bp, 8 predicted proteins | sample 23_EM_MG_FD_194515 | JGI IMG/M metagenome (GOLD analysis project Ga0307517, IMG submission 194515) | Populus trichocarpa ectomycorrhiza microbial communities from riparian zone in the Pacific Northwest, United States - 23_EM | ecosystem: Host-associated > Plants > Roots > Unclassified | place...
CTCTTGGTGCTCTGTATAAGTTGACCTTCTGCAGCTCTTTTTGGGCAAGCTGCCAACATAAACATAAAGAAATGAATAAGGCAAAGCTGAAGATAATTGAGATATGATCCAGGAATATAGTTGGTTACCCCCCCCCCCCCCACAGTAACAAGTTCACTTAGCCAAAAGATAATGATTTGGTTGCCACAACTCATAGCTATGCATAAAAGAGATTTAAAAGGTGCATATTACATAAGTGTAAAAAACAGTTGTATACAATATTATCTAATAAACATTAACCAGTCAACTTTGTTATTCTGATTATTCAATTAGTCTGACAGCAAGCAAACACAGATTGATAAAATTCTTTGATTTGACAAAAAATAAATGGAAAACAAGGTGGTGTGAACATCATATTAATAAGATGGATTATAGAAAAAAAAAAAGATGAATCCCAAAATTGAAACAGCAGATGATTGATAAAAGTCATGGCCAGTTGTTAACAGTTGTTTTTCATTAATATGAACAGTTTCAGATGCCCTGTTCACCTTGTAAATTGATATATTTGTTAACTGGCCACCCTGTACACCTTCTAAATTGATATATTTGTTAACAACTGGCCACCCTGTACACCTTCTAAATTGATATATTTGTGAGAGTATTTCATGCTAATCAAATGCACTGCTTTTACCTTAGAGAAAATGATTTAGTTATTTGAGATAAATAATTGACTACTACTGTTAAGGACAATATATGGATCATGCCTTCTTGGTAAGCAAACACAACAAAAATATTTGGAGTTACTTTCAGATCACAAGGTATAACAAGATTGGATCCATCTACAGACTGTTCTTCAACCTGTATATGATTGAATTTGACACTCAAGCGTTTACAAGGGCAATGCAGTACATTGGTAATCCTAGCAATGAGGAAAGAAAAAAGAAGTCACCTCCATTTTGCACAATTCTGTATATTGAAAAAGACATGTCTTCCATAGTTATATTAATGTCAAAAAAAAAGAGTGGGCAGGGCAGGCTTAACAGCAATGCATCATCCATGCAATGTTTTCAACAGAAAAAGTTGCTAACAAGAGGAATTCTGCCTCTTATATAAAGCATAAATTAATGCCACTGGTTTAAGCTGCTGCTTTTGTGTTTCAAATTTGTGGCTGCTTGGAACACATCCATTGTTTCAAACACAGATTTACAAAATGCACTCTGTGCAAAGGGAAAATAGTATCCATGCCACGAAAAGAAAATCGATGGTTATGGAAAACCATCAACTCACCAGCCATGATGTTTCATTTTGAAAGGCAGGCTTAATATCTAAATTTTCTGGTCGAATGAACTGTTGAATCAAGGATATCTTCTCAGAAAGTTGCTTATCAACTTCCACGTCATCTGGAACTGAAGCAAACACACGGGAAGATAACTTTGTCATAACATACTTCTCAAGTCCCTGTATATTAGAGAAAGCCCAGAAGTAAGAAATGAACATCAATAAGAATTGCCATTCATTAAGCAAGAAGTAATTAGTGTTGTGGCCTCTGATAAGAAATTTTCCCCTTCTTTTCTTTTTTGGAGGGGGGCTGAACAGGACGTTAGTCTGTTCAAAAAGATCTGGCTAACTTATAAGGAAACATTAATATATCACAGTTTTCATATCATAATGGAATGTCATCAAGGTAAAAGTCAATCAACTCACTTCGCCAGCACTCTCGAGCTCCTCCTCAGAGCAACCAGCCCAAAGCGGATGAGCCTTGAAAGCCGTTTCCATGTTGGCAAGGAACTCCTGCACGAGAGCACTGTCCCTTTCCGGATCAGGAGCATGGTTTGAAAAGGAGACGATAAAGCTGCCATACAGAAGTACCATCGCACAGTCAAACCTTATATTTTAGAACTTAAACAAATTCATGCAAGCCATTTAGCATTAATACTAATACTTTGGAAGGTAGGCGGGTAGGAAACACAGGAAAACTGCCTTCTCAACTCAATTCCAACAGCTAAGTATCTTCCTGCATCGTTGCATTCCTAAAAATAGATGGATCCCAGCAAACGTATATAGCCACAATGTAGCATTTCGACATGACAAACGGAATTGAGCACCAAAAGAAAACCCACCATTCAAAACTATTATTACCCACCAAAAAACAATTTTCTTTTCCTCCTCGTGGGAATTGCTTTCTATTCTTATTAAGAAAGAACCCAGTCGTTTCTAGGGGTCTAAACTATCGTTTCTACAGTGATGTTAAATACCATCAAGTATCTAGAAAAATAGCATTTTTTTTTTAACTCCAAAAATTAAGCTTATTATAGTAATTGCATTTCATGTCTCACAGAAAGAAGAACATCGACAAATAATCTGAATTAAGATATTATGTATAAACAAACAAACAAACAAAATAAAATAAAAAAGACTCGAATACAATCATAAATACTCTATTTATAGATTCTGTGTGTGCTCTGAGCGATTAGAGAGAGAAAGACCTTTTAATGGATTTGACAAAATCGGCGGCGGATGGATGGCGCATCCGTTCTAGGAAGTCGTGCAATCCCAGCGATATGTCCGAGTTTTCCATTTCTCTTCAAATTTCTGTTTCTATTGTCTACCTTCTTATATTATTACAGCTGATTTTCTTCAATTCTATGAAGAGACTTCAATTCGCATTTGAGGAGGAAGATCAGGAAAAAGTCCTCTGTGTTTGTTTGCGAGTGAGGGAGAGAGTTGGGTTAATATTGAGTTCACTTCTGGTTGAGAGAGGGTAGCTTATTAACACAGTTCGAAAAACATACCAACCATGATCTAATTTCAATATTATTGATGTTATGTATCCGCTAAATTACTTGAAATCATTCATGATTGCATTAATTTATAACTCACTTGTCACAATTCAAATAAAATATCCAATTTCGATAATTAATCCCAAGATTCAATGCAATTCTAATTTATTTAATTTTAAAATATTTGATATTCTTTACCTACTTTGTTGCATGAAATATTTTCTAATTGCATCAATTCATAGTTAATTTATCACAATTCAAAAAAAAATACTCAATTATGGCAATTCATTTCAAAATTCAATGCAAAATCTAATTAATCTAATTTCAACATGATTGATGTTATTTACATACTCAATTGTACGAAAGCATTCATAATTATGTTAATTTATAGCTAATTTATCACAATTCAAATAAATTCTTGACTAAGGCAATTAATCTTAAAATTCAATGTAAACTCTAATTAATTTAATTTCTACGTAATTGATGTTATTTACATCATCAACTGCATGCAATCATATCTAACTACTTGCTTCGCATATGCTAGTTCTTCATTCTCTTCTTGGTTAGCAAAGTTGATCTTAGGATCTTTATAACAAATAAGCATCTCTTCCTCAATCGATGTTATTTTGTCTTTCAAAATTCGATTTTTTTTAAATTAAATTTTGTTTTTTTATATATGTTTTTTATTCTGTTAGATTATCCTGTCCGCATGATACTATTCATGAGTTTTGACAACCTCACTTGGTTATGCTGGTGCTTTGTTTTTTAAAAAAAAAATTTCATTGATTTTTTTCTCGGTTTCATCATTCTACAGTTTGATTCCTGGTGTTTGATGATCATTATTTTTTTAGTTCTCTTTTTATTATGTCGACTCGTTGATTTTCTTCGTTCTTTAAAATACAATGACAGCGCTTTAACATCGTTTTTTTACGTTGCAAAGAAATTGATCCAGCTCACAGCGAAGTATAGGTCATCAATCTAGTAAAAGCTAAAACAAGAGGGTGGAAACACTGTAAATTGTAAGTGAATACATTATTCACTAGAACAATATTTTTATGGTTTTGCTTTTCCCATCAAAGAACTTAAAACTAGTTATTAGAAGCACTGAGGTCTTATCACAATACCCCTTAATCATTACCAAAATGACCGGAGATAAATTAAAAAAATATTCATTTTAAAACCACAATGAAATAACCAAAATGCACTTTAAAGTAAAAAATTTAAAACTGGTGTCAAGGGGCTTTTGTATTTTCAGAATGGTTTTTTCAATATTATCAAGTTAGTTGGGAGAAAATTTGGTATTTGAATAAATATAAAAATTAATAAAAAAAACAAAAAAAAAACATAGTAAAATAACCAAATGCCCTTCAAAGCAAAAGATTTAAAAGTGGTCAAGAGGCTTTTTTTTGCATTTTCATTATGAGTTTTTCATTATTATCAGATCAGCTAAAGAGAAATTTAGTATTTGAATAAATATAAAACAAAAAATAAAAATAAAAAGTGGCATGTGCCATTGTGTGGGAGGCGTGTAAGGCGCCTCATAGTGGCTAAAATCCCTTTTTCTCCGTATCGTTAGAAGCATTCATGTGTCCTCTTTCTTGTAGGGCAACACATGTGGTTAGTGGTGATACGATTTATTATTGGTGACACTTTTTTTCCCTTCTCTCTCTCTCCTCCATGTGAAATTTGTGTTTACCATGCAAGATTTTAGAGTCATCCTTTGATTTATGAGTATTGCCACTTAAGTCCTTATTCTTGTGATTTTTAATTTTTTTTGTTCTTTTGTGAAATTTTAATTTGTTTTTAATTTCATTATTCAATCTCAATTTGGGATATGTTATTTTTTTTAATTTGATCTTCATTGTTTTGATTTTTTTTTTCCTTTTGTTGAAATGGGTTTTCTTTTCAATTTAATCTTTCAATAAAAATTCTGCTTTTGTTTTTTATTTCATTTTTTATCGTTATTTTTTTATTGATTTAAATTTTTTTAATTCTTTTATTAAATTAATTCTTATTTTTAATTTCACTCTTGAATAAAAAATAAAATTTATTTTGCATTTCGATTTTGATCCTCATTCTTTTAATTGTTATTTTTTATTTTGAATGATTTTACATAATTGAAATTTTTTTTAATTTCATCATTCAACATTTGATTGATTGGGAATTGAGTTTCATGGTTTTTCCAGATAGGGTGTTTCCGATTTAATGATCCAGGTCACGGGTTTAAAAAGTTAAAGCAGGTTGACATTGTTTTTTTTTTTTGTACTTATTTTATTTTATACTTTCATCATTCAACATTGATTTAAAAAAAATAAAAAATAAAATTGGCTTTGTTATTTTTTTTGTTTTTATTGGGTTATCTCGATTTCATGATCTGGGTCATAGATTTGACAGAATAACCAAGGTTATAAGTTTGTTATGCTAACTTAAATTGATTCGGACCAATTTTTTTAAGTTTTTTTATCTAATTTTATTTTTCTCTATTTAATGAGCTAAAAATTAAGTTATATTGTTTATTATCTTTTGAAAAAAAAATCTCAGATTATCATGATTATTTTTTTAATTTGATTTATTTATTATGTAAATTTTTTCTTTGAATTTCGTGTTTGTGGCTCCAAACATCATTTTTACAAAAGAAAAAAAATTTACCACGTGACCTATCATGGGTCCACACCTGTCAAAAACTGAAATCGGGAAATGCTGGCTTACTAATTTGATATTAATGTTTAACATGAAGTCCAAACTGCGTTAATTTTGCTAGTAATGCAACCAGACCACAAAATGGGAACAACCTTCCCCTCCCCCTCCCCTCCCCTCCCCTCCCCTCCCCGAAATTCATAATGCATATAAATGGCTTTGCCATAAAGTTCAATGTCGAGCTCTGAATTTGCCAAAATCTGGAAATATAAAGCCATCATAACCGGAGACTAGAAATCGATCATTAAAATTGAATGTTGAAATTTCCATTGAAGACAATAAGAATCTGCATTATCATTCATAAGCAGTGCCATCTATTCCCCATTTTTCCAACTAAACAAAGGTGTTGCCAGTCCAATGAAGCTAATGCTGCTCAAGAAAACTCGTGCTGGAATGCAACACCGACTCGCCAGCTTGTGTGTGTATCTATCTATCTCATAAATTGCATTCAACTATCTGTTCTCCTTTTTGCCTCCAACGAAGTGATTCTACTCCTTAGTCCTATCTGAAAGTATAATGTTGGGGTGTACATACATTGTATCCTGCCAAAACTACGAAAAAAGCTAGAAGATCTGCACAACACAATCTTCCAAAACCCATTTCCATGCAATTAAGTAACAGTTTTGATTGAAAGGTTCTACAGAAATATCCACTCCAAAGGTCTTGCTCCAGCACTCTTCAAATGGGCATCATTCAGAAGTTGAAGAAGGTATATGTTCAGAATTTGGTGAACTGTACAGTATCTATGGGGACTGCCTTCCACATCTCAACTCTGCATCCCGCCTTCTCAGTAACCACAATTGAATAACTCCATAATCTTTGATTGCCAACAAATACAATTCAACCTAATTTTAAAAGAGATCACTCCATACAGATTCATCTCCTTCACCACATTTTTCATGAACAAATTTGATCTTCTCCACGGATTTGCAGATTCCACTGCAGCTCCAGTCAAAAGATGCAATGCACACGTTGCCAGCCAGTGCCTTCCACTCGCAGTCTGAAGTGGCAGAGTTAAAACACAAGTAACAAGTTTGAAATGGAGAAGAAGAGTAGAACCATATAAATGCCTAGTTGTTCCAGACATGCCATTTGCGAGATTAAATTAAAACCAATATTCAAGCTCGTAACAATCTTAAGCATGAAACATAATTCATTCTTCTTTTTACTTATTAAATCCCTGCCAGTGATGCAATTTAGAGCAATATATGCTGTTCATACTGATATTTTGAGAGCAATACCTGGTGGTGTCCCACAGCACATGTTGCGGTCATCAATGAGCTCAACCTCAAGACCAATAAACCATGCACCAAGAGACACGTCTTCATTAGCATACTTATGCAATATGGGCCTGCAGTAACAATCAGCATCACAACATAAACTGTCTTGAAAAACACCAAAAAAAAAAAACTGAAATTAATTTTCAAAAAAAAAAAGCAAAAATAGAGCTCCACAATCCATATGTGGCATCCCAGCAGGTGAATCAGCCAACCAAATTCCTAATTGAAAATTCCTAGCCTCACTGGTTAATGGAGATATAAGTGGCCAGTTCTTTTGAGATAGCATATATCTGCCCAGTTGCGTGTCGGAAGTAGTTGTTCCCCTCGACTCCAAATTTCCAATACTCTGGTTCATGATACTTGGCATTCCTAACGAATAGAAAGGAAATTCAAGATATATGTAACACTAATAACACCAATTTGTAGAGACAAAAAGATAATGAAAATCAATATTCTCATCAGTATAGAGAGGGCCTAAAAGAATTACCTTTGGGAAAGAACAGGTCCAGATTTCATACATCCAATGTACACCCTGGGCTTTGATCGATGGCGAGCAAGTGTGGAAGCTAGCATACCTACAGAAGAAAGAAGTGTGTGTGATCATCTCAGGTAGTGGGGAATATTTTATAGAATCTATGTTTACAAGGATGCTAAGAGCCAGTGCGTACCCAGATTAACATGAACATCATCATCCACCTTGACATAAAACTCTGCATCCCACTTTGCAACTGCTGTGGAAAAGAAATTTTTTGTTTTTGCAGACAATTCATGGTATCCTTCAACATGCTCCTATAAAATTTAAAATAATGAGAACCAATTCCTGACATGGTATATTGTATCTTTCAAGATACAGAAAAAAGCATCATCGTTTTCTTACCAGCCTAAGGAAATCCTTATGCTGAGCATCTTCTGAATCAATGGCTCTGTCTAAAATGCTGTTGGATGTTGCACTGAAACAAATACATGCAGATGTCATCAAGGTCAATTCCAATTCAATACAATAGAGAAATTTGTGCAGATATATATAGTAAGATACAACCTCATGTCAAGTCAACTTATGATGTTTATATTAGTCAGAGCATTCTAATGCAGCAATTTCAGGATCAACGACTTGCAATTGCAAGTTAAATTGCTGGATACTGCCATTCAACACACTACAGAAAACCACACAGACAGGAAAAGAGAGGAATAAGGAGGAAGAGGGGAAGGTGGCAAAGGGAAATCCCTACTTCCCTCATCCTCGGAGTCTAACCTTTAGCTAAAACCAAGCTCTCTAACATTGACCATCCATCTGTTCCAGAAGAAGGATTATATCTGAGGGATTATGTGTTGGTAAATAACTAACATTGCACAAAGATGTAACTCTTCAAAAATACCACCTGACAGCATAAATATAAGAACAACCATTGCAGAGTGTGGTTAATTACTGGCATGGGCAACACAAAGCCTTGATGTAAGAGAAATTATGCAATTAAAACAGTCAGGGCTCATGGTCGCTCTGTATTTAATTGCATGTATCCCTCCTTTTCCACATGAAATGGTCATGGATGAGAATGATGATAGAGTATCATCATTAAGTCTAGCTACAGCAAATAACCACCCCACATGCAACATGAAGATTCAGCAAAAATGTGTTCATACATTAGAAATTGCCTCTTGGAATAGAGGCTGATGCACTCATGAACTATGTTAAATGAAGGCAGTAGTTTCACATGCTTAACAAGATCAAGTCTTCTAAACTACAGCCAATAAAATTCTCTCCTACAGATGGTGGCAAAGGAACATACAGAAACTTCTCAGACTTGCACAATAAATGATTAAAGGGGGCAAAAGACTATAAAACTAATTCACCTTTGGCCAATCATGAACCGGACAATAATACCCTTATCACGCTCCAGTTGCATAAGCTTCTTCCCTAATCAAACAACAAAACAATTTGCAAAATTACTAAAACCATCTAGCTAAAACACGCAGTTTTTCATAAACAAACAAGAAATGCACCGAAGACAGTTAAAACCTTGAGGCATCCAAGTCTCTCTAATTGAATCACGTCTCTTTCTACTACTAAAAGCAGTATTGATCCCAATAACCATGAAAACTTTCTGCTTTGCCGATCCGTCGCGAGACAAGGTTGACACAGCAGCAGAGCTATCCAGGCTCATCTCTTGAGAACTCCTAGATGCTGCTAATTGCATTTGAAGCATCGCAACTGACTTATCTAATGATCTGGAAGGCATCCAATAATTCCACAAAAGTGAAACCGATGTTAACAAAGATGAAAAAGTCAAAATAAAAAAGGCTAACTTAAGGTCAGTGAAAGAAACACTAACTGAATTGCTTCATGAGTTTTCAACACTTCGTCCATTGCATCGTTATTATGCGAAAGATTCTTTAAAAAGAAAAAGAAAAAGAAAGCGATGACTTTAGAACCAAAAAGAAAAGAAAAGGTCAATCAAAAAGGTGGGCAAACTAATTTTGATGAATTGTGATAGAAAAGATATAAATAATAATAATAATCAATTAATTAAAAACCTTGTTAGTTGTGGAATCGTCATTGATGACTTGCAATACTTGTTCATGTCGACGCTGGGATAGGAGCTGCTGACCGTTGGGTTCAGCTGAGGAATCCCATAATCTGCACACACACACAAACCCGATTCGAATGAACAGATTTGACGTCAAGTAAAAACTATATAAGAAAAAAGATAAAAGAAGAAATGAAGAGGGAGGGTGTACCTGTTAGAGAAGAGAGTTCCAATAGCGAAGCAAAATACACAGAGAAACAGAATCCATTTTACAGATGCTTTGGTAGTGACTCGGCCCTTCATTGTTGTTGTGAGAGAACTAAATAATTCACCATAACAGAAATTAAATTTCTAATGCCACCCTTCTTTTTGTCTTTCTATTATGTTCTTAGCAGACTGGAAGAAAAAAAAAACAAGACAGAGAATTTTTTTATTTTTCTTTTACTTTTATTACATGTTTGATGAAATTACGCCCTTTGACCGTCAAACGTTAGGCATAGATGTGCCACTTTTTGTCGTGTTGGTCAGAGGATGGATCTCTCTCACGTCGACGACGCCTCTTCCTCTCCCAGTCAATCACGCCACGACTCATGATGGTTTTGTCATGGGTTACAAATATAAACGGGTTGGCCCGATCTTAAACAGTCTGATTTCTACGGTGAAGATCTTCCCGTCTTTCTTTCCTACTCTAGTAAATGTTAGAAATATTGCATTTATTTTACCTTAATTAAAGGCTTTTAATTTATTTTGAGGCGTAAATGTTTGAAAAATAGACGTAGGTAGTTCAACTTTAAAAATAACATAAATTATATAATTTAGATTTTTTAAAATTTATAAAAAAAATTAATATAAAAATTTATTTTTATTATTTTTTCAGCCTTTAGTTTCTGTTTTTAATATATATATATAGATTAAGTATAAATTTAAAAGAAAAATATTATTTAACTCATTTGAGTTCATGATCCGGATCACAAAACAAGTTAAGTTACAACACATTGACTATTTTTTTAAATAATTTTTAAATTTATATTTTAATTAATATCACTCATAAGTGGATTTTTTTTATTTACTTATTTAACTTTTTTTTATAGAGATTTTTTAAAAAAATTATTTTGTGTGTTTAATTTTTTGAGCGATTTTTCATATTAGTGTAATATGAAAAATAATGTTTGAAAGAGATTATTGTAATTATTTGTATATTTGATATAAAAAAAACATATTTGAATGATGTATTTTAAAAATTAAAAATTATTTATTCATGATAGGAA
>Ga0307517_10014608_pt1 | contig 10528 bp, 8 predicted proteins | sample 23_EM_MG_FD_194515 | JGI IMG/M metagenome (GOLD analysis project Ga0307517, IMG submission 194515) | Populus trichocarpa ectomycorrhiza microbial communities from riparian zone in the Pacific Northwest, United States - 23_EM | ecosystem: Host-associated > Plants > Roots > Unclassified | place...
ACCTGACAGCTAAAAGAATAGGCAAAAAAAAAAATTGTACTTTTAACTTTTATGTTTGTTTCTATACACTCCAACCGGTCAGCTAAAATAACTGTTGAACACAGTAATTGTCATTTCTATATTTCTCTGTAGCAAAAGGCAAATGTAAATAATAATACTGGCTATCATTTTTTTCAATTGATTTATATCCGTTGGCCAATGTTTTTATTTTGTATCTGTTAGCCAATGTTAATTTTTTTCTTTTAAAAGCAAAATGAATAGAAGGAAGAAAACAACTTTTAATTTTTTTTCTTTTAAAAGCATAACAGAATTTAGAAAACTTACCTGCAAATTTCAAAACTTGCATTGTGCCTCACCCTTTTCTCTAATTTAGAAAAACAAGAATCAATTGTTCTCCGGTTAATTAATAACATCATTTGTGTTAATTAGCTGAAATCAAAAGGTATGTTTGCTTAAAGACTTTTTATATTTTTTCTTTTGCATCTCTTGATTCTTGAGATCTTTTGTTGTTAATTTGCTATTTGTGATGATTTTTATTTTTTTGTTATTTTATGTTTTTGATATGGGTTAAGGAAGATAATTTTTATTTATATTGTTATCTTTGATAAAATTAAAAGGAAATAATGATGGTAGCTGATATTGATAAAAACATGGAGACATATCTTAAATTTATTTTTGATTGTCTGTTTTAATTTGAGGTCAATTATATTTTGTCTTGTTAAAAATACAACTAAACCAGTATATCAATCCTCTTTTAGTTCCCAAAAATGATCAAATTGTAATGGTTGTATGATTAGATTAATGTTAGAACAAGTAGAAGGCAATTCTTATTATTAATTCATATGTATGGAAACTATAAAATTGCTAGACATTGAATGTGAGCTTCCTTTACACCCTCTTATAAGGTTTTAACTTGAGTTTTTTTTTAATGTAGATGAATTCAAATTTTCCAAGCTCTTTTACCAACTTTCTTATGAGCGAGTTAGAAAATATTATCTCTCAACCAAGTGATTCTAACCAATTAATTAATGACTTAACATACTTGAATTTAAATGTTCATACAATAAAAAAATCACAAAGAAGTAAAAACTTCTCACCAGAAGAAGATTGTTTACTTGTCTCTGCATGTTTAAATACAAGCAAGGATCCAATTACAGGAGTTGAACAACAAACAAAACAATTATGGGCTCGAGTACATGGTTACTTTGTAGAGAATGGAGGAAACTTGAATAATCATTCCCAAATAAGCATCTCAAGTACATGGCAAGAAATAAATAGAGAAGTTGGTAAATTTGTTGGATTCGTTACTCAAATTGAAAATCGTCAGCAAAGTGGAATGACCGAAGAATCAAGGGTAATTTTAATATTCATTTCCATGTTAAATTATTTAACACATATTTTAACATTATTGAATTTCTTTAATTTTTTACCAGATTAATGATGCTCGGCAAATGTATGCTTCTTGTGTTGGTAAACGATTTCAACTAGAACATTGTTGGGTTATCTTAAGAAAAGAACCCAAATGACAATTTGAGCGTGCAAGTCAACATCAAAGGTCAAACAAGAAACAAAAAAGTCATGTCAATGCAAGTCCGGCTTCATCAACTCCATCTACCCCTGATTCTGTTAGTTTAGGAGAAGATAGTGAACCATTGATTTATCAAGATAAACCAATCGGTCAGAAGGTTGCAAAGAAAAAACTTAAACGTAGACAAGGAAAGGATAAAGTTGGGTAGGTAACTATAACACATCTCTTACAATAATTCAGGGATACTCTAGTTGAAATTGAGGATCAGAAGAAACAAAACAGGAAAATTATGTTAGAGCAACAAGCCATGATGATTCAACAAAGTCAAGAGAAATAAAATTGGACAGGATTGAGAAAGAAGAACAAATTATAAAAATGAATATTTCTAATTTGGATCCAATTTCTACAGCGTATTTTCAAAATAGAAAGTTAGAAATTATGCAAAAGAGGGGTTTTAATTTTTAATTAACTTGATTAATTTATTGTAATGTAATGTATTTTTAATTAAATATGTAGAAAATTCTTGGTTATTTTAAATATATTGTTATAAAACTGATATCAATTCATAATATTTTTTTGAAGTTCCTCTAACACTTAACAATAATAAGTAGGATTAATTAACTTAAAAGATAACAACCATAATGAAAAAAAATATATAAAAAACTTGAAAATTATGATAACATAAGAAGTTCAAATCTAATGACTCTACTCGTTGCTATATTGTTCCCACAAATGTTCAATCAAATCCTCTTGAAGTTGAGAGCTAGTTGCTTTATCCCTGATTCGATTATGAGTTTGAAGAAAATCATATAGTTCTGGTATTTCACCATGAGATACTGATATAAAGGAATTGACTTCACGTTCATGGTCAAATCCAATGTTCATTGCTCCATCCTCAATAATCATATTATGCATTATTATGCAAGCTTTCATAATATTTGCAAGCGTTTCTTCATCCCAGTATCGAACAGGTCCACGTATAATTGCAAAACGAGATTGGAGCACCACAAATGCCCGCTCCACATCCTTTCTTGCAGACTCTTGCTTGCTTGCAAAATATTTCTCTTTACTCCTAATGGCCTTGGGATTGTCTTAACAAAGGTTAACCAATTAGGATAAATCTCATATGCTAAATAGTATCCCATTGTATATTCATGCCCATTAATTGTAAAATTGACAGGAGCAGTATGACCTTTAGCAAGTGCAGCGAATATAGGTGACCGATCAAGAACATTAATATCATTTAATGATCCAGACATTCCAAAAAAGGCATGCCATATCTAAAGATCTTGTGAAGCCACCGCCTTTAGAATTATAATTGGTTCACGACAATGACCAGTATGCATCTCATGCCATGCAATTGGGCATTTCTTCCATTTTCAATGCGTACAGTCAATGCTCCCTAACATCCCTGGAAATCCACGTTGCTCTCTAATTGATAATAATCGACAAATATCAGCCTCGTTTGGTGCCCTTAGATACCAATCACCAAAAACTTCTACGATTGCTTTGACGAAAGCTCTAAGACTTTCTATCGCAATGGTTTCTCCAATTCGAAGATATTCATCAGTAAGATCTGTAGGAATACCATATGCAAGTATTCTATGAGCTGCAGTTACCTTTTGAAGACAAGATAAACCAAGAACATCATGAGCATATGTCCTTTGTTTGAAATATGGATTGTGAGCTTCCACTGTATTTGTGATCCGAAAAAAAAGACGATGACTCATCCTAAATCTTCTTCGAAATTGACTTTCAGTGAATTTATAATTTTCAGCAAAATAATCATTATATAGCCTTAACTCACCTTCCTTTCTTTTACAATTGACAATATTGTGACCAAGAATAGAGCCACAATACTTTGTTCTCCGCCCTTGATTATTCGATTCTTCTTCAGCAACCACTGCGGTAGCAACTTTAAAGGTGAACATGTGAGTGTCATCATTAAAATTAAAAGCATCATAAAAATTAAAATTAGAATGATTCATGATGAATTTTAATGAAATATAATAAAGATTGGAGAAAAGAAAATGATGAGAAAAAATGTTTAGGTATATGAGAATATTTATAACTGGATTATTTTTTAAAATTTTAAAATCTTAAAATGTTGGCAGTTATTTTTTCAAAATTTAAAATTTAAAATGTTGGCGATCATTTTTTTCAAAGTTTGAATTTTTTTTAAAAAAAATTGAAAATCAAAATTTAAAATGTTGGCGGTTTTTTTTAAAGTTTGAATTTGAATTTACTTTTAAAAAATTAAAATTTTAACAGTAACATATAAAACTGAAAATTAAAAATATTTATATAAATAAATTAAAAATTAAAAAGTTTTAAATTTAACTTAAAATTATATCTTTTAACTTTCATATTACTTCATTAATTTTATCTTTACTTTTATAAATTACTCATATTAATTATATAATTAATAACATCATAATTATATTATATAAAAAATATCTAAATTAGTTATATAATTATATTAAAATTAATTTAATATAAAATATATTAAAATATAATTAGCTCTTCTAAATAGCTTTTTACTATTGAAATGCACATAAATAAAAAGGTTATATTTGTACTATTCAAAAAACTATTTTATCAATTTGGCTTTTTAATATAGTATTTCTCATTGGAGATGCTCTTAACACAACGAAGCCGTTTTATACAAAACATATTGTTTCATTTATTTAACCAATTTATTTAAATGAAATTACATGTTTTGGCGTTTTAGATTTGAATTAGGCTTAAATCTTCTTTTTAATTTCAGTCTTAATCTTTTAATTTATCCAATTAGATCCTTAATTGAATTTTAATTTTAAGAATCAATTTAATTTCACCCCTGTAAAGTTTTAAAAGCATCCCATGATTTCATCGTGTTTTTCATCTTCGTCTTAAATAATTTCAATTTTGTCCCATATTGACCTTAAAACTTTCTTCAATTTCATCTATGTTTTCAATTGAATTTAGTCCCTTATTTTACAGGCTTTTTACAAAAAAAGTTATTAGTTATGAATTTCTTCAATTTAATCCTTAATTGACTCCCCTGATTTTGATTTTCTTGTAATTTTGTCTCTAATTTCAACCATTTGACTTTGTAAAAATTAAATTTGATCATTTACAATTCCAATCTTCTCAATTAAGCCCAAATTAGGGTTCAAAACTTGATTTTTCACCAATTAAGTCCTTAATAAAATCAATTTGACCCATTAAGAGTATAATTAAGTCATTGCATCTAATTAAATCTTTTGATTTGATCCAAATTAATTCTGAAACATAATTAAGCCTTTAATTAGGCTCATGATTAAATCAAATTGGCCTATTAAATATATAATTAAGTTATTGGACTTAATTTTTATACAAACTTGTCCAATAATTATTTAATTTGATCTTGAATCTGCATTGTTTTTTTAGTCTTGTGTACAATTGGACTCCTAATTTTATCCAAAACAACTTGGTTCCTCTATGCATTCAGTCTTAAAAGGAAAAAAATAAAGATAATTTGGGGGGAACTCGAAAATTAGGTTATGACACTCTAGATGTTGAAACTTTTTTATTTTTACATAAGAAAAATAATAAAAGTTTGTTTTTGCTTTCTATTTTTTTTACTAAAGAATCAACCCTAGGATAATCTTGTCCTTTAAAAGTTGAGACTTTGTTATTTTCATATAAAAAAAATATAATGACATTATTTTTCAAATGTAAATCATGTAAATATTTTTTTAACATTTGTTTGTAAATATTACTTGGTTATTGTTTTTGTCAAAATATGAGAATGCTTGTTTAGGAATTTCCAAGTCTTGTGATACATTTCTCCTTGTTTTTTTAGTGAACTTGGGCTAGGTCAACAAGACATGTAAAGACTCATCGAGGTTGAGTGATGGCTTTCAAATCCTTTGAGGATATGATCGAATAGAAAAAGCTAAAACCCAATTAAACATTATTGTTTTCAAGGTTCAATGCTTGTATTTTAAAAAGTAAGAATTAGACTCTATTGTCATATTTAGATTCCAAATCACTATTTTAAATTTATACAGTCTTTTAATATCAATAATAAAATACACTTATCATTTTAGTCAAACTTTTTAGTATGTAAGTACAATAGATATTTTTTATCATTGAAAACAAGCTTGAAACAGCTTATCTTATAAATAATATTTTATGGTAATTTTTATATTGTTTTTAATATAATTAACCCCTTATCTAAACATATGAAAAACAAATTAAGATTTTCTAATTAATAACGATTTCTTTTTCAATCTTACTTCTATCAATCCTAATCAACTCATATAGATGATGGTCCTGCGACAATGAGAATGTCAAGAGTCACAAAACCTCAAATTCTATAAAAACTAGTGCTTGTCTTTTAAACCAATGATAGCTCGCGAGCCACCAATTATGGGTTGCAACTTGCATCTCCTCAAGAGCAAAAGTGAAACAGAAAAATTGTGAGCTTGTCTTTTTGTTCCATAAAGGGATTTGAAAGAGAAGTGTAACTGCAACTTATGTCCAAACCTATAAATTGCCTATTTGTCAATTAATGACTCCACCTTGAGCGTTTCTCTAACAAGTAAAATGCATTTTCTTCCCACTCAAATAATGGAGTCCACTCAGTAATTTTGATCCCACACACCATCTTGGAGTTCCTAAACTTTAATTATTATTTTTTTCTATTTTAGCTCTTTTATTTTTGAAAAATGATCAATCAAGTATTTTGGTTTTAAAAATAACCTTCTCAAACATAGATGGGTTGGATCTCAAAATAAATATTCTTAAATGTACACGAACTGAAATAGAAATTTTGATGAAATAAAAACACCAAATTTGTGATTATTGGTTCTGAAACTACCCTTCTCAAACATTTCTTAGTATATATATATCACGAGAGAAACATGCACTGAACCACAAGACTCGTTAGTTCATGTTGAAACAATGGCTTCTTTCATTCATCGTGTCCTTTTTCTTGTTCTTCTTGCAGCCCTTTCCCCCGTCTTGTTTGGCACCCACAACCTTGTTAAAGCTGATGATAACTTAATCAAGCTACAATGTCGTCATGCAGAAACACCAACACTATGCATCCAATGCCTGAAATCTGACCCCAGAGCCCCACATGCTGACAAGGTAGGAATTGCTACCATTGTCATAAACTGTCTAAGCAGTCATTCGAAGACCTTGGCATCCAACATGACAAAGCTAGCCTCTAAAGAAGAAGACAAGAAGCTGAAATCTGCTTGTCATGGTTGTAGCAAAGGTTATGTGAAAGCAAACAAGAATCTTTTGAAGGCTGTTTCTTTGTTAAAGATTGGTGATTATGATAAGGCTAATTCCGGTGTCAAGTCAGCACTTCAATATGAACTCTTTTGCAGGGAAACCTTTGAGGAATCCAAATGGAAACTTCCTAGTCTTGTTGTTTATGAGATGAGGGTTTATGAAGCACTTTCCGAGGCTGCTCTCAGAATTGTTGATAGGTTCTAAGTTTTAAAATGAAATGAATACGGGGGTTTTTACTAATACATGATGTTCACCCTCTCATCAGCTATATGATGTGCAGCAGCACTACTACTATATCATGTTCATTCCTGTACTTGAGATGAAAGGGGAAATAAAATTATATCTTTTCTATGGTTAGGTGATTTTTATTTTGCTTTTTTGAAATCAATATGGCTAGTCTGAATCCTTTTGACAGAGCTGTCTTAAATAAGCAGTCATGATGAAAATCATACAATCAGTTGTGAACAAAACAAGCGACTTGTAGTTTTGGAATTACTCAAAACTATCATATTTTATCCAGAAATGATAATGTTTGGAATTTTCTCTAGTAAATAGAGTTTCTTCCATTTATTTTCATTCATGAAGGTGCTTGGGGAAGAGATACAGGAACAAAAGCTTACGTGAGCGAGTACACACACACAGACTTTCAACTTCTTTGGTGAAATAAATGTACTAATTCAGTTTGTATTTCTTGTTTTTTTACAAGCATCTACAAGGTCAGAAAAATAATATCAGTGCCCATAAGGTCAAAAAGATGATATTTGTGCTCTATATATAGAGCACAAATATGATGTAAATGCAAGGAGTACAAAAGCCCTCGGTGTTAAATCAAATGTAACAAAAACTACAATGTTAATAGATCTATTAACTTTTAGTTTGCCACAATGATCAAAGCAGCATCAACTATTCAAAGCCTACTTCACCTTCACACCTTGATGCCCTTCAAAGAGTCCTAGCAGTTGTTTTATTGCAGGACTGTCGTTGCCGGGTAGAAAATCTTTCAAAAAGGTTCTCGTGACAGCATCTGCATAGAATCCTCGATCAGCCATTTCATGGATAAGTTGCACTACTGTTGATGTATCATTGTGTTGGAGACATCCTTGGAGAAGGACATTATAAGAGCAACTTCCTGGCATGCAGCCATCCTCTTCCATTTTTCTAAAAAGTCTCAGTGCTTCAATTATTGATCCTTCTCTGCAAAGCCCATCAACTAATGCAGTGTAGGTATGAACATCAGGCTTAAGCCCTTCAACAATGAGTCGAGAAAGTACTTCCTTTGCATCTTTAACCTTTCTGGACCTGCACATTCCATTAATTATGATGGTGTAGACTACCAAGTCAGGCTTCACAAGACGCCTTTGCATCTCTTGAAATAGCACCAACATCTCATCAAGATTCCCTTGTTTACAGAACCCATCAAGCAAAGTAGAGTAAGCTAATATATCAGGAGAAAGGCCACAAGCACACATCTTCCTGAAAAGCACTTGTGCATCCCGAGGTCTCAAAGCTTGACACAAGGCCTTTATCAGAGTATTATAAGTAACCGCATTAGGCACCACACCTCTATGAGACATTTCATCAAAAAGTTCCATAGCCTCATCTATTTTTTCAACCTTGCAGTACCCATTGATGAAGATACTGTAACTATAAACATCAGGTTTAAGACCTTTACTCGCCATCAAATGAAATATTTTTCTAACCTTGTCGATTTTCCCTTGCGAACAATATCCACGCATTAGCGAATTGCAAGTAACAACATCTGGAACACAACCTACAAGTCCCATTTCCTTAAGCAACCCAGCAGCCACCTCGGTTTTCCCAATCCTACAGACCCCATCTATCAAGGTAGTAAATATTACAACATCAGGCTTAAAACCACGTTTAAGGGTCTTTCCAAAAACAGAGAACCCATAATCCACATGATGTAAGAAGCAGAAGCAATTAATCAAAATGCTAAGAGTACAGACATTGTATTTGATTCCTCTAAATTCCATTTCTTTGAACAAAGAAACAACTGTCTCATATTTTTTCATCCTCACAACTGAAGATAATAACCGATTAAACTCGATAATAGGAGGCTGAGGATTCCTATCAAGCATGCGATTAAATGAAGCTAAAGCATTATCAAGGTTACCAAAATAGCCCTTCCTACGGCTGCTACTGAAAGAAGAGAAGAAGCCCATACCCATTTAGCATTGAAGATGAGATTTTGAATCTTTTGTGGGAAAAAGACTTGCTCGATTCATGTTCCCCGCCGTCATCTTTCTTTGCTCTACAAAACCTCTCTGTTTTTTCCCTTGATGCAGACGAAGGATTTGGAAGTGAAGAACACAGTGAGACCATCTCGAATGAAAAATGATATATTAAAGAGATAAATTGATAAGATGATTTTTTAAATATTATAAATATAGTTTTTCTTTATTATGTGTATTTTAATGATAGAAAACCAATTATATTTTAATATATTTAATGTAAAATTAATTTTAATATAATTATATAACTAATTTAGATATTTTATATATAATATAATTATGATGTTATTAATTATATAATTAATATGAGTAATTTATAAAAGTAATATGAAATTAATGAAGTACTATGAAAGTTAAAAGATATAATTTAAAATTTATTTATATGAATATTTTTAATTTTTAGTTTTATATGTTACTATTAAAAAATTAATTTTTAAAAGTAAATTTAAATTCAAACTTTGAAAAAAACCGTCAACATTTTAAATTTTGATTTTCAATTTTTAAAAAAAAATATTCAAGCTTTGAAAAAATGACCGCCAACATTTTAGATTTTAAAATTTTAAATTTTGAAAAAATGACCGCTAACATTCTAAGATTTTAAAATTTGAAAAAATAATCCATCTATAAATATTCTCATATACCTTAACATTTCTTCTCATCATTTTCTTCTCTCCAAACTTTATTATATTTCATTAAAATTCATCATGAATCATTCTAATTTTAATTTTTATGATGCTTTTAATTTTGATGATGACACTCCTGTGTTCGCTTTTCAAGTTGCTACCGCTGTAGTTGCTGAAGAAGAATCGAATAATCAAGGGCGGAGAACAGGGTATCGTGGCTCTGTTATTGGTCACAATATTGTCAATCGTAATAGAAAGGAAGGTGAGTTAAGGTTATATAATGATTATTTTGCTGAAAATCCTAAATTCACTGAAAGTCAATTTCGAATAAGATTTAGGATGAGTCGTCGTCTTTTTCTTCGAATTGCAAATGCAGTGGAAGCTCATAATCCATATTTCAAACAAAGGACAGATGTTCTTATTGTTCTTGGTTTATCTTGCCTTCAAAAGGTAACTGCAGCTCATAGAATACTTGCATATGGTATTCCTACAGATCTTACTGATGAATATCTTCGAATTGGAGAAACCATTGCGATAGAAAGTCTTAGAGTTTTTGTCAAAGCAATCGTAGAAGTTTTTGGTGATTGGTATTTAAGGGCACCAAACGAGGCTGATATTTGTCGATTATTATCAATTGAAGAGCAGTATGGATTTCCAGGGATGTTAGGGAGCATTGACTGTATGCATTGAAAATGGGAGAAATGTCCAATTGCATGGCATGAGATGTATACTGGTCATTGTCGTGTGAACCAATTATAATTCTAAAGGCGGTGGCTTCACAAGATCTTTGGATATGGCATGCCTTTTTTGGAATGCCTGGATCATTAAATGATATTAATGTTCTTAATCGGTTACCT